>Ga0310345_10002233_pt1 | contig 19963 bp, 19 predicted proteins | sample HC15DNA20500_MG_FD_204667 | JGI IMG/M metagenome (GOLD analysis project Ga0310345, IMG submission 204667) | Marine microbial communities from station ALOHA, North Pacific Subtropical Gyre - HC15-DNA-20-500_MG | ecosystem: Environmental > Aquatic > Marine > Oceanic | place: Pacific Ocean: North...
AATAATAGTTCTCATGCTAGTCCAATATATTGTCTAAGTACTAGTCATATTCCCAATGACACTACTCTAAGTAATATGTATGGTATTGGTTATACTCATAGTAATGCCTCTTTTATTACCGGTACCAGTTCTGGTTGGGGTATGTACGTAGCAGCAGATGGTGATGCTCGAGTATTTTTAGGGGCAAGTGGTAGTTCTGTGTCTTATATAAATACTACTGGTAATTTCGGTCTTGGTACTGATAGTCCAACTACCAAATTAGATGTTAATGGTACTGGTAGATTTACTGGAGATTTGCAATGTGATGGTAATGCTGTTATTGGAGATTCTGGTGAAGAAATGTTTATAGGAAATATTGGACATGCTAATTGGGCTGGTATTGCTCATGAAGATAGAGTAAGTGGAAGTAATTATGCATTAATGCAATCTAATAGTGGTGATACTAGAATTAATATTTCAAGTGGAAGAACTATGGGATTTATGGAAAATAATTCATGGAAAATGACACTTAAAGGTGGTAATGTTGGTATTGGATATACATCACCATCTTATAAATTAGATGTTAATGGGACAGGGCGATTTAATGGTACTTTATTGATGAACAGTACTAATTATATATATTTTAATGATTCCAATGAAAGAATTAGAAGTGACGGCACGAATTTAGAATTATGGGCAGGGGGTGCTGAAAGAATGACAATTGGGCCTGGTAATGTTGGTATTGGAACAACTAATCCACAAAATAAATTAGACATCGTTCAAAATAACGCTCGAAGTGGTTCTCATAGAACTGGAGCAGGATTATACGTAACAAGCTCGAGTGGTGCTACATCGAGTGGCGGTATAGAAGTTCGTCATTATAATGGTACACAAGGCATCGGAATCGGCTATGCCGGTATTTATGCTTCTGGAAGCAATACGAATCAAGATATTTCATTAGTAGCAAAAGGAACAGGTAAGTTAAACGTAACATCAAATATGACTATGTCTGGTTACATTGGAAGAACAGCACATAGTAATGGGTTTTTATGTGGTAGTAGTCAAAGTGTTGGTGGTAATGATACTAAAACCAATCCAATATATACAGTAGGTTCTAATTATAATCCAACTGACACAACTTTAGAAAATATGTATGGTATTGGATATACTCACAATAATGCATCTTTTCTACCATCTTTGTGTAATTGGGGTATGTATGTTGCTAGAGCAGGAACTGTAGGAGCTTTTCTATCTGGACATTTTACTTCTAATTCATTTGTAATGGGTAACTTTGGAATAGGTGATAATACACCATCTTATAAATTAGATGTTGCTGGTACTTGTGGATTTTTTGGTAATGTATTAATAAAAAGTGGTGGTGATAATGGAGATATTCTGATGTTACATACTTCTAACTCAAAGGGTCGCTTTGGTTTTAGATGGGATGGTAATGGTGACAATTACAATATGGAAGTTATGATGAGAAATAATACTTCCCCATATGCTTATCATAAACTTGGTCGTTTTGAAAATGATACAGCAGGGAATAGTACTGTTTTCGGCAATTTCACTGGACAGCATAGATGTATGTCCAAAAATAATTTAGATGCTGATAAATATGGTTTAATTGTTTATTCTACTGGTAAATATGTTAATACTAATAATGTAATTGGACCAACAATGAATGATTCTTTACCAATTTGTAATTTATGTTCAACAGAAAATGATGTTAGAGTATTTGGTGTTATTTCTGATGAGAGAGATGATAATGATACTAGAGTATATGGTTATGGTGCTTTCAAAACATTTCAACAAAAAGCAACTATTAATGAAAAAAGAATTTATATTAACTCTCTAGGAGAAGGTTCTATGTGGGTTTGTAATAAAAACGGTAATGTATCAAATGGTAGTTATATTAGTTGTTCATCTGTTTCAGGTTATGGTATGAAACAAGATTCTAATCAATTATTAAATTCAACTGTTGCTAAGATTACTTGTGATTGTAATTTCAATTTAACACTAATTGTAAAACAAAAAATAAAAGTTACTGAAACAACTATTACAAAACAAAGAGAAGTTAGACAAGATGTTACTAAAACTGATACTGAAATTGTATTTGAAGATAATGTATATAAGAGAAAATCAGTGTCAACTACAACATCTGAACTTGTATATGATACCTTCCCATTATATGATGATGCTGGTGTAGCATTAGTAGATGATGAAGGAAATGCTATTACGCATAAAGTACAAAAAATGGAAGATTATACTGAAACTACTACACAACTTGTTCTTGATTCAAATGGTAATGTACAATATGAAGATGACTTAGATGCAAATGGACAACAACAAATGAAATACGAATATGATACTCGTTTCTTAAATGCGGATGGTACTATTATTGCAACAGAAACAGAATACAATACCAAGAAAGCAAACGGTGAAAATGTTTATATTTCATGTTTTGTAGGTTGTACTTATCATTGTGGTTAATTTAATAGTAATAATATTGTAAGAAATTATATAAATATTCCGTTCATTTTTATAAATATATCGTTTAATTATATTTATGAAACTGAATAATAAAAACATTATCTTTATTGGTATGCCTAGTGTAGGTAAAAGTTATTGGGGAAAAATCATAAGTGATATATATAATATAAATTTTATAGATGGCGACACACTTATGGAAGATAATTATGGTAAAAAATTGGGTATAATTTTAAAAGAATTAGGGGAAGAGAAATTTTGTAAATATGAGGAAGAAATTCTTTGTAATTTAAAGTGTTGTAATACAATTATTTCGCCTGGTGGTAGTGTTATTTATAGTGATAAAATAATAAATCATTTTAAAAAACTAAATAGTATAATAATTTATCTTCATCTGGATATAGAAACATTAAGGAATAGATTAGGCGATTTAAAGAAAAGAGGAGTTGTTATAAAGCCTGGAATGACATTTAATGATTTATTTAAAGAGAGGAGTAAATTATATAAAAAATATAGCGATTATAAGGTAGATTGTACAAATAAAAATTATGATGAGATATTAAGTGAAATTAAACATATTATTTCAAGATTTATATTAAGTAATCTATAAATTTATTCTAATGGTAAATAGAATTCTCTTTCTCTAAATAATTCGTATTGTTTTAGGTTATTAATATCATTAAATCCAGATTTTGTTGTTACAGAAAATTTACAATTTAATTTTTGAAGTATTGACATGGAAGTTTTATTATAAGAGCCATGTGGATAACAATAATAGAAGTTAAAATTTTTATTATTATGTAAACTTTTTAGAAAATTATATGAAGATATAATTTCTTTTTTTTGTTTTTGTTTATCTAAAATATGTAATAAGAAGTGTTTATCTCCATGTCCCCCTAAATACATTCCAGCATGTAGCATCTCTTTTGCTTGTTTTTCGTTGATAAATATTTTTTTAGATAATATTTGTTGATTTATTCCAAAAAATTTGAATAATTCATCTAATATAATATCACTTTTTTCTTGTTTTATAGCATATCTTAGAAAACGAGATATAAAGATATGTTCTGGTTTCCATACGTTATTTTGAATTTGTGTTTTAGAATATGTTTGATATAATTCATCATTTGTTGGCAAATTGAATTCTATTCTTAGTTGATTATCAATGATATTAAATAATTGTTTAAGAACTAATGTTTCATCGCAAATAGTCATCATATATATAAATTTGTAATGGGATGGTATGTAATTATTGATAGTAGTAGATACGGATGGAAAAAATATCCCAGAAATATTGTATTGTTTTAATAAAGGTAATACATATTTGTAATGATTAAGAAAACCGTCATCAAATGTTAATAGTATAGATTTTTCTTTTAAAGTAATTTTTTGATTTATAATGTTATTTAAATCAATTGGATTAATAACATTATAATTATTAACAATATATTCTAATTGTGTTTGAAATTCTGGAAGTCTAAGAGCTGCACTAAACTTCTTATAGTGTAACATATCAAATTTGTCGTAAATATCGTCATTTTGATTAACGATGTCATGATACATAATAATAGTTAAAAGTTTCATTGTCCAAAATATATATAATTAAAATAGAAATATATAACAAAATTATAATATTTAAATTATATAATATAATTTTGCATAAATGGTTACAAAATTAAAATATGATCAAAAAAAAAGAATTGACAAATCATTGAATGAAAGATTTTTTTTAGTTGATTATTCAGATATAGCTAATAAATTATGTTTTAATATTTGTGGTACAACTGGAAATATTTATAAAATAACTATAAATACAAATTATAAGAATATATCTTGTAATTGTCCAGATAATATTCGTTGTAGGCAGTTAAAATGTTTATGTAAGCATTGTTGTTTTGTTTTACTAAAAGTATTAAAAGTCTATATAGTAAATTCTGAGGATTATCTAATAAATCGTTTTTCAAATAGAGTAGCAGATTTATTTGAAACTTTTAAATTTAGTGAAAATATTAATATTAATATAATAAATTCTTATGAAAATTTATTACAAAATTTAGATTCTAGTAATTATGATGATAAAATAACGGAGAGATACATTCTTTTACGAGGCAAATATAAGGACGTATTTCATAATAGTAAGAGAGAATTAGATGTAAATGATAATTGTCCTATTTGTTTATGTGAATTTAAGAATAAGGAATTAGTTATAAATTGTCCGTCTTGTCATAATTATATTCATAAATCATGTATAGAAGATTGGATAAAAGTAAAGGCAAATTGTCCAATGTGTCGTAGTAAATCATTTTCTAATTATATTGAAAAGCAATATATAAATCTTTCTACATAATATATATTGTGATGGTTAATTATAGAAAATTTAAGTTAAAAAATGGTATGGAGGTAGTATTTTCTGATATACCTCATCGTGAAGATATAGGTATTCATATTGTATGTAGAGTAGGTTCAAATTATGAAATAAAGGAATTGAATGGTATGTCTCATTTTTTAGAGCACATGTGTTTTAAGGGTACATCAAATCGCAATAAATTAAAAATAATAGAAGATTTTGCAAAGATTGGAGCAACTTATAATGCTGCAACCAGTGATGATTATACAACATATTATGGTATATCTCATAAAAGATATTGGAAAAAATTATTAAATATAATTTTGGACATATATTTAAATTCTACATTTCCTAAAGAAGAGATAAATTTAGAAAGGAATGTAGTTATAGAAGAAATGAATATGTATAACAATGATGAAGAGCATGTATTACATAGTAATTTATTAGAAAAGTTATATGGTGATCAACCAGCTGGTAGAACTATTTTAGGTTTAAAACGAAATGTAAGAAGATTTAAGAGAGATGATTTAGTAGAGTTTAAAAAGAAATATTATACACCAAATAATAGTTTTATAATGATTATAGGCAATTTAGAAAATAATATGAATGATATTTTGTCAATAATAAAGGAAAACGTTAGTAAATTAAAAAGGGGAAAGAAGAACAAGGTTCTTACAACTTATGATAAACAGAAAGGTATACGTTTTCGTTTTTTACATCAATATATACCACAATCAACTTTACAATTTGTATTTAGGGCAGGTAAAGCAGAAAATGAATCTATTTTTAAATATGAGTTATTATCAACAATAATTGGTGGTGGTCCAAATTCTCGTTTATATAAATTATTAAGAGAAGAGAAAGGTTTATCATATCATTCATCAGCACATTTAGAATATTCTGCTGACCATGGTTTTATGACGATAGAAGTTGGTGTAGATAATGAAAAAATGTTAGAAACAATTACAATTGTAATGAATATGTTAAAGGATTTAAAAAAAAATTTAATTTCTGATAAAGAACTTAAATTAGCAAAAAAACTTTTAAATACTCAGGAGGAATTGTTATTAGAAACACATGAGGATTATTCAAATTATTTAGAAAAGTATTTGGTATATCAAAAAAAGATAGAAAAATTGCCGGCTCGTATTAAAAAGAGAAATAGTGTAACAACACGTCAATTATTAAATCTAACAAAACGTTTTTTTGTAAATTCAAAATTTGTATTTGTTTATTTAGGTCCAAAAACTAAGACAAAAAAAATAGAAAAAGCATTAACGTTCTAACCAATCCAAATAATTTTTTTCATATATATTATTAGAATTATCAATATTGGTAAAATCTAAATTTTTAGGTAATTTATCTTTATCAATAAACTCATATAATATATTTTCTTCTCCTGTTTTAAGTATATGAATTTTTTCTCGTGTTTTTATTGGTATTAACGGTTGAATTAAAGACCACATAGTATTAAAAACAAATGGTGCATTAATAATAAACATTTTATATATAGTTTCCGGATAATATGTATTTCCAATATTTATAATATTTTTGATATATACATAAACTTCTTTTGATAGACTTCTAAATGAACATCCTTTAAGATCAATAATAGATAATGTTTGAGTAATATTTAATTTACTTTTATTAGATAAGGATTCGTATAAATGAGTAAACATATATTCACTATTTTGAATATATATATTAGTCATTAATTCAATTGTTGTAATTTTCATTAATTTTTTCATATTAATAATACCTGGACATTCAATATAAACAGGATGACCATATTTATCAAGTGTTAGCCAATAAGATGGAAATAATTTTTTTATTTTTTTTATTTCTGATATGTTAATTTCAGTAATTGGTATGTTTTTACGCCAAGTATTCACATTTATAAACATTATAAGTGCTTTATCAATATCTAAATCTCTCGCAATTAAGAATCGTGATAAGTTACAGTCTAATAATATAATTGGATCAATTTCTTCCTTTTCTTTATTTTGATAAAACTTAAAAATAGAACTTTTAAATTGAGATATTAAATCTTTCATATCATTATTTGACATCTGGAATATATATTAAGATAATAATTTAAATTTCAATTTTTTGCTGATTTAATCCATTTATCGACAATTTTATTACTTTTATAGTCTCGCCAACGAATAATATTATTTGTTTCACTCATTTGACCTTTATATACTTTCATTCGTCCATTTTTTTTCAAAACTATAAAAATTCCATGTTTAGCATTATTTGAATCTACTTTAATTTTCCAAATCTGTGCATCTTCTTTTTTTTTTTGTTTTAAAGTATTAAAATTTTGTTGTATTAGTGAAATGGATGTATTATTCCAATCTGATTTTTTATTTTGAATTTTCCATTCACCTGTCCAATGTTGGATAAGTTCACTACTCATTATAAATAAGTAATATATTGATTTGAATTAAATAAATATGTTCAATTTTAAATTTATTAAACAATTAAATATAAAAATAATAATTATAATTAGTAAAGTACAAAGAATATAAATGTTGCCTGATAATTTAAAAATTAAAGATTTTACTCTTATAAAAATCTTGGGAACTGGTTCATTCTCAGTTGTTTATTTAGCTAGGTATAATGATAATGGACTTTTATATGCTTTAAAAAAAATTCATAAAACAAAATATGGTGAAACTGTAAAAAGGGAGGTAGAAATAATGCAAAGATTAAAACATCCATTTATAGTTAATGTTGAAGGTTTTTTTGAAACAAAAAATCATTTCTTTATAGTTTCTGAATATATAGATGGTATAGAATTATTCTATTTTTTAAAAAATATAAAAAAAAAAAATCCAAATATTTTTACAAAAAATAATTATCAGCTTACTAAATTGATAATTTCTCAAATTATTTTAGCATTGGAATTTATGCATAACAATGATTTCGTCCATTTGGATATAAAGCCAGAAAATATTTTAATTAATAAATTTGGATATATTAAAATAGTAGATTTTGGATTTGCTCGCAGATTAAATAAAAATATTAAAAATGAATATCATATTTTATATCGTAGTGATAAAATAGAAGGAACAATTGAATATTTATCTCCAGAAATGTTAAGGAAATATTATGGAAAATGTTCAGATATATGGGCAGTAGGTATATTATTAGTTGAATTATCATATGATAGGCCTATTTTTGAAAATATGAATAAGGATGTAATTTTGAATACAATTCAAAAATGTGAAATAAAAAATATAATACCAAATAATTTATCAATTATGTTAAGAAATTTGTTAGAAAATATTTTCAAATATCCAAAAAAAAGATATACAATAATTAATATTAAAAGTCATAAATTTTTTAAAAATCATGATTGGGTAAATATACTTATGAGAAAAGATAAAGTATCAAATGTAGAATTGCCAATTATATATAAGAGTAAAAGTGATAGTGAGAATGATATCAAAGAAGAATACCTTTTTAATAAATTAAGTTAATTTTATACAAATTCAAGTGGTTTCCCATGTGGACAATATATTAATTTATATTTGTTATAAATTTTTTTTAATTCATTTATGTATAAATTATGATAATAATCTATGATAATTTGTCTTAAATTTTGTATTTCTATTTTTGGACAATGAATCGGCTTACCAATAATAGTATTTATAGGTTTTCTTCTAGGTAAAAATCCAAATTTAAAAAAAATACCAGTTCCATAAAAGAATGGTATTGCAAATCCTAATTTTTGTTGGAAATTTTTTTGTATAATTCGCAGAAGTGAATCCGAATTATATATAATTTGATTATAACTATCATTTTGACCAAAACTATAAACAGGGACCAATGATGCCCCATTCAATAATGCTAATTTAATAAATCCTTTTCTATTTTTGAGAGTTAATTTTGTTGATTCTGGATATGCATTTAAACTTTCTTTTGCTCCCCCTAAAATAATAACACAACTTGATCCAGGTCCATTTTTTAATATTTTATTAATTGATTCTTTTGAAGCATCAGTAATTCCAAAAAAACTTAAATATATGTTATAAAATGGAATAAAAAATTGTGTTCTTAGTGTTACTAAATGTGGTTTAATACCGGGATATAAATTATCAAATTTATTTGCATTTGTTCCAAAATTAATAATAGCTCCAAAAGGTAAGATTCCATGAGGATGATATCCAAAAATATAATTACGATTTTTATCTAATATTGCTGTTTGTTTTAATGAAATAGGAAAATAATCTTTAAACCATTTCCAAATAGTTAAATTTCTAATATATGTATTTAATGAATGTGGATTTATATTATCTTGTCTCCAAAATGAATATGTAGCTAAAATAAGATATACTGAAAGATAATATATTGATAAATATCTTAAACATAAGAAATTTATATATAAAAAAATCCAGGGAATCAATAAATATAAAAAAATACTTAATATTTGTCTTTTTTTGTATATAGGAACAATAATTTTTGATGTCAATTTATCACGTGTTTTAATTGTAAGTAAATTTTCAGTTTGTTTTATTAATTCTGTTTTTTTTAAATTTGGGCAACTAAATGAATGTTTCATTATAATGAATTTTTAATTTTAAATTATAATCATATTGTTAATATAATTTAAAATTGAAATTAATAATTTATATAGTAATATGTCTATATCTGATGCCTATATAGAAATAATTATATTATACAGCATAATTTTTATTATTTGTGTAATATGTTGTATAAGATTTTATTATCAATGTAAATATAATGATAATGATAATGATAATGATAATGATAATGATAATGATAATGATGAAATACCAACACCTGTATTACCAATGCCAACAATACATGAAGGTGTTGAATTAACAGAAATAGTTGAAATACCAACACCTACATTACCAACAATACATGAAGTTGTTGAATTAACAGAAATAGATATTATAAAATATGATGAAATACAAATTATAGAAGAAAAAGAAGAAATAGAAATATAATGGACTGGATATTTTCTTTTTTATTATAAAAAAACTTAAATTAAGCAAGATTATTATATATTAATTTTTTTAAACGTTCTACCATATGTGAGTTATTAATATTACAATCTACAGCGTGAAGATGATTATCCATTCTTCTACATATTCTTTGAATATTTCTATGATCACTAAATGTATAATCCCATCTTGTGTGATAGGGTTCAAGAAGTGGTGTTTTTGTTTTAGCTTCTTTACTGTAATTATAAATAAAATATGACATTAATTGTAATTGTTCTGTATTATTTAGAATGATATTATATCCTTTCATCCATTTATCAAGAATAATTCCCAATGGATTTTTTTTGCCTTTAAACCATTTATAGTCAGGACAATATCCAGACATTGCTGCACATACAAAACTGGGATACATATATAATTTTTCTCCAGTATATGCTGCTCTGACAATAGGCATATGATATAGTCCAATTTTACCTAAAGTATTACAATAGACATCAATTGAACGGAAATATTTTTCGTTTAATGGTGTATCAATTGCCATTTTATAAATTTTGGCACTATATCTGGATGATTTATTCATATGTTCGTCTACCATTTTACATTTAATAAAATGTGTTTCGCCTGTCATAAACAAACTCATTTCTTGTTTGTATCCACAATGGTTACATTTACATGATACAATATTTTCATTTGTTTTTGAATCTGTTTCCATCACTTTAGAAAAATCTTTAAGTTCATCTATATTAGTAACATATTTAGTAATGTTCGCACACAATGTAACTGTTGTTTTACTTCGTTTAAATAATCCAGTAAGAGATTTCTCTTTTTGTTTGTAAATATCTAAAAGGCGACGTTGTAATAGTGGTAACAATTCCGCAGTAGTACAAATATCAACATCTGATTTTGCATAATTTTTATCAATATATTTTTTAAAATCTTGAATATTTTCACCACATTTGTTATAATGAGCTAAACATGCTGTAATACAAGAACCTGATACTAAACATTTTCCATTCATCCAATCAAAATTTTTGAATAAACCACGAGTAAAGATATCAAATCTTTCTCTAAATTCTTCTAATGTATTTAATCTATATCCTGTTCGTTTGCCATCAAAATCTTTTGGCAATGAAGGAATATTACCACATTTGCGTCGTCGTAATGGTATGAATAAATCTTTTGGATCTTTATTTCTACAAGAATAAAGCGAACGTGCCTTTTCCGGTTGAATAAACATACCACTTTTAATTTTATTTAAAAGTGGTATATCATCATCTGTATACATAAAAGTATCGTGTTCGTCAGTATAATTGCGAAATGTATGTTCCGAAACTTTTAATATCGCACTACATTCTTCAACATAACTAGCATATATAGCAGACCATATTGAATCAAAATTAATTTTAATTCCTACTTTTTTAAAAATTTCTAAATTACGTAAAGCAAACATATAATGTTTATGTGAAGTAAATAAACGATTCATAATCATATTGATCATAAATACAATATCAATTTGTGTAATAACTTCATTTTTATTATCTGAATTATTTTTCGGACAATATTTACAAATTTTAATTAAATTTGCTATAATATCTAAAATTTGATTAAATTCATTTTGGTATTTATTATTTCTGCTAATTTTTACTTTAATTTTTCTGTCAATAAAATCAGGTGTAGTTTCATTCTCATTTCTTTTGATTTTTCTAAATTTTTGATGGAAATCATAGTTTCTTTCGTCAAACAAAATTGTATTATTTGTAATTCCAGTATGATGTGAATCATAATCTTCATCTGAAAGAGCTTCTAAACGTTCCATAATAAATTGATCGCTATTAATACATTGTCTAATAGTATCGAAATTAAATTTCCTTTTTTTATATCTAGAATGACTATCAGTATTTGAAAATAATGAAGTATCACCTTCGTTATCAAATATTTTGTCTAAAATTGTTTTTTTAACATTAATTAAATCAAAAATAGTTATTGGACAACAAAAAAAATCTTTTTGTGCTAATACTATTGATAAACTATCAATATTTTTGGGTTTAGTTAAAAATAATTTATAACTTTCAAAATTTTCTTTATCACAAATTAAAACAATTTTTGTTGATATTGGGTTACAATTTTTTGGTGTATATTTCATTAATTTTTTATGAAATCCATAATCAATAAAAGAAAAATTATTTAAGATAAAACTTGGTGGATTTTTAACATCTGCTAATACAACTGTTAGTAAATCATCAATTTCTACAATTTCTTTGTAAGTTTTATTAATAAAAGTATTATTACCCGGAGGTAATGAATGAAAAATATTTTCGGTTTCATTATAATAAGAAGAAGTATCTTCTGTTATATTATTATCAAGGCTTGTAATTTGATCATAAGTTGATAACTCATCATCATCCAAACTTTTATATTCTATCTCTTTGTTAATCGACATAATTAAAAATATTATTTGTTGATTAAAGTCGATATAAATCAATTTTAAAATTTAATTACGGGGAACAACGTATGTTAATGTAAAGCCAAATTTATGTTCTTTACAATTTGATAAATGATTTATAATTTCTTGTTCTTCAGTTTTTGACATTTCTTTAGACCATTTATAATTATAAATAGAAACTTCGGAATGTTTACATTCTTTATAAGATACATCAGATATTACTTTATTTAAATAATACCATAATGGATTTTGTGGTATAGGTGTATAATCTCTTTCAAGCAAATAATCTACATTATCAAAGGAATTTGATCTAGCTTTAAGATAAGAAGACATACAACCTTTTTTATAAACCATAATTCCTTTTCCTCCTTTTTTTCTAAAAAACCGAAACATTGGAATATCACTAAATCCATCACCGAGAACTATAAATTTATTATGTGGAATGATATAATCATTACCTGTAAATTTTTTATCTCTATTTAATTTCCCCCCTTTAGCAATTTCATAAGCAATTTCTGTTTTAGAATAATCTTCAATGACAGAAATAACTTCAAACATATGTTTTTTTTTATTATCTATTTCAATAATAGTTTCACTTATTTCTGCTGAATAGATACCATCAATTGGATTTTGTTTAATATTATTTGTTTCCATATATCCATCAATTGCTCCACGAATTAATGTTTTTAGACCAACACTTACAACAAATATATGAACATCTATTCCTTTATTTTTCCAATCTTCTTTAAGTTTAGTAAAACATTCTAAACAACCTGTAGTCATTTTTATTTGTTTTCCAAGTTCATATAATTTTTCTAAAGTTAAATCTTCTAATGGAAATCCTTCTTGTTTATCGCATAATAGTTGTCCTAACCAGGTAATTCCATTTTGAATACGAGAAGTTTTATCATGTGCTAAAATTTCATCTCGTTTTACATGAAGTATTTTAAAAAAATCACCAGGTTGTTTAAATGAAAAAGTAGAATCAAATTTTCTATAATGTTCTAAGATTTTTGGACTATTGTAAAATTTCTTATATTGTTCTAGATAATGATTAACGAGAGGTATCTGTTGATATTCTTCAGTTAATGTTAAATCAAAATCCGCAAATATAGCAACTTTTTTTAACATTTTATTATTTTTTATTTAATATGAATAAAAAAAATTCAATTTTTTTTATTTTCATTAATATAAATGGAAGTTCCAACTAAATGTTTTATTCTAGTAATTGGAGCAGGACCTAATGGTTTGTATGCTTTATCTAAATTAAAGAGTCAATTTCCAAATAAGAAAATTATAGGAATTGATAAAGGGGATATCTGTAATAATTATTATGATTATCCAAACATTGAATTTCATTCAACATTTGATGAAATATGTTTTGAAGATTACGATTATAATAAAATAGATAAAAATGCTCGAATAGATACATTAGATGTATTAAATTATTGTTTAAAATATAAGAACAATAAAAATTTAGAAATTTATGAAAATTTAGAAATGATTGACATACAAAAAAATGAAAATAATACATATGATGTTAAAGTATCAAATTCTTCAAGAATTATTAGTATTACTTCAAAACATATACTTTTGTGTACTGGAATTTATTATACTCCAGTATATCTTGGAATTCAAGGAGAAAAAACAAACCCAAATATATCACATTATATTTTTGATATGGAAGAAATTAATCAAAATATTATAGTTGTAGGCAATGGTAATTCTGCTGCTGATTGTATAATCGGTTTATTACCTACTAATAAAATTCATTGGGTTATTAAAAATGATACTGAATTTAATCCTAAATTATCAGAATTTATGAAAAATAAATTAAAAAAAGTTTTAGAAAAATATGAAGAAAATATTACTATTTATTACAATTCAATTGTAATCGATAATTTTGACAATAAATTATATTTTAAGAATAAAAATAACGAGTATTTAATTGAATATGATAAATGTTACTTATTAACAGGATATAGGATAAATACAAAATTTTTTAGTAAAATGGGATTTTCATTTATTAAAAATTGTTTTAATTATAGTTCAATAACAATGGAAACTAATTTAAAAAATATATATGTTTTTGGACATTTATCTTGTCAATGGTGTGGTAAGACAAATATGGTTGAAGAAAAACTTTTAAAGGATAATAGTCTTAAAAATATAACAAAAATTTTGAATTCAATTCAAATTAAAAATAAAGATTATTAAATATATGAATAAGAATAAAAAAAATTTTGGCTTACGAATTAGTAGTTTCGATATTGATAAGATTTGTAATCAAAGAAGTTTATTTATAATCTTACAAGAAAAAAATCTATATGAATTTAGATATATTATTTGGAATTATATTCAAATATATAAATGTGGAGATGGTTCTTTATTAAATTGCATTAATGCCTGTAATGATAAAACAATAGCAATGTCATATGTTACACAATCCGAAAATATATGTCAAAAGAAATTTTTATGTTATAATTGTATGATACATCTGATGTGTAATGTAAATTGTTATACTGATAATTCTTAATGTGAAATTAAATCTAGTGAATTTTTTATTAACTGATTACATGGAATTAATTTAGAATAAAATTCAATAACTTTTGGATGTGTTTTTAAGCTCTGTTCGTGAAAATTAATAATAGATAATCCGTCTAGTGTTCTTACTCTAGATAAAGCGACATATGCTTGTCCGACTTCAAAAATTGATAGACCAAGATCAATTTCAGCATAATCAATACTTGATCCTTGGGATTTGTGAATACTCATTGCCCATGCTAATCGTAATGGTAGTTGTTGTTTTGTAACAACAACTTCATCATTTTTGTTATATTCCCATAAATGTGGTAATATAACAATTTCTCTACCATCAAGTAGACGTACTTTTGGAGATTCTCCAATAAATTCTGTAACAATTCCTCTCGAACCATTCACAATTTTTTCTGTTAAATTATTAGCAATTATCATAACTTGAGAACCAATTGAAATTATTAGATTATCAATACATTGGCAATTCTTATCCATCATATTTTTTAAATATTTTTCATTTAAATTTTTTAGATTTTTAACAACTTTTGTTTTAGATTTATATGTTTTACGAACCATACCTTCATTTATTAATATTTGTAATCTATCATTATTAATAATATTTACATGATGTTTTAATGAATATAATCTAGTTGGTTCAATATGGTAATCATTTTTTAATTTAATTCCAATGCGACTTTTTAAAATATCAATTGTTTGTGAAGTCACTTTTCCTAATCGGATTTCATTTAAACATTGTTGAAACATTTTGTTCTTTTGACGAACAATTTCTGTAAGATATAAAGTTTTATCAATACATTTATTCCATTTACTAGTTTCAAAACAAAATTTAAGTGATTTAATTGCTGGTAATTGAGCAAAATCGCCACTTAAAATTATTTGAATTCCTCCAAATGGAATATCATTTCCTTTCATTACTCTCGCAATTTTTTCTATTTTTTTAAATAAGATTGGATTTAGCATTGAAATTTCATCAATTACTAATACTTTAATAAATTTCCAACGCATTTTTGTAGCATATTTTTTATTAATTTTTTTCAAAAGTCTGTTAACACTTTCTTCGCCAAATCCCACTCCAGCAAATGAGTGAAGTGTAATTCCATTAATTAATAATGCAGATATACCAGTGGTACTTGTTACGGCAACTGCTTTTGGATTGGATTTATATTTTATTTTCGCCCATTTAACAAAAATATCAATTATAAATGACTTACCAACTCCACCAGGTCCTGTTAGAAAACAATTATATCCCATTTTCATTTGCTGTAATGCATAAGCTTGTTGAATATTTAACTGAATATAACTCATTTAAATTAAATTTATTGAAATTTATTGTTTAATTTCAATTTTATATTTAAATTAATACCATTATGCTTTCCAGTGATCAATATAAACTTTACTTGAAGAATTAAATAAAATATCATTAAATAATAAATTTATCCATTCCATTTGTTTTACATAAACATCAAATGATGATGGTAATTTTCTTGATTTATGTCTTAAATGTTTAGCTCTTGAAAGTTTATAATTCATAAATAAAACTTTTTGAACTTTTAGAGAAGTTAATTGTTCTTGTAAATAATAACTTTGATCCAAGATATGTAGAAGATATCCAATTTTGATACGTCGTAGAATACAAAAATCACAATCGCGAGAACAATGACATGTATCATCTAATTTCATTCTCATTGCCCATCTGTGAAAATAATTACGAATAATATTTATTATAATTTTCAAACTTTGTGGATAGGAATATGAATTTATTTTATATTTTTCATGTTTTTTTGAAATTAAAATAATTAAATCTTCAATATCATCTTCAGATGGTTTGTATCTTTTTAAAAAGTTTATTAAACTACATTTAAAATATACAATATTTTCATTACAACAAAATTTATATTTTACAAAAAGTTTATGATTTTCAGCAATATTTTCGCCTGTATGACTAAATTTAAAAATTAATTTTAACATATCATTTGGTAAATAATTTAAATAATTTTTATCAAATTGTGGATTTATACGTCGCTTTTTAGATATAGGGCATAGATTTTGAATAAAACTTGGTAATAATCTTCTTTTACGTGAATTATTATAATCTCTATTTTCCATTTTAGAAAATTCTATTTAAATTTTAATTTATTAAATCTATTTTAATAAATTAAAATTTTGGTTAAAATATTGGAATTAAATTTCAATAATTTCTTTTTCTGAATTTTGTTGAGTTTTTTTTCTTTCTTTTTTCTCTTCTTCTTTTTTCAAAAGTTCTTTATATTTTTCATTTAGGTAGGCCTCTTTTTCTTTTTCTTCTTCTTCTTCTCTTTTACGTTTTTCTTCCTCAGTTTCATCATCTTCTACATAGTTTTGATTTTCATTATTCGTATTATTACTATAATATGATTGATTATTATAATAAAAATAATCATCGAATTCGTCATCAGAGGAATTCAAATAGTTAGAATGATGATAATGTTTATCTGAAAATCTATATGCAAAACGAATAAATACATTATAGCTAACATTACAATGTGTACGGACGAAAAAGGTATCATATAAATTTGCTAAATCTTTTCTATGACGATATGACCATGAATCAAAAGACATATCAGACGATTTTTTATTTAAATCAAACATAACTTATGTTTATAGTATAATATATATTAATAGTGTAAGATGTGTATATTATTATTAATATATATTAATTGTTATAATATTTTACGCATATTTATATCTGTTTACATAATGGACAAGTAAAATTAACATCAAACCATTTATTAATACAATCTAGATGAAATAAATGATTACATCGAATTTTTGCTAATACCATAGAATCTCTGAAAATTTCTAAACAAATTGGGCATTTTTCATCTACATCACCAGAATCATAATTAATTTTAGTTAGCACATGTTCAGCAAGAATATCTCTTACCCATTTTCTTATTTCATTTTGTTGTTGTTCGGTTTCAGATGTACACCATCTCCATGATACTTGTTGTTTAACTCTATTTATTTTTGCTCGTATTAATTTACAATTTGTTTTCATTAATTTTATATCAGTATCATCTAAAGGTGGAATTGGAATATTTAATTTTTCACATAATAATAATATTTTTGGTAAATTTTTTGCTTTATATGCTTTATTTGCTTCAAGAAATAAAGCATTTAATTCCGCATCATTGCTACGATCTGGATGTGTTTTATATGTAATTTTTCTGTACAATCTATTTAAAATATCTGATGATATATCAGATAATTCTTTTTCTTCATCTAAAATATCTTCTTCTTGTTCTTCAGAATTTTCTTTTTGATCGTCAAAAGGATTTAAACCATCTGGAATTAAATCATTTAAAAATTTTTCAACATATTGTTCTGATAAAAGTGAAACTTCTTCTTGTTCCATATCAAGATATTGAAATTCAAGCATCATACGTCTCCTTTTTAATAAATTTAAATTTTGATTTTCTATATTTTCCATTTATATATAAATTATTAATTATATATAAATTTTATTAAAATAACCAGTCATATTTATGTTCTTTCATCTGCTACATTTTCACTTTTATCCCCAAAACGATTTAAATAGATATATACATCAGTTCCAACTCCTTCGACTGGCGATACAGTCATATCACCACCAAAATATCTAGCATATATACGAGATAATCCTAATCCATGTCCATATCCAGCAATTTTTATTCCTCTATTTTCATGATTTTCATTAGCGGTTGTAAAAGAAAAACTAAAAATATTTTCTAAAACTTCACGAGAAAATCCTCCTCCATTATCTGAAATTTTAATAATAAAATCATTTTTTGATACACTTGTTTGAATTTTGATTGGTTTAGTACAATCATTAAATTCTGCTGTAGCACGACCTGCATTTTTCAAAACTTCAAATACAATATAGTATAAATGAGAAGGAATATATAAAAATTCATAATCTGATTTAGCCAAATCTAATTCTATTTCTAAATCTTTATAGAAAACATTGTCTACTATCATTTTAACATCTTCTACAGCATGTTTTATTACTTTATGTGGATCACATTTTATATCTATTACACCAACAGTTGTTTCAGATAAACTATCTTTTTGAACATCAACATGTTGCCCAATTAAAAAACGAATTCCTATACGAGAACTATAAAAATGTTCTAATGTTTTATCTATAATGATTATTTCATCTTTTGAAATAGATTTATTACCATGTTTTTCTCTATAAGGTTCCAAAGCATTGGAAATATCCAGCTCTAAGTCTTTATGTTCTATTTTAATATTTGAAATTAGTTCTGTAAAGCTATTTGATTCTTCTGTTGAATTCGGTTCAGGATGAGATGTTATTTTATCAAATGATTTTAAATATAAATCATAAACATTTTGTATTGACGGAGTACTTGATACAGAATATGGTAAATTTTCTAATTCAACTGCTCTTTGTGCTAAACGAACTGGCAATTCTTTATGTAAGAATAAAGATTGTTGCTTTATATTTCCAGGACATTTTTGTTTTCCATAATTACATACATAATTTAATTTAAGTGCTGTAGCATTACGACTAGCATAGTGTCTTACTGTAGATAATAATTTCAACATGGGGATATACATATAAATAATCTACTATATTATATTTATATATTTATATTTATATCTATATCTAAATTATTTCATTTTTGAAATTTATTATTTTCATTTTCATTTTCACTTTTTTTTTGTTCTGTAATTCCCATTTCATCATATAGTGGTTTAATACTTGTCCATAAAGGAGAATATTCTGACAAATAATCTCTTTGTAATTGTAATATATCTTTTACATTTTTATTTTTCCAAAATTCTGTCATATCTATTTGATTTTTATTTGTTAAATTTAAACTGGATATTGAATATAGTTTATTTGAATTTAGATTAAAATTTAAACATTTTGTTTTAAGTAGAAATCCACGTCGTAACATTTTAATATATAGCAAGAATTTATATTAAAATATTAAATTCAAATCAATTTTAAAAATGAAATTTACAAAAATAAAGTTAAGAATTATATTTTTAAATATAAGTATATAAGTATAAAAATGTCAGCCTTAAGAAGAATTGAAAGAGAATTAGTTGAAATTAGAAGGGAACCACCTACTAATTGTAGTGCTGGTCCCGAACATGATGATATATTTGAATGGAGAGCAACAA
>Ga0310345_10002234_pt1 | contig 19942 bp, 17 predicted proteins | sample HC15DNA20500_MG_FD_204667 | JGI IMG/M metagenome (GOLD analysis project Ga0310345, IMG submission 204667) | Marine microbial communities from station ALOHA, North Pacific Subtropical Gyre - HC15-DNA-20-500_MG | ecosystem: Environmental > Aquatic > Marine > Oceanic | place: Pacific Ocean: North...
GAAGGCCAGCAGGCGGACGCTTTCCGCCACGTCGCGGGCCACGGGCGCGATAGCGTCATCCACGCCGGTCTTGCGGACCTCATGCATGGCGTTGTGGATTTCCTGCATGAAGGCGTGGAAATGCACGCGCCGCGCAGGCACGTCTGGCAGATGCGCCACGAACATGTCCATCAGCATGGATTTGCCGCGCCCGACGCCGCCCCATAGGTACAGGCCCTTGGGGGGCTCTGGGGCTTTGCGGAAAAAGCTTTTCTTCGGCGGGTTGGCCAGCGCATCGCGGATGCGGTCGAACTCGGCCATGACGGTTTCTTGGGCCGGGTCGGCCTGTAGTTTGCCCTCGGCGACAAGCCGGGCGTAGGTTTCGCGCATGTTGCTCATGGCGAGAGAGATAGCGTGCTGGTGGGGGAGAGGAAAGGTGGTCTTGTGAGAGGGCCATCGCCTGCCCGCGGGTCGGCGATCAGGCGGTATGGCGTTGCCACTTTATGGCTCAACCATTGTGTGCGTTCGCAAGGTCGTACCCAGCCTCGCCCAATCGCCTACCCGTCCGGGCGGGCAGGCGATGGCCCGGCGCCTACGGCTTGATTCCGGGCCAAGTGGCAATCGCGGCTGTTACCAGTCCGCCGGCCCCTTCTCGGCAAATTCATGCACCAGAAAGTCGATAAACGCCCGCACCTTGGGCTGCGTGAAACGGCCCGGCGGATAGACGGCGTAGATGCCCTGCGTCTCCAGCGGCAAATCGGGGATCGCGTCCTCGACCAGACCTTTCTCCATCGCCTCGGCGTAGAGGAAGCTCGGCAGGTAGGCGATGCCCAGCCCCGAAATCGCGGCGTTCAAAAGGCTCTGCCCGTCATTGACCGACAGCCAACCGGCGGTGCGCACCTGCCGCTTCTCGCCCGAGGGCGCGGTCAGTTTCCACACGTTGCCCGACGACTGGTTCGAGTAATGCAGCAGCTTGTGATTGTTCAGATCGTCGATCTTTTCCGGCCGCCCGTATTGCTCGAAATACTTCGGGCTGGCGATCATGCGTTTGGTGGTCTCGGTCAATTTGCGGGCGCGCAGGGTGCTGTCTTCCAGCTCCCCGATCCGCACGGCCATGTCGAAGCCTTCCGAGATCAACTCAACGTAGCGGTTGTTCAGCACCATGTTCACGGTGATATCGGGGAAGTCCTGCAAGAACTCCGACAGGGCGGGGGACAAATGATTGACGCCGAAATCCGTCGCGACCGAAATCCGCAGCAGCCCCGAGGGCGCGGATTGCATCGAAGTGACCAAGGCATCGGCCTCGCCCGCGTCGTTCAGCACCCGGCGGGCGCGGTCGTAGTAAGCAAGGCCAATCTCGGTGGGCGAGACGCGGCGGGTGGTGCGGTTCAGCAATCGTGCGCCCAAGCGCGCCTCAAGCGAGGAGACATGCTTTGAAACGGCGGATTTCGAGATCCCCATCTTCTTGGCAGCATCTGTAAAGCCGCCTTGATCCACCACAGTGGCAAACGCTTCCATTTCCGTAAGGCGGTCCATTGCCTGTCCCTTCGCATTGATCTTGTTGCGGTCAGGTATGGGCGCCAATTCGGGCAGGATCGGGGCGGAGGCAAGACAGTCCCGTGGTCTTTGCGGGGATCGTTCATGGCATGGAAACGGCAGAACAATCCGTTTCCCCGCCTGTCACAGCCAGCGCAGCCATTTCAGCACGGCCAGCATGATGGCGGCGAGGCCGACCATGGCGAGGCAAAGGATCGCGAAGGCCTGCGGATCGTCCACCCCGGGCATCCCGCCCACGTTGACGCCGAAGAGCCCCGTCAGGAATCCCAGCGGCAAAAAGACCGCGGCGGCGATGGAGAGCATGTAGCTGTGCCGCGCCTGTCGCTGCGCGACCTGGTTGTCGTGTTCGTCCTGCACCGTGACGATGCGTTCCTGTAGCGCGTCCAATTCCTCGACCACGATGGCGGTGCGGTTGGCCAGTTCGCGCAGCTTCATCGCGTCGACGTCCGGCACCAGCGGCAGGTCCAGCGTGGCCAGCCGCTCCAGCGCGTGGCGTTGCGGGGCGAGGTAGCGTTCCAGCCGGATCGCGCTGCGGCGGGTCACCGGCAGTTCCTTCGGCGGCGGTGTGCTGTGGTCTTCGAGGTCGGCCTCATAGAAGGCCGTCCGATCCGCCAGCCGCGCCACTTCGACCTGCACCCGGGCGGTCAGCCGAGAGACCAGCGCCTCGACAAAGGCCGAAGGCCGGGGTGGCGCGTTGTTCTCGGCAGCCAGCGCGCGCAGCTCATCTATGGCAAAGACCCGGCGCATCCGCACGGTGATCACCACCGCATCCGTCACCCACATCCGGACGGAGACCATTTGGTCGGCCTGTTGCCCTTCGTTTAGGTTGATGCCGCGCAGGTTCAGGATCAGACCGTCGTCATATTCATCACAGCGCGGGCGGGTTTCGGGCTGTAGCAATGCGCCCGCCGGGATCTCGGGCAGGTGTTTGGCCAGCCACGGCGCCAGCGCCGGATCGGCCATGTCGTAGTGCCACCAGCGGTAGCGCCCCGGCCCGGTGAGGTTGTCGTCGGAGGGCACCTGCGCGGTGCCGTCCTCATAGATGTCGAAGACGCAGAGGGGCATGGAGACCTTGGATCGTTTTGGCAATCCTGCGGCGATCTAGGGCGGGGCGCAAGGGGGCCAAGCGCCCGCCCCTCGCTTACAGCCCTGCGGCCAGCCGTGTGCCTTGGTTGATGGCGCGTTTTGCGTCCAGTTCCGCCGCCACATCCGCGCCGCCGATCACATGGCAGGTCTGCCCCCGCGCCTCCAGTGCGTCAGCGAGACTGCGCTCGGACAATTGCCCGGCGCAGAGCACGATGGTGTCGGCCTCGATCACCGTGGGGTTCTCGCGCGCTTCGCCAAAGGAGATATGCAGGCCCGCGTCGTCGATCTGTTCGTAGTTCACGCCGGCGATCATCTTGACGTTGCGCATGGTGAGCGAGGCGCGGTGAATCCAGCCCGTGGTCTTGCCCAAACCCTTGCCGGGCTTGCTGGTCTTGCGTTGCAGCATGGTGATCTGCCGCGCCGGCGCCGGGGGTTGCGGCCCTTCGGGGGCGAGGCCGCTGCGGTGCGCGCCCGGATCGGTAACGCCCCATTCGCGCATCCATTCAGGCAGGTTCATCGTGCTGCTCTCGCCGTCGTGGACCAGATGTTCCGACACGTCGAAGCCGATCCCGCCCGCACCGATCACCGCGACCCGCTGGCCGACCTTCGCGGTGCCGTTCAGCACGTCGATGTAGCTGACCACGTTGCCGCGGTTCTGGCCGGGAATCTCCGGGTCGCGCGGCACGACGCCGGTGGCGATGACGACCTCGTCGAAGCCTGAGAGCGCCTCGCTCGTGGCTTCGGTCTCAAGCTGCACGGTCACGCCGTGGACCTCGAGCATGGTGCGGTACCAGTCGACGAGGCCCCAGAACTCCTCCTTCCCCGCGACTTGTTTGGCGAGGTTGAGTTGCCCGCCGATCTCGGAGGCGCGGTCCATGAGGGTGACCTTGTGGCCCCGCTCCGCCGCCGTGATCGCTGCCGAGAGCCCGGCAGGCCCGGCGCCGACAACGGCGATGGATTTCGGGCTTGCGGCGGGTTCGATCCGCAACTCCGTCTCGTAACACGCCCGCGGGTTCACGAGGCAGGTGGAGATCTTGCCGCCGAAGGTATGGTCGAGGCAGGCTTGGTTGCAGGCGATACAGGGGGCGATCTGGTCGGCCTGACCGGCCTTCGCCTTGGCGAGGAAATCGGCATCGGCCAGCATCGGACGGGCGAGGCTGACCATGTCGGCGCAGCCTTCGGCCAGCACTTCTTCGGCCACTTGCGGCGTGTTGATCCGGTTCGATGTGATGAGCGGGATGCCCACCTTGCCCATCAGCTTTTTCGTGACCCATGCAAAGGCCGCGCGCGGCACCGAGGTGGCGATCGTGGGGATGCGCGCCTCGTGCCAGCCGATGCCGGTGTTGATGATATTGGCGCCCGCCTTCTCGACCTCTTGGGCCAGTTGCACGACTTCTTCGAAGGTCGAGCCGTTGGGCACGAGGTCGATCATCGACAGCCGGTAGATCAGGATGAAATCCTCGCCCACCGTCTCGCGCACGCGGCGCACGACTTCCAGCGGCAGGCGCATCCGGTTCTCGTAAGACCCGCCCCAGCGGTCTTCGCGCTTGTTGGTGTGGGTGACGAGGAACTGATTCAGGAAATAGCCCTCGGAGCCCATGATCTCGACCCCGTCGTAGCCCGCCTCGCGGGCGCGCAGGGCGCAGGCGGCGATGTCGCTGATTTGTTTCTCAATGCCTTCCTCGTCCAACGCCTTGGGCGCGAACATGGAGATCGGGGATTTCACCGCGCTCGGGGCCACGCATTCAGGCGTGAAGGCATAGCGGCCCGCGTGCAGGATCTGCATGGCGATCTTGCCGCCCGCCTCATGCACCCGCTGGGTGATGATGCTGTGGTTATCCACGTCCTTCTGGCTGACCATCATCGCCGCGCCATGGGCCACGGCGCCTTCGCGGTTCGGCCCGATGCCGCCCGTGACCATCAGCCCCACGTCGCCCCGCGCCCGTGCCGCATAGAACTCCGCCACGCGGTTCCAATCGCCCGTCTCCTCCAACCCGGTGTGCATCGAGCCCATCAACAGCCGGTTCTTCAGCGTGGTGAAACCAAGGTCGAGCGGGGCAAGCAGGTGGGGATAGTCGGACATGGCTTTACCTTTCTGGGTGGGCTGGGTCACTGTGACACCATCGGAAACGGCAGGGCAAGTCACGCGAAACGCCGCGTCAACGATGTCGCTGGCGAAACGTCATAGCCGCGATGTGATCGCTTTGAGCCGCGCCTTGGTCGTGCTAACTCCCAAATGAACGCCATTCAGGAGACCTGCCCCCATGACCCCCGAAGAGATTGCCAAACTGCCCTACCGCCCTTGCGTCGGCGTGATGCTGGTGAATGCCGAGGGGGAGGTCTTTGTCGGCCAGCGGCGCGACCGGGATCAGGACGCTTGGCAGATGCCCCAAGGCGGGGTCGACAAGGGCGAGGCCGCGCGCGATGCGGCCCTGCGTGAGTTGGAGGAAGAGACCGGCATCCCCAGCAATCTGGTGCGGGTCGAAGCCGAGACGACAAGCTGGCTGCCCTATGATCTGCCCCATGAACTGGTGCCCAACATTTGGAAGGGCCGCTACCGGGGGCAGGAACAGAAATGGTTCCTCATGCGTTTTCTGGGGCAGGACGATCAGGTCAATATCCAGACGGCTGAGCCTGAATTCTCCGAATGGCGCTGGATGCCCGCAGATCAACTGGTCGCGCATATCGTGCCGTTCAAACGTGCGGTCTATGCGGCGGTTCTTGAAGAGTTTGAGGAGAAGTTATGACACGGATCATCGCCTGCGCCCTCGCCACTTTGGCCCCGCTGCCCGCTCTTGCGCTCAGTTGTCTGCCCCATTCGGTCGAGGCGACCTATCAACGCGCGGCCAAGGCCGAGGAAAGTTATGTCGTGGTGCAGGGGCGTCTGACCTTTGACGCCAGCGCCCTGCCAAAGGGCGGCACCATCGGGATCAATCCGCCCGAAGAGACGCCGATCCGGGCGCAGATCAGCGGCAAGGCGCTATCCGAAGGGGGCTTTGACGTGCCCTTTGACCAGCCCTTGACGCTCAACGTTCAGTGTTTTGGCCCTTGGTGCGGCTCTGCCGAAGAGGGGGATGTTCTGGCCTTCCTCGAACGCAAGCCGGATGGGGCCTATGCGTTGGAAAGCAATCCCTGCGGGGGCGACCTTTTCGGCTCTCCGAAGCCTGCCATGGTGGATAAGGTGATCGCCTGTTTCCAAGGGGCGGAGTGCACGCCGGTTCGGTGATCCGGCGGCAGTCTTATGCCTCGATAAGCGGCACTTGCGGTGCCGCATCGCGGGGCAGCAGCCCTGTGAGACGCGGATCATCATCGATCTCAACCTGACGGCGCACCGGGATGAAGCCTGACCGCACATAAAAGCCAAGCGCCTGCGGGCTGTCGTTGGTGCAGGTATGCAGGTGCAGCCGGGTGATCGGCTTTTCCCATGCCAGCGTGATCGCTTGGTTCATCAGATACCGCCCCGAGCCGCTGCCGATCAGTGCAGAGGTCAGCCCGAAATAGGCCAATTCGCAGCTGCCATCTTCGGGGAAGTTCAACTCAAGCAGCGCCTCGTCCTTGCCATCGCGGGTCAGCGTATAAAAGTCCCGCGCCGGGTCTTGCAGCAGCGCAGAGAGGGCCGCGTCATCCAGTTTGAGCCGCCCGTACCAGAGCCAATCCATCCCGACACGCCGGAAAATGTCCCGAAACCAGTCGGGCGTCGGTGTGACCTTCCGAAAGGTGACACCCTCGGGCAGGGGCACCTCCCGCAGGCTGGGTTTGGCGTCCATCTCAAGATGGGTCACCACCACGGCCAGTTTGCCGGGCGGGACATCGTGAAAACCGTTCTCGATCATAGTCAGACCAGCCCTTCGGCCTTGAACAGGGCCATGATGTCAGTCTGGGGGCGGGGGCCGATGTGGCGGATCACTTCGCCCGCGCAGATGTTGCCCATGCGGCCACAGGTCTCAAGATCGCGGCCCGTGGCAAGGCCATAGAGGAAGCCCGCCGCGAATTGATCGCCCGCGCCCGTGGCATCCACCGGCACGACCTTTTCGACCGGCACGTCGACCCGTTCTGCGCCCCGGACCAGTGTGACCCCGTCGCCCGAGCGGGTGCAGACCACCAGCGGGCAAATCTCGGCGGTTTTGGCCAGTGCGGCTTCGGTGTCGTCGGTTTCCCAAAGGGCGCGAATCTCGGCCTCATTGCCGATGACATAGCCCAGATCGTTTTCGATCAGCGCGAGGAAGTCGTCGCGGTGACGCTCCACGCAGAAGGGGTCGGAGATGGCGATGCCCGCCATGCCGCCGCCCGCCGTCGCGGCCCGCGCGGCCTCGCGAAAGGCGGTTTTGCCGGCCTCATGGTCAAAGAGGTAGCCTTCGAGGAACATCAGCTTGGCCTTCTCAGTCACCGCCTGCGGCACATCGGCCGAGGTCAGCCCGGTCGAGATGCCGAGGTAGGTGTTCAGCGACCGCTCCCCATCGGGGGTGACGAAGATCATGCAACGCGAGGTCGGGTTCTCGCCCTCCGCCACGGGGGCGTTGACGAAGTCGATCCCGATATCGGTCATCGCCTTGGCATAGAACTGGCCCAACTCATCATCGCGCACCCGCCCGATAAAGGCGGTCTTGAGGCCCAGCGCGCCCGCGCCCGCGACCGTATTGGCGACCGAGCCGCCCGGCGTCTGCACCCGGTCTTGCATCGCGGCATAGAGGTCTTCGGCGCGGTCACGCTCGATCAACTGCATGATGCCTTTCTCGATACCGTTGTCGGCAAGGAAATTGTCATCGGCATGGGAGATCACGTCGACGACGGCGTTGCCGATGCCAACCACTTCGTATTGGGTCATTCTGTCTTGTCCTCGTATTGGCACAGGTCACGGATGATGCAGGTGCGGCACAGGGGTTTGCGGGCTTTACAGTGATAGCGGCCATGCAGGATCAGCCAGTGATGGGCATGGCGCTGGAAATCGGCGGGAATGTTGTCTTCGATGGCGCGCTCGACCGCGTCGACCGTCTTGCCCGGTGCGATCCCGGTGCGGTTGCCGACGCGGAAGATATGCGTGTCCACCGCCTGCGCGGGCTGGCCCCACCACATATTGAGCACCACATTCGCGGTCTTGCGCCCGACGCCCGGCAGCGATTGCAGCGCGGCGCGGGAATTGGGCACCTCGCCGTCGTAATCGTCGACCAGGATTTGGCTTAGCTTGATGACGTTCTTGGCCTTCTGACGGTAGAGGCCGATGGTCTTGATATGGTCGATCAGCCCTTCAAGCCCCAGATCGAGCATCTTTTGCGGCGTGTCGGCGATCTTGAACAGGTCGCGCGTCGCCTTATTGACGCCCGCATCGGTCGATTGCGCGCTCAGCGCCACGGCCACGACGAGCGTATAGACATTCACATGCTCCAACTCGCCCTCGGGCTCAGGCTCTGCCTGTTGGAAGCGGGCGAAGATCTCGCGGATGGTATGATAATCAAGTTGGCGGGCCATGGCTCAGGGTATGCGATGAATGGCGCGGCAGGGCAAGCGGGGGCGGGGCTTGGGGGGCGATGGCGCAAGAAACGGGTCGCACGGGGGCAGGGGCGCGGCTAATCTGGTGGCATGACACAGATCGCACAGCTCTCTCCCGCGCCCGAAGATCAGGGGTACCACTATCAGGTGATGCGCCGCGCCATCGCCCTGATCGACGAGGCCGAAGACCCAAAGCAACTCGATTGGATCGCGGGCGAGATGGGCATGTCCGCCGCGCATTTCCAGCGGCTTTTCTCGCGCTGGGTGGGGGTCTCGCCGAAGCGATACCAGCAGTATCTGATGCTGGATCAGGCCAAGGTCATGCTGCGCGACCGTTTCACCACGCTGGCGGCGGCGCATGAATTGGGGCTGTCGGGCAGCGGACGGTTGCATGACCTTTTCCTGCGCTGGGAGGCGATGAGCCCCGGTGAGTTTGCCCGCAAGGGCGCGGGGCTGACGATCTACTGGGGTTGGTTCGACAGCCCCTTTGGCCCGACACTGGTGATGGGCACCGACAAGGGCATCTGCGGGCTCGCGCTGTCGTCGGAAGTGGGGGAGGATGCGGCGATGGTGGATCTTTGCAGCCGCTGGCCGCTCGCCGATTTCGTGGAGGCCCCCGCGCGGTTGCAGGCATGGGTCGACGCGGCCTTTGGGCGGCGGAAAGACCCCGAGGCGAAGGCGCCGCTCTACCTCATCGGTGCGCCCTTTCAAATCAAGGTTTGGGAGGCGCTGCTGAGCATCCCCTCAGGGCAGGTGACCACCTATTCCGAAATCGCGCAGAGCATCGGCAGCCCCCGCGCCGTGCGTGCCGTGGGCACGGCAGTAGGGCGCAATCCGGTGAGTTGGCTGATCCCCTGTCACCGGGCGCTGCGCAAAAGCGGGGGCTTGGGCGGCTACCACTGGGGGCTGCCGGTGAAACGCGCAATGCTCGCCTTCGAGGCGGCACGGGCAGAGGCGCAAACAGCTCCCTCTGGGCGGGTTTCTGCCGAATAGCGGTTATATGTAATGTTTTTGGGAACTTTGCGTGCCTATATTGCGTTCACGTCAAGATGCCCCGCCCGAACGGGGCCGCAAACATGAAGGCAGTAGACATGATTTCTTCGAAGATGACTTTGGCCGCCGCTCTGGCTGGCGCGATGACACTGGGTGCCTGTACGCAGCCGATGCAGCCGGGCAATGGCGATCCCAACCAGCGGACCAAGAATGGCGCTTTGATCGGTGCGGGCGTCGGGGCCCTTGCCGGTGCGATTTCCGAAGGTGACGGCAAAGGCGCGCTGAAAGGCGCTTTGATCGGCGGCACGATCGGCGCGGGCGTCGGCTATTCGCTCGATAAGCAAGAGGCCGAGTTGCGCGCCGCGATGGACAGCCGCGTGGTGATCACCAACACCGGCGACCGTCTGATCGTGACACTGCCGCAAGACATCCTCTTTGCGACCGACAGCACCAGCGTATCGCCCGCCCTGCGTGACGATCTGGCCGCGCTGGCGCAGAACGTGAACATCTATCAGAACTCCACCCTGCAAGTCGTGGGCCACACCGACAGCGATGGCGAAGCGGCCTATAACCAGCAGCTTTCCGAGCGTCGCGCGCAGGCCGTGGGTAACATCCTGCTGTCCAACGGCGTGCCGCAGCAGCGTTTGCAGACATTCGGCCGTGGCGAAAGCCAGCCTGTGGCAAGCAACCTGAGCGCCGCTGGCAAAGCGCAAAACCGCCGGGTCGAGATCGTGATCCTGCCCAACGCGCGCTAAACCGCACCTTAGACAGTGACAGTGAACCCCGGCCAGTGGCCGGGGTTTTTTGTTGGCCTAGAGGTTGTCCTCGACCCTGAAACCCTTGGGGATGGCATCGCGCCCTTCGAGCAGAAGATCGGCCATGACCTCTGCCACTTTCGGGGCCATGCCGAAGCCGATTTTGAAGCCGCCATTGGCGATGTAATGCCCCGGCTTGCCGGGCCACGGCCCCAGCATCGGCGCGCGGCTGCGGCTGCGCGGGCGCAGCCCGGCCCAGCGTTCGACGACCGGCGCGTCTTGCAACGCGGGCACCGCCGCGCGGGCCTTGGCGATCACCGCGTCGAGTTGTGCATCGGTGTTGTCGGGGCTGTCGTACTCTCGCTCAGTCGTGCCGCCCACGGCTATCGTGCCATCCAGATGCGGGATCACATGGACCCCATCGGCAAAAAGCTGCGCCGCACCGCCCCGATCCAGCCGCAAGAGCGCGGCCTGCCCTTTGATGCCCGCGCCAACCAAACGCGGATGGCCCGCATTCAGCGCCTCCAGCCCCGCGACCCCAGTGGCCCAGAGGGTCAGACCTATATCGGGGGCCTCGGCCACGATCTCAGCGCCTTTGGCCGCCAGTGCCGCGACCAGTGCCGCGCAGGCGTGACGCGGGTGGACGAGGGCGCTTAGCGTGTCCCGGATCAGCCAGCCCGTGGGGCTCTGCGGGGCCCAATCGTCGCTCTCGGCGCGGATCAACTCCCACCGGGCGCGGCCTTGCCAAAGCGCGGCTGCCGTGTCCTGCCGTTGCCGTGCCAGCGCGAGGGCCGCGTCATCCGCCACCGGCTGCAAGCGCCCGCTGCGGATATAGCCGGGCGCGCGACCGCCCGCAGCCTCGACCTCGGCCCAGAAGGCTTCGGCGCTGAGTAGGCTCTCAAGCTGAAAGGCTTTCTTGGCGTTCCAATTTTCCGGCACATGCGGCGCCAGCGCGCCCACGATCCCGCCCGACGCCCCCGCCGCCGGTCCTGACGGATCGACCACGCGCACCACCGCCCCGCGCCGGACGCAGGCCCAAGCCACCGACAGGCCAAAAATCCCGGCCCCTCTTACGGTTACATCCACCATTGCCATTCCCTGCCAGCTTGCGCAGTGTCTGCGCGACTTCTTCCCCCTCTAGCAGGACGTGCCGTGCCAGACCAGAATGCCCAGATCACGTGGCGCGCGGGCCAAGTGCCCGTTTCGACCCAGTTCGATGACCCCTACTTCAGCTTGGAAGATGGCGCGGCTGAGACGGCCTATGTCTTTCTGGCAGGAAATGACCTGCCTGAGAGGTTCCGCCCCGGCTTTCACATTGCCGAGCTTGGCTTTGGCACCGGGTTGAACCTGTTGCTGGCATGGGATGCTTGGATGCGGGCGGGCCATGACGGGCCGCTGCATTTCACCAGTTTCGAAGCCTACCCGATGCGGCCCGAGGATATGGCGCAGGCCCATGCGGCCTTTCCCGCGCTCGACGGGCGGCGCGATGCGCTGACGGCGGCGTGGGATGGCGCGGGTGGCGTGTTGGAACTGCCCGGCCTGCGGGCCGAGATTATCATCGGGGACGCGCGCGAAACCCTGCCCGCATGGCAGGGTCAGGCCGATGCTTGGTTCCTTGATGGGTTTTCACCGGCCAAGAACCCCCAGCTTTGGGGCGATGATCTGATGGCCGAGGTGGCACGCCATACCGCACCGGGCGGCAGTGCCGCCACCTATACCGCCGCGGGCTTCGTGCGCCGGGCCCTCGCGGCGGGCGGTTTTGAGGTTTCCCGCATCCCCGGCTATGGTCGCAAACGCCATATGACCCGGGCGCGGATGCCCGCATGAGCCAGTCCAACAATATCCCGCTCGGCATCATGCTGATGATCGCCACGACGATGGTCTTCGCCGTCCAAGACGGGCTGTCGCGCCATCTGGCCGAGAACTACAACGTGCTAATGGTGGTGATGATCCGCTATTGGTTTTTCGCGGCCTTCGTGATCGCGCTGGCAATGCGCAAGGCAGGCGGCATCCGCCGCGCCGCCGCCACGACACAGCCCGCGGTGCAAATCCTGCGGGGGGTGCTGCTCTCGGCGCAGATTTGCATGATGGTGCTGGGCTTCACCATTTTGGGCTTGGTGGAGAGCCATGCGGTCTTTACCTGCTACCCGCTTTTGGTGGCGGCGCTGTCTGGTCCGATCTTGGGCGAGAAAGTCGGCTGGCGGCGGTGGGCCGCGATTGGTGTGGGCTTTGTCGGGGTGCTGGTGATCTTGCAACCCGGTCTTCGGGTGGTGGATCCTGCCGCCGCGATCCCGCTGGCAGGGGCGGCGATGTTCGCGGTCTATGGCCTGCTGACCCGCTATGTCGCGCGGCGCGACACGACGGCGGTCGGCATCTGGTTTTGGGAGCCGATGACGCCGGGCAACTGGCTGTTGATGGGCACGCTTTGCATCACCGGGGTCACCGGCCATTGGCTGCTGATCCGCTGCTACGAGGTGGCCGAGGCCAGCGCGGTGCAGCCCTTCGCCTATACGCAGTTGATCTTTACCGTGATCATCGGCCTGTCGGTCTTTAACGAGGTGCTGCGCCCCAGCGTGGTGCTGGGCGCGGGCATGATCGTGGCAGCGGGGCTGTTCACCCTATGGCGCGAACGCCTTCAACGTCGACCCGGTTAACTCTGCGCTAAAGGGGATCGGCAGCGGGTCTTTGCCCAGACGGGCGCGATAGACCGGCAGGCTTTCGGTCACCCGCATGACGTAGTTTTGCGTTTCTCGAAAGGGGATCATCTCGATCCAATCGACGATGTCGATCTCACCCTTGCGCGGGTCGCCATAGGTCGACATCCAGCGGCGCGGACGGCTGGGGCCCGCGTTATAGGCCGCCGACATCATGGAGACATTGCCGTCGAAAAGCCCAGCCATTTGTGACAGATAGGTCGCGCCAAGCCGCGCGTTGTAATCGGGGTCGGCGGTCAGCCGGTCCGTCGTGTGCTGGCCTGAGATGCCCAGATCGCGCGCCACATCCCGCGCCGTGGCGGGCATGATCTGCATCAAGCCGCGCGCGCCGACGCCGCTTTGCACGTTCGGGTCAAACTCGCTTTCACGCCGCGCGATGGCGAGGGTCATCTCGGTCGCCATCGGCAGGTCTTTCTCCACCAGACTGTGCAGCGCGTAATAGGGGGCGGGCACCTCCAGCCCCCGCTGCGCGGCGCGTTTGCCGATCATGACCGCGATATGCGGCTGGCCCACGTCGATGGCGGCTTGCCCCAGCAGGGCGATGTCTTCGGGGACGAGTTGCTCGGCCAGATGGGTCCAGAACCGTTCGGCGGTGGAAAGCTCGCCCGAGGCTTGCAGCAGCAACCCGGCCTCGAACAGGGGCGCACGGGCCAGCGGGGAGCGGCGCCAGTCTTGTTCAGGTGCCGGGCCCGCGAGCTTTTCGTCAAAGGGGATGCCGCCCCGTTCGGCGGCCAGCAGCCCGTAGAAGGAGGTTTGGTATTCCGCCCCCATGGCATAGGCTTTCGCCGCGCCCTCAGCATCGCCCATCGCCTCTAACGCGCGGCCCTGCCAATAGCCCGCGCGGCCTTGGCTGATGGGGGATTCCACGGCGTTGTCGTGGTTCTGGAAATGGCCCAGAGCGGTGGTGGGATCGTCCAAGAACCGCAGCGCGATATAGCCCGAGAGCCATTCGAGATCGGCATAATTCGAGCCATCGGTCAGAAAATGCTGCGACGCCAGCCGGTAGGCCCTCTGCGCATCGCCATTGCGCATTTCATCCCGCGCCAAGGCCCGGCGACGGTTGGCCCATCTGGGGGGCTGGCCGAGAGCCACAGCCGAGGTCGAGCGCGCCAGCATCAGATCCTTGGCATCTTCGCGCAGCCCCTTGCGGATGCGCCATTCAAAGCGGTCATGCGCCAGCCCCGGCGCATCGGATTTGGAGGCGGGGAGCGCGTCGATCTTGGCGTTCACGTCGCTTTCCAGCTTTTGCAGGGCGATGCGGGTTTCCGCCAGCGCCCTATCGGCGCTTGAGACCAGATCGAACATCTGCCGCGCTTCGGAATGTTCGCGCTGCCAGAGCATCTCTTCCAGCCGGGCCGCGTGGTGCGGGGCCAGAAGGCTGCCATGCGCCTCGGTGAAAAGGGCCTGACTGCTGGCGTTCATCGGCATGGTGCGCCACGCCAGAACGAGGTTCGCCTCGGCCTCACCGCGCTGGCCGCTGTTGATCAGCGCCTCCGCATGGGCCAGCACGCCGCGCGGGGTCTGCGGGGCCATGGCCGAGAAGAAATCCAGTATCTCGCTCTCACCCTGTTTGATGACCGCCGCTTCGCTCTGCCGGCGCAAATAAGCCTCACCGGGCCAGTCGGGTCTGCGGTTCAGGAAATCGCGCGTGTCGGCATAGGTGCCGCGCCCGGCGCGCAGCCGGTGCCATTCGATCACATCGGCGGCGACTTGCCCGTCACGGGCAGCCAGCGCCGCGGCGGCGTCCCAATTGCCGCTGCGCATCGCATCCATCGCCCAGCCCAAAGGCCGTGGCCGCTGCGCCTCCGCAGGCACGGTCAGGATAAAAACACTCATGAGGATCGCCATCAGGCGCGTCATCGCTTGCATTTCCCACGTCTCCGAGGCTAGAGCCTTGCAACATATGGCTCGGGCGCCGTTTATCAAACCGTAGCGCCCGCAAAAGCCCTCATCCAGTCCGGTTTTCCACCGGCCAGCACTTATTAAGGAGCGTGCACATGTTCAAAGGCTCTCTGCCTGCCCTCGTCACGCCGTTTCGCAACGGCGCGCTGGATCTGGATACGCTCAAGAAACTTATCGAATGGCACATCGGCGAAGGGTCGAGCGGGCTTGTCCCCGTCGGCACCACCGGCGAATCCCCAACGCTGAGCCATGCCGAGCATGAGACCGTCGTCGAAGAGGTGGTCAAAGCCGTCGCGGGCCGCATTCCGGTCATCGCGGGCGCCGGGTCGAACAACACGGTCGAAAGCATCCGCCTTGCCCGTCACGCCGAAAAGGTCGGCGCGGATGCGCTGCTGGTGGTGACGCCCTATTACAACAAGCCGACGCAGCGCGGGTTGGTGGCGCATTTCACTGCCGTGCATGACTGCTGTGAGTTGCCGATCATCATCTACAATATCCCCGGCCGTTCGGTGGTGGATATGATGCCCGAAACGATGGGCGAACTGGCCCAACTGCCGCGCATCGTCGGCGTCAAGGACGCCACCGGCGATCTGGCCCGTGTCTGCGATCAGCGCATCACCTGCGGCCCGGATTTCTGCCAACTCTCCGGCGAAGACGCCACGGCGCATGGGTTCAACGCCCAAGGCGGCGTTGGCTGTATCTCGGTCACCGCCAATGTCGCGCCGCGCCTTGTGGCGCAGATGCAGGCCGCCTGTCTTGAGGGCGATTATGCCAAAGCGTTGGAGCTTCAAGACCGTCTGATGCCGCTGCACAAGGCGATCTTTACCGAACCGGGGCTTGTGGGTGTGAAATACGCCATGTCGCGGCTCGACCTCTGCTCGGACGAGGTGCGTCTGCCGCTCACGGAACTGACCGACCCGACCAAGGAACTGGTCGATGCGGCCCTGCGCCATGCGGGTTTGATGAACTAAGCCTACTGTAAACAGGTTGGTCGATACGAAGAGGGGGTGGAGACACCCCCTCTTTTGCGTTCAGCGTTTGCCGTAATAGAAGCCGACCACATGTTCGGCTTGGGCAAAGAACAGCCAGCGCGCGGTCAGCACCCCTGCCGCATGGCTGAGCACCGCAAGACCGGCGGCAAGGTGGTGAAACACGGGCGAGAGCAACAGCAGAAGCGGCAGCAGCACCATCAGCGCAATCGCGATCACCCGCAGCTTCAGCGCATGTTTGCGCCCGATCTGATAGACGAATTCCCGTAGCAGATAGTTGTTGCCAGTATGGGGCGGGTCGAAGGCGCGGACGCTGCCCTGCGGCCCCAGCCGCGTCGCCGTCGCGATATCGCTGTTTGAGGCCGCAAGCGCCCGATCCCCGCGCCACCATGTGGCGATCTGCACCGCCCCGGCCAGCGCCAGCAGGATCATCGCCGCCGTCACCTGCCCCGCCAGCAGGGCACCGCCCGCGATGCTGAGCGACAGGAAATTCAGCGGCGTCATCACGCTATGCCAGCGCGGCACGGTTTTCATCTGGGTATAGATCATCGCCGTGGTCAGCACCGTCAGCAGCGACAGCGCCGCACCGATCACCCCCAAGGGCCAAAGCCGCGTGTCGTAAAACACCAGCCCCGCGCCATAGGCGGCCATGGTCAGCAAGGCCGCGACCGAGGCCCAAGCCTCCCGGCTGAGCCAAGAGCTGCGCCATTGGGTGAAGGCTTTGAGCGCACGCTCCGGGTGGCCAAGGTGGAAGGTCGAGGCGATGAGCCCGCCCACGGCCAAGAGATAGGCCAGCGCGAAGAAGACGAAAGCCACCCAGCCGGTCACCGCAGGCAGGCCGATCCCGAGCCACGCAAGCAGGCCAAATCCCATGCCCGACAGGCTGCTGAACAGAATAACGGAAGGCGCCGGATGCATCAGAGCTTCTCCAAAGTGCGGTCGAGCCAGCCGAGAAAACCCTTCGGCCCTTCGTCCACTGGGGCGAGGAAGGGGGCCAGCACGTCGATCTCGCCCTCGGGAGGGCCAAGCGTGTCGCGCGGGCGCGGCGGCAGGTATTTGTTGACCGGTTTGGTGCCCTGCTCGGGCATCAGGTCCACGCCGCCACGCTCGGCCACAAGCTGGCTGACAGCGCTGTCGGGATCGCCCAGATCGCCGAAATGCCGTGCGCCCGCGGGGCAGGTGCGCACGCAGGCGGGTTGGCGGTCTTCTTCCGGCAGGTTCTCGTTGTAGATACGGTCGACGCAGAGGGTGCATTTCTTCATCACACCGGCCGCCTGATCCATCTCGCGCGCACCGTAGGGGCAGGCCCAGGCGCAGAGGCCGCAGCCGATGCAATCGCTTTCGTTGACCAGCACAATGCCGTCCTCGACCCGCTTGTAGCTCGCGCCAGTGGGGCAAACGGTGACGCAGGGCGCGTCCTCGCAATGCAGGCAGGATTTGGGGAAATGGACCAGTTGCGCCGCGCCCGCCTCGGGCTGGACCTCGTAGCTGTGCACCCGGTTGAGGAAGGTGCCCGACGGGTCGCCGCCATAGGCGTCTTGGTCCGACAGCGGCGCGCCGTAGTTCTCGGTGTTCCATCCTTTGCAGGAGATCACGCAGGCATGACAGCCGACGCAGGTATCAAGGTCGATCACGAGGCCGAGTTTACGGTCGGTCTGTTGCGGAAGCGTGGTCATGTCTGGCGGTCCTGAAGGGTCGTTCTCACGGCGCGCGGGGCGAAGGGGGTCATTTGCCCACCTTCCACGCGATGTCGCGCGGCGCGGGCGGAACAGGCGAGCGTTGCGGCGGGATCTCCGGTTGTGCCTCGGCAGGGGCCGCGGTCTTTTCAATATGGACCTTGAGGTCGAACCACGCGGCCTGTCCGGTGATCGGGTCGGAGTTCGACCAGCGCAGGCCGTCGCCCTTGGGCGGCAGAAGCTCGTGGATCAGGTGGTTCAGCAGGAAGCCCTTCGTCGCCTCCGGCGCGTCGCGGTCCAGCGCCCATGCGCCTTTGCGCTTGCCGATGGCGTTCCATGTCCAGACGGTATGCGGGTTCAGCGCGGCCATCTCCATCACCGGCACGGTGATCCCCCCATGCGGGGAGGTGACGCGCGCCCAATCGCCGTCCTTCAGACCCTTCGCGCGCATGATCGCGCTGGGCAGGTAGAGCGGGTTGTGCCCGTGCAACTGCCGCAGCCAGGCGTTCTGGCTGCCCCATGAATGGTACATCGCCATGGGGCGTTGGGTGAGGGCGTGAACATCGTAGCCCTGTGTGCCCTCGGGGTCGCTTTCGTACCAATGGGGTAGCGGCGTCATGCACTGCTTGATGCGCTCGCGCAGGTGGTCCGGGGGCTGACGGTCGCCGTGGCCCTCGGCGGCCAGCTGGAAGCGGCGCAACGGCTCCACGTAGAGCGAGAAGAGATAGGGTTGCGGTGCGTCGTAAATCCCCATGCCCACGGCCCAGTCCTGATAGGCGGCGTTCCACGGCTTGTAGTACTGCGCCTCGGCGGGAATGTGGTGGGTCGAGAAGCCGCCGTTCTCGATGTAGCGCGCGATCTGGTCAGGGTTCGGGGCGCCGCGGCCGCTCTGGTTGCCGTCCTCCCCGCGAAAGCCGGCCAGCGGGCCGATGCCGGGGCGGCGTTCGTGGTTGGTGATGTAATCGGCGTAGTCGCGGTACTTTTGACTACCGTCCTCGGTCACGAAACCGGGCAGGTCCAGCCGCGCGCCAAGATCGCAGAGCACCGATTGGAAGCCACGCACGTCGCGGTTGGGTTCCACCACAGGCCAGCGGATCGCGTCGGCGGCGGCGTCGGCCTCGCTGATCGGACGGTCGAGGAGCGAGATGCAATCGTGACGCTCCAGATAAGTCGTGTCGGGTAGGATCAGGTCGGCATAGGCCACCATCTCAGACGAATAAGCGTCGGAATAGATGATGCGCGGGATCACGTAGTCGCCGTTCTCATCCGTATCGGTCAGCATCTCCATCACCCCGCCGGGGTTCATGGAGGAGTTCCACGACATATTGGCCATATAAAGAAACAGCGTGTCGATCTTGTAGGGATCGCCCGCATGGGCGTTGGAAATCACCATATGCATCAGCCCATGGGCCGACATCGGGTTCTCCCATGTGAAGGCCTTGTCGATCCGCGCGGGGCTGCCATCGGGGCACAGTGCCAGATCGTCGGGGCCTTGCACGAAACCCAGATGCGGCCCGTCGAGCGGCCCGCCGGGCGTGGCCTTGCAATGGGGTTTGGGATGCGCCGTGGCGGGCTTGGGGTAGGGCGGTTTGAAGCGGAAGCCGCCGGGCACTTCCACGGTGCCGAGGATGATCTGCAGCACATGCAGCGCGCGGCAGGTCTGGAAGCCGTTGGCATGGGCTGAGATGCCGCGCATGGCGTGGAAGGACACCGGGCGGCCGGTCATCTTCTCGTGACGCTCGCCGCGGAAATCGGTCCAGGGCTGGTCGATCTCGAAGGCCTCGTCGAAGGCCACGCGCGCCAGTTCGGCGGCGATGGCGCGGATGCGCGGCGCGGGGATGCCGCAGCGCTCGGCCACGGCCTCGGGGGTGTAGTCCTCGCCGAGGTATTCTTCGGCCATCCGGTGGAACACCGGGCGGTGGGTGATCCCGCCCGCGCGGTAGGTAGCCGATAGGTCGGGGCGCACGCCGGGCTGGTCGAAGGGGGTGAGCTTGCGGGTCTTGCGGTCGATCACGAGCGCTTTGCCGTCCGCGTCGCGCAGTTGCAGGCCAAACTCGGGCGACTTCGGGTCCCCGTTCAGCAGCACCGGCGCGTCGGTGTAGCGCGCGAGGTAGTCGAGATCGATGCGCCCGGCCTTCATCAGACAGTGGATCAGTGACAGGATGAACAGCCCGTCGGTCCCGGGCGTGATGCCGACCCAATCGTCGGCGATGGCGTTGTAGCCGGTGCGGATGGGGTTCACCCCGATCACCCGCGCGCCGCGTTTCTTGAGCTTGCCCAGTCCCATCTTGATCGGGTTGCTGTCGTGATCCTCGGCCACGCCGAACAGCATGAAGAGCTTGGTGTGGTCCCAATCAGGCTGGCCGAACTCCCAAAAGGCGCCGCCCATGGTGTAGATGCCCGCCGTCGCCATGTTGACCGAGCAAAAGCCGCCGTGGGCGGCGTAATTCGGCGTGCCGAAGGCCTGCGCCCAGAGGGAGGTGAAGCTTTGCGACTGGTCGCGCCCGGTGAAGAAGGCGAGTTTCTCTGGCGCCTCGCGGCGCAGCGGCTCCAGCCAGCCGGTGGCGATCTCAAGCGCCTCGGCCCAGCTGATGTCCTCGAATTCGCCCGAGCCGCGGGGGCCCACGCGTTTCATCGGGTTGCGCAGCCGCGCCGGGGAATTGTGCTGCATGATGCCTGCCGAGCCCTTGGCGCAGAGCACGCCGCGGTTCACCGGGTGGTCGCGGTTGCCCTCGATATAGGCGACCTTGCCCTTCTTCATATGCACGTTGATGCCGCAGCGGCAGGCGCACATGTAGCAGGTC
>Ga0310345_10002236_pt1 | contig 19938 bp, 19 predicted proteins | sample HC15DNA20500_MG_FD_204667 | JGI IMG/M metagenome (GOLD analysis project Ga0310345, IMG submission 204667) | Marine microbial communities from station ALOHA, North Pacific Subtropical Gyre - HC15-DNA-20-500_MG | ecosystem: Environmental > Aquatic > Marine > Oceanic | place: Pacific Ocean: North...
GCGGCGCCGCCCGGGCGCCGGCGCCCGCCCCGGCCCCCCCCGGGGGCGCGCTCCGCGCCCGGCCCCCCGGCCGCCCCCGCGCCGCGCGCGGCACGCCGCGACCCGCGCGACAGAGACCGCGGCGCCTCCCGCCGCCGGCGACGCGCCGGCCGGTCGCGGAACCGGCCCGCGGGAACGCGACCGGCCGGCGTCCCCTTCGGGGCGCCGGCCGCGCAGGCCGCTCCGCTCCGGCGCGGGGCCGGAGGGCGGGGGGTCAGGGGAACATGGGCGCGAGCTCGAGCCCGGCGGTCTCCGGCTGGCCCAGCATCAGGTTGGCGCACTGCACCGCCTGGCCCGAGGCCCCCTTCACCAGGTTGTCGATCACCGAGACGATCACCGCCCGCCCCTTGCGCCGGTCCGGCGTCACGCCGATGCGGCAGAGGTTGGAGCCGGTCACATGCTGGGTCAGCGGCGCCGAGCCCATCGGCAGCACCTGCACGAAGGGCTCCTCCGCATAGCGCGCGGCGAGCGTCGCCTGGATCTCGTCCGCATCGCCCTTCACGTAGATCGTCCCCAGAATGCCGCGGTTCATCGGCAGCAGATGCGGGGTGAAGCTGACCGTCACCTCGCGCCCGGCGGCCCGGCTCAGCTCCTGGTCGAACTCGGAGGTGTGGCGGTGCGTGCCGCCGAGCCCGTAGGCCTTGGTCCCCGCCGTCACCTCGGAGAACAGCTTCCACTCGGCCGATGAGCGCCCCGCCCCGGTGATCCCGGTCTTCGAGTCGATCACGATCTCGTCGAGGTCGATCACCCCCTTCTCGACCAGCGGCACCAGCGGCAGCAGGCCGTTGACCACGAAGCATCCGGTGCCGGCGCAGAGGCGGGTCGCCCGGATCTCCTCGCGATAGAACTCGGGCAGGCCGTAGACCGCCTCCGCCTGCAGGTCGAGCGCGTGATGCTCGTGGCCGTACCAGCGCTCGTAGACCTTCGGGTCGCGCAGCCGGAAGTCGGCCGAGAGGTCCACCACCTTCAGGTCCCGCGGCAGCCCGCCGATCACCGCCTGGGCGGTGGCGTGCGGCAGACCGCAGAAGGCGAGGTCGATCTGGGCGAAGTCGATCTCCTGCGTCGTCGTCACCATCGGCAGGTCGAGGTGGGAGAGATGCGGGTAGATCTCGGCCAGCGGCCGGCCGGCGTTCCGGTCGGCCGCCAGGGCCGCCACCCGCATCCCCGGGTGCGTCGCGACGAGACGCACGAGCTCGGCGCCCGTATAGCCGCTGGCCCCGATGATCGCGATGCGCGCCTTGTCCATGATCCCGTCTCCGCTGGAGGAAGTGCGGGCCGGCCATACACCCCGCGGCCCTGCCGCGCAACGGAGCGCGGGGCGCCGCGGCGCGTCGATCCCGCGACCGTGACCGGGCCGCGCCCTGCGCGCCCGCGATCCGCCGCCCGCCCCCCCGGGCACGAAAACGCCCCGCGCCGGGCGGCGCGGGGCGTGTCTTTCGTCTCCAGACCGGCGCGGAGCCGGCGCGGCGCGATCAGCGCTTGGAGAACTGGAAGGAGCGGCGGGCCTTGCGGCGGCCGTACTTCTTGCGCTCGACCACGCGGCTGTCGCGGGTCAGGAAGCCGGCGGCCTTCAGGGCGGGGCGCAGGGACGGATCCCACAGCGTCAGCGCCTTGGAGATGCCGTGCTTCACGGCGCCCGCCTGGCCCGACAGGCCGCCGCCCTTCACGGTGCACATCACGTCGAACTGGCCGTCGACGCCGGCCACGCCGAAGGGCTGCGCGATCACCATCTGCAGCACCGGGCGGGCGAAGTAGGCCGAGGCCTCCTTGCCGTTGACGGTGATCTTGCCGGTGCCGGGCTTCACCCACACGCGGGAGACGGCGTCCTTGCGCTTGCCGGTCGCGTAGGAGCGGTTCAGCGCGTCGCGCACCGGCTCGCGCGGGGCGGCGGGCTCGAGGGAGGTCGCGTCGCCGTCCACGGTCAGGTCGGCCAGGTCGTCGAGGGTCTTCACGTCGTCGGCCATCGTCAGGCGCTCCGGGTGTTCTTGGAGTTCAGGGCGGCCACGTCGATCGCCTCGGGGGTCTGGGCCTCGTGCGGGTGCTCGGCGCCCGCATAGACGCGCAGGTTGGAGAGCTGCTTGCGGGTCAGCGGACCGCCCGGCATCATGCGCTGCACGGCCTTCTCGATCACGCGCTCGGGGAACTTGCCCTCGAGGATCTGGCCGGCGGTGCGGGACTTGATGCCGCCCGGGTAGCCGGTGTGCCAGTAGTAGTTCTTGTCGGTGCGCTTGCGCCCCGTCAGCTGAACCTTCTCGGCGTTGATCACGATCACGTTGTCGCCCATGTCCATGTGCGGCGTGAACGAGGGCTTGTGCTTGCCGCGGAGGCGCATGGCGATCAGGGACGCGAGGCGGCCCAGCACCAGCCCCTCGGCGTCGATCACGACCCACTTCTTGTCGATGTCGGCCGGCTTGGCGGAAAAGGTCTTCATCGGTTCGTCGTCTCTTTCATCTCCGGGCCCAGACGCTCCCGGAGGAACGGGGCGGCCGGCGGCGTCAGGGGCGAGGCGCGCAGGCCCCGCCGGACGGATGCGCGCCTTCTAAGCATTCCCACGGCCGAGTCAACCGGGTCTGCACCGGACCTCCGCAGATTTTCGCCCTGTTTTCAGCCGCTTCGCGATGGGGTGCATGGATACCCCAATTTTCGCCGCCGCCCGGGGCCCGAGATTCGACGCCACGGAACCCGACCGCGGCCGGGCGCCCGCGCAAGACGTTGGAAATGCAGGAGGTCGGGAGCGGCACAGGCGCCCGGAATCGAGGCGCGGGAGAAGGGCGCGCCCGTCCGTCGACCGCGCGCGCCTCCCCCCGCTCGACCCTCGCGCGGGCCGCCCGCCCCAGCCGGGCGCCCACGAGGCCGAAGACGGGCGCGACCTGCGCGGCGCCGTGCCGGGCGTTCCGGCGGTCGGCCTCCCGTCCGCGCAGCGGCCGGACGGCAAGGTCGGCGGCGACGCGCTGCGATGTGGACTCGGCGCGAACGCGGCGGCAATCTGCGTTTCGCGAACCGCCCCTGCCAATTCGCAGATGACGATCATTACATGCGCATTTCCAACAACATGCATCTCACGCTTCGCGAACTGCGTGCCCGGCTGGGCAGCCGCCGCCTGTGGCTGGCCTTCCTGTCGACCATCGCGCTGTTCGTCCTGGCGAGGCCCTTCGAGACCGGCGAGCGCCTCTCCCCCACCGGCCTCGTCGCCTTCTGGAGCGTGCTGCACGCCCTGTGCTGGAGCGTCGGCATCCTGGGCGGCGCCACGGTCGCCGTCCTGCGGCCGCAGTCGCAGCTGGTCGAGCGGGTCGGCCTGGCGGTGGCGATCACCGCCCTGCCCATCGCCGCGATCGTGACGGGGGTGCGCGCGGCGTTCCTCGATTCGCCCTTCTCGGCGCAGGCGGTGCTGGAGGTGCTGCCGATCTCGGCCTCGCTGACGCTGATCCTGGCGGTGAACGCCCGCGTCGCCGCCACGCCGATGGGCGACGCCGGGGGCCTCGGCCCGCGGGAGGCGCCGCGGCCGGCGCCGCCCCCTCCCCTGCCCCCGGCCCCGTCCCAGACCGCGCCGCCGCCCGCCGTCGCCAGGCCCGTCGCCGCCGCCCCCCGGATCCTGGAGCGGCTGTCGCCCGAGCGGCGCGGCGCCCTGCGTCGCCTGTCGATGCAGGACCACTATGTCGAGGTCGCCACCGACCGCGGAGTGGAGCTGGTGCTGATGCGCCTGAGCGACGCCATCGCCGAATGCGCGCCCGTCGCGGGGATGCAGGTCCACCGCTCGCACTGGGTGGCGCGCGAGGCGGTGCTCGCCGCCCGCCGCGACGGCGACCGGGCGATCCTGGAGCTCGCGGGGGGCGAGCGCATCCCCGTCAGCCGCGGCCGGGTCCGGGCCCTGCGCGAGGCCGGCTGGCTGGGCGGCCCCGGGAGTCAGTGGGCTGGCGGTCAGCGCGCCGGCGGGATCGAATAGGTCAGCGTGGCATGCGCCACCGGCCCCTCGACGCCGGGCGAGAAGATCGTGCAGTCCCCCACCGCCAGCGCCCGGCCGAGCTTCAGGATCCGCGCCTCGCAGGTCAGGTCCCTCGGCTCGGGCTTGCGCATGAAGTTGATCGAGCAGGACGTGGTGACCGCCAGCGCCTGCCGCCCGATCATCGCCAGCGTCACCGCGTAGAAGGCGCAGTCGGCGAGGCTGAACATCGTCGGGCCCGAGACGGTGCCCCCCGGCCGCAGGTCGGCGGGCGTCACCTTGCGGCGGACGCGGGCGAACATCGGCGCCACCTCCTCGATGACGAACTTGCCCTCCATCTCGGGGAACACCTCGTCGAGATAGGCGGCGAGCTCGGTCTCGGTCATCAGCGGCTGCATTCGGTTCCTCCCCTTCGGCGCTGGACGCTCTCGGGGGCGATTGATCGCGGGCGCGGGGGGCGGGGTCAAGCGCGGGGCTTGGGCCGCGCGACGGGCGGCGCTATGTTCGCGCGCGAAACGCCAGGACCCGGGAGGCCCGCCATGACCGCGCAGACCCAGATCGCCGCCGCCGAGGAGCTCGTGCTCCGCGAGGATCTCGGCCCCGTGGCGCGGCTGACGCTGAACCAGCCCGCGAAGATCAACGCCCTGTCGGAGGCGATGCTGACCCGCCTGCAGGGGGAGCTCGACCGGCTGGCGGGCGAGCCGGAGGTCAAGGCCGTGGTCCTGCGCGGCGCCGGCAAGGCCTTCTGCGCCGGCCACGACCTGCGCGAGATGCAGGCCGCCCGCCAGGCGCCGGACGGCGGCCGGGCCTACTACAATGCGCTCTTCGCGCAATGCGGGCGGATGATGACCTCGATCTCCCGCCTGCCGCAGCCGGTCATCGCCGAGGTGCACGGGGTCGCGACCGCGGCCGGCTGCCAGCTGGTGGCGACCTGCGACATGGCGGTGGCAGCGGAGACGACGCGCTTCGGGGTGAACGGGGTGAACATCGGCCTGTTCTGCTCGACCCCGATGGTGGCGCTGACCCGCAACGTGCCGGCGAAGCACGCCTTCGAGATGTTGACCACGGGCGAGTTCATCGACGCCGCCCGCGCCCGCGAGATCGGCCTGGTCAACCGCGTGGTCCCCGAGGGCGAACAGTCGGAGGCCGCGCTGGCGCTCGCCCGCACGGTGGCCTCCAAGCTCGGCGTGGCGGTGCGCATCGGCAAGGAGGCGTTCTACGCCCAGGCGACCATGAGCCTCGAGGGCGCCTACGCCTACACCGGCCGGGTGATGGCGGAGAACATGCTCCACCGCGACACGGCCGAGGGGGTGCAGGCTTTCCTCGAGAAGCGCGACCCCGACTGGAAGGCCTGACGCCCCCGCGCTCACGCCCGCCGCCGGCCTCCAGTCGCGAAGCCGCGCCGCCCCGCTCCTCGAGGCAGCGCCGGCGCCATCCTCGGCGTCGCCCCCGCCTCTTACGCTCCGGGGCCTGCCGTCGCGCCGGCAGCGCTCGGCGCCCTGCCTTCCGCGCAACCCTGGCCCGCCCTCGAACCGGACTCGGCGGCCGCCGCCGCAGGTCGCCCCGCACACGATGCAGTTTCCGGCGCCACCCCCAACCGCTCCCAGGCCCCGGAAGCGCCTCACTGAGGCTCTACCCGGTCCCGACGAGGCTTCCGGCGCTGCCTTCGGCCGCTCCCGAGCCCGGCCTCGCCTTCGCAGACGCTGAGCGTCACTGAGCCTGACACATCTCTCGGCGCAGCCGTTGACCATCGCCGAGCCGGCACGGCCTTCGGCGCAGCCGCCGGCCGTCGCTGGGCCCCGCGCGGCTTCCGCCGCCGGCCATGCCCAGGCGCGACCCGACTTCAGGCGTCGCCTTCGGCCGGCCGTCGGCGATCGCCGCTCTCCGGTTTCGGACAAGGGCTGCACCTGGCCGCGCGCCCCGCGCGGCGACGGACCGGCGCCTGTGGCGTTGCGAGAGACAAGGCGCCGGCGCCCGGCCGGCGACCTTCTCGTGGCGGCCGGCGCGTCTTCCCGGGTGCGACGCTTGCCGGCCGCCGACGCGGCGGGCCCGTCTTCGCGCCGCCGCTTCAGCCGGCGGCGCGTAGGCGGGCCCGGACCTCCGGGCTGCGGGGGGGCGTCGAGGCGCGGTCCGCGGGGCGGGCCGGGTCGCCGGCGGCGAGGCGCGGATCCTCGTCGGCGAGCGTGCGCGCGCGCTTCACCCGCAGGTGGTCGGCGAAAGCCAGCATGTCGTTGAGGTCGGAGGTCTTGCGGAACACCGCGACGATGTTGGTGGACATGCCGAACAGCTCCCCGTGGGGGTAGTCGGCTTGGCCGGTGACCACGATCACCGCGGCGCCCGGCGCGCGGATCGCCGCGCTCTGGGCCACGGTCAGGCCGGAGCCGTCGGGCAGGCCCAGATCCGCGATCACCAGATCGAACGGGGTGAGGAGCATCTGGGCGAAGGCGGCCTCGGCGGAATTCACCGCCACCGCCTCGAACCCCAGATCGGCCAGTTCGAGCCGCCACAGTTCGGCCAGCTCGACATAGTCCTCGACGATCAGACACCGCATCGCTCTTCCCATCGGCCTGCTCTTCGCCTCTTTTTTCAGGTTATGTCCGCCTTGGTTGAGGAATGGTTGCCCTGGCGGTCAGGCAGGGGCGAATAAGCCGCCCCGTCGGTTCGAATTTTCGTGGAAGGCGGGCGCGTCAGGCGCCCACCGCATCGTCCAGGATCGGCCCCGGCCGGAGGTTCGCGCGCGTCCAGTAGCGGCGCACCTCGGCCAGCAGCTCCTCCAGCGCCGAGAAGTCGGCGGTCTTGCACACGTAGGAATTGGCATGTCCGTCCAGCGCCCGGGCCACGTCCTGGCGGGCGCGCGAGGTGGTCAGGATCACCACCGGAATGCGCCGCATCCGCGGGTCGGTCTTGATCGCGGCGAGGGTCTGGAAGCCGTCCATCTTCGGCATGTCGAGGTCGAGCAGCACCAGGTCGGGCAGCCCGCCCTCGCGCCCCTCGCGGGCCCGGGCGAGGCAGGCGAGCGCCATCTCCCCATCGGTGCAGCGGCGCACGTCGACCGGCGCGGGGGCGTCGACGAGGATGTCCATGATCAGCTCGGCATGGTCCTCGTTGTCCTCGACCAGGAGGATGCGGAACGGGTCCTGAACGCTCACGCCGCGCTCCTTTCTTCCGCGCCCTGTCCGCCGCCGTCGGGGGGCGAGGGCTCCTGCGGATCGGGCGATGGGCCGGGACCTCCGGAAGGGAGGGCGCCGGGCGGGCCGGCCCCGGGGGCCGCGAAGGAGAAGGGGCGGGCCTGCCAGCTGCGCCCGGGCTCGGCCGCGCCGACGGCGGAGGCATGTTCGGCCAGCGCCACGTCGGGCCCGACCGGAAAGCCGATCCAGAAGGTGGCGCCGCGGCCGGGGCGGGAATCGACGCTCACCCGGCCGCCGTGACGCTCGGCGATCTTGCGCACGGTGGCGAGGCCGAGGCCCGCGCCCTCCTCCTCGCTGGCGCTCGCGCCCAGGCCGCGGCGATAGAGGTCGAAGATCCGCTCGCGGTCCTTCTCCGGCACGCCCGGCCCCTCGTCCCGCACCCCGATCTCCACGAGGCCGCCGCGGCTGCGGGAGATCACCTCGACCGTCATCCCCGGCTCGGGGCAGCCGTAGCGCAGGGCGTTCTCGACCAGGTTCTGCAGCGCCTGGCGCAGCAGCACCTCGTCGGCGCGCACCACCGGCAGGGGGCGCATCACGATCAGCCGGGCGCGGGCGCGCTCCAGCCGGCTGGAAAGCGCCTCCGACACCGCGTCGGCGACCCGTTCGACCTCGACCCAGTCGAGCCTCGCCTCCCCCGCCCCGGCGCGGCCGAGGCGCAGGATCCCCTCGATCAGCTCCGACATGGCGTGGACGTTGCGCGAGATCCGCTCGGAGGCGGAGCGCGCCTTCTCCAGGTCCCCCTGGTCGAGATGGCGGTCGAGCCGGCGGGCGAAGCCGCCGATCGAGACCAGCGGGCTCTTCAGATCGTGGGATACGACGTAGAGCAGCCGCTCCATGTCGCGGGAGCGCGATTCGAGCTCGGCGTTGTTGAAGGCCAGCGCCTCGGCGAGGCGCGCCTGCTCCGCGCCGAAGCGGCGGGCCTCGGCCAGGCGGCCGGCGCGCTCTCGCTCGCGCACGTGCCACAGGAGCGCCGCCCCCAGCAGCAGCGCCCCGCCGAGCGCGGCGGCGGAGACCATGGCGATGCGCCCGCGCGTCCACCAGGAGGCGGGCGCGCCGAACCAGCGGTCCTCGATCTCGGCGAAGCGGCCGCCGGCCTGCATCGCCTCGATCGCCTGGTCGAGGCGGCGGGCGAGGCCCGGCAGGCGGCGGTCGACGGCGATGGCCATCGGGGTGACCCGCAGCCAGGGCCCGACGCGGGCGAACCGGCCCTGCTGGTCGAGCGCGAAGACGCCGCGGTCGAAGGTCTCCTCCAGCAGCACGACCGCGTCGACCTCGCCGTCGGCGAGCTTCTTCATCAGCGGCAGGAAGCCCACGACCGAGAGCGGCGTCGCCCCCGGCAGCGCCTCGGCGAGGCCGCGCCCGAGGCCGCCGGCCTGGTAGCCGACGCGGGCGCCGCCGAGGTCGCCCGCGGCCCGCGCCTGGGCCAGCCGCTCGGCGTTGGCGGCGGCGGCGAAGAGGCCGCTGCGCACCTCCACCAGGGGGCGGGTGTAGTCGACGACGTCGCGCCGCTCGGCGGCGACGCCGAGCGCCGCGACCGCCTCCACCCGGCCGTCGCGCAGCGCCTCCATCGCCTCTCCGGGGCCGGAGAGGGCGCGGAACACCGGGCGCAGGCCGGCGTCGCGGGCGGCCTCGATCAGCACCTCGGCCCCGAAGCCGCCGGGCGGCCCGTCCTCGGTCGCGATCACGTAGGGGGGAAGCGGGAACCAGCCGACCACCACCTCCGTCGCCGCCGGCGGCTGGGCGGCGCCCGAGGCCGCGTCGCGGGCCGGCGCCCCCGAGGCCAGCGCCAGCAGCAGGGCCAGCGTCAGCGTCGCCGCCAGCGCCGCCCGAAGGGCCGCCGGGCCCGGACGACAGGCGCCGATCGCCGCGCGGCCGACCCGCCCGGAGCGGCCGGTCGCGGACCGTCGGAGAGGGGCGCGGGACATGTCGGCTCCTTCGATGCCGTCGGCGACGGGAGGCCGCCGGAGCCGCAAGGTGGACCCCCGAAGATTGAGAATCCGTAAACGGCGCCGCCTGACGTCGCGCCGCTGCTTTGGTGCGGCGCCGCATATTCGGATGGACTTTCGCGAGGCCTCATTCTAAGTCATCCTTATGGCGACCATGACGACCGATCCCTCCCCCCGCGCCCGGAGGCTCTTCGACCGGCGGACGCCGCCGGCGCTGTTCACGCTGGTGGCGATGGCCGGCATGGGCGCGCTGAGCATGAACATCTTCCTGCCCTCGATGCCGGGGATGGCGAAGGACTTCGACGTCGACTACTCGCTCATGCAGCTGGCGGTGTCGGCCTACCTGCTGGTGATGGGCGTGCTGCAGCTGGTGATCGGGCCGCTCTCCGACCGGCTCGGCCGGCGGCCGGTGCTGCTGGGCGGCATCGCGATCTTCGCGCTGGCCACGCTCGGCTGCCTGATGGCCGAGACGATCGAGACCTTCATGGCCTTCCGCATGCTGCAGACCGCCTCCTCGGCGGGGCTGGTGCTGTCGCGGGCGATGGTGCGGGACATGACCACGCAGGAGACCGCGGCCCAGATGATGGGCTATCTGGCGATGTGCATGGCGGTGGTGCCGATGGTCGGCCCGCTGATCGGCGGCTGGCTGCAGGAGATCTACGGCTGGCACGCCAACTTCACGGTGCTGCTGGTCTCCTCCCTGGCGGTGCTGGCGCTGTGCTGGGCGGACGCGGGCGAGACCAACCTCAACCGCACCGCCTCCTTCGGCGAGCAGTTCCGCGCCTATCCCGAGCTGGTGCGCTCGCACCGCTTCTGGGGCTATGCGCTGGCCTGCGCCTGCGCCTCGGGCGCCTTCTTCGCCTTCCTGGGCGGCGCGCCCTACGTCGCCACCGAGGTGCTGGGGCTGAGCCCCTCGCGGCTGGGCCTCTATTTCATGTTCATGGCCGGCGGCTACATGGCCGGCAACTTCCTGACCACGCAGCTGGGCGCGCGGCTGGGCGTCGACCGGATGATCGTCATCGGGGCGCTGTTGAACACCGCGGCGATGACGGTCTCGGCGCTGCTGTTCCTGGGGGGCGCGCTGCATCCGCTGGCGCTGTTCCTGCCGACCGCCTTCGTGGGCATCGGCTGCGGCATGGCGATGCCCAACGCGATGGCCGGCCAGCTCTCGGTTCGGCCGCACCTGGCGGGCAGCGCCTCGGGCCTCGGCTCGACGCTGATGCTGACCGGCGGAGCGGCCCTGTCGTGGGTCACGGGCTGGCTGCTCGACGTCTTCGGGGGCGCGCTGCCGCTGCCGCTGATGCTGGTGGGCACGGGGCTGGGGATGCTGGGCTCGATGCTGTTCGTGGCCTCGGCCAACCGCCGGCGCGGCCCCCTGCCCGCCGGCGAGAGCCCGCGCGAGGAGCCGGGCGGGCCGCTCTAGGCGCCTGACGCGACGGCCCCGGCGCGCCTGCGGCGAAGGGCGGCCGCGAAACCCGTTCATCCCGATATTGCGCCGCGGCGCCCGCGTGACTAGCTTCCGGCGGTCCGGACCGCGCGCGCGGTCCCCATCGCCTTCGCGGCCGGCCGAGCGTCGGGTCCGCCTCCGACCTTCAGGATCCGCCCGTTCATGGCCGTCTCGCCGCGCAGCCCCTCCCATCGTTCGTCCCGGCGCGGGTTCCTGCAGCGCTGGCGGGCCAACTTCCTGACCGGGCTGGTGATCGTCGCGCCGGTGACGCTGACGCTCTACCTGGTGTGGACGGTCATCACCTTCGTCGACGACAAGATCGTCCCGCTGGTGCCCGACCTCTACAATCCCTCGACCTGGATCGGGGTGGACGTGCCGGGCTTCGGGCTGGTGGTGTTCCTGGTGTTCACCGCCGTCGTCGGCGCGCTGACCAAGAACCTGTTCGGCCGCCAGATCGTGCTGATGGGCGAGCGCTGGGTGGACCGGATGCCCATCGTCCGCTCGGTCTACAACGGCGTGAAGCAGATCATAGAGACGGTGCTGACCCAGAGCTCCGGCGCCTCGTTCAAGCAGTCCTGCCTGATCGAGTATCCGCGCCGCGGCCTGTGGGCGGTGGCGTTCGTCTCGACCGAGGCCCGCGGCGAGGTGCCCGCCCGCGTCTCCGCCTTCAACGGCGAGGACGGGCCCGCCCCCGGCGCGATGATGTCGGTGTTCCTGCCGACCACGCCCAACCCGACCTCGGGCTTCCTGCTGTTCGTCCCGCGCGAGGACGTGGTGGTGCTGGACATGACGGTGGAGGAAGCGGCGAAGCTGGTGATCTCCGCCGGCCTGGTGGTGCCCCCCACGCCCGAGGAGCGCGCCGCCGGCCAGGCCCGCCGCCTGCCCAACGGCAAGCCCCGCGCCGGCGCCCCGCGCACCGGCCCCGCCCGTCCCCCCGCCGCCGCGCGGCGCGACTGAGCGCATCGGAGGCTCCGCCATGCTCGCCCCCGGCGCCTGGGCGGCCGGGGCGACCGGCTTCGCCACGGGCTTCTCGCTGATCCTCGCCATCGGGGCGCAGAACGCCTTCGTGCTCCGCCAGGGGCTGCGGGGGCGGCATGTGTTCTGGGTGTGCCTGGTCTGCGCCGTCTCGGACGCGGCGCTGATCGCGGCCGGGGTGGCGGGCTTCGGCGCGGCGGCCGAGCGCTGGCCCTGGCTGGGCCCGGCGATGGCGCTGGCGGGGGCGGCGTTCCTGACGGTCTACGGCGCCCTGCGCCTGCGCGCCGCCCTGGGTCCGGCCGAGGCGCTGGCCGCCGCCGGAGGCGCCGCGCCGAGCCTGCGCGCGGTGCTGCTGCAGACGCTGGCCTTCACCTGGCTGAACCCGCATGTCTACCTCGACACGCTGGCGCTGGTGGGGGCGGTGGGCGCGCCGTTCCGGGGGGCCGAGAAGCTCGCCTACGGGATCGGGGCGGCGGGCGCCTCCTTCGTGTTCTTCTTCGCGCTGGGCTATGGCGCGCGGCTGCTGGCGCCGGTCTTCGCGCGCCCGGCCGCGTGGCGGGCGCTCGACGCGGGGATCGCGGTGGTGATGTGGGCGATCGCGGCGAAGCTCGTCCTGCACGCGCTGGGCTGAGGCCTCACTCCGGCGCGGCGACCAGGCGGGCGACCAGCCGCCGGGTCAGCGGCGCCACCACCAGCACCGCCGGGAAGGCCACCGCCCAGGACGACAGCCACGCCCCCAGCCACAGCATCGGAAAGCCCGCGTCCACCGCCTCGGCCGCGCGGAAGGTGGCGATGCCCGAGACCATGCAGGACATCAGCCCGCTGAGGATCAGGCCGAACAGGAGGTTGGCGTAGCGGGCCGGGATCATGGGCGGAGCTCCGTGCGGGGGGAGCCGCCAACCTAGCCGCGCGCGCCCGCGGCGCCAGTGCGACCCGGCGCCCCCCGCAGGCCCCCGCCCGGCCCGTCAGCGCGGCGCCAGCGCCGCCAGCAGCGCGTCGTGCCCCGGCAGCTCGCCCGCGAGGCGGCGGACCTCGGCCGCCAGCTCCGCGTCTGGGGCGAGCGGCGGGCCCGAGGCCGGCCCCAGCGCCTGCGGCCGCCAGCCCAGCCCGTGCAGGATGAACTCCCAGTTGCGGTGATTGAAGGCCTGCAGAGCGTTGGGGAAGTCGGCGGCGACGGGAGGCCGGGCCTCCCACAGCTCCAGCAGATGCGCCACCCGGTCGGTGCGCCGCGCGGGATCGGCCGCGTCGCGCCAGAACGGCGTGTCGCGCCGGGGGGAGGCCGCGTAGTGCAGGTTCACGAAGTCCACCACCTCGTCATGGGCCGCGGTCAGGAGCGCGTTGTAGGCCCGCGCCAGCCCGGGGTTGGGACCGGCGAGCGGCGCGTTCTCCGCCAGCAGCCCGGCGGCGAGGTCGGCGAGGTGCAGGCCGGTCGACTCCAGCGGCTCGACGAAGCCCGCGGCGAGGCCCACCGCCGCCACGTTCGCCTGCCAGGGACGCGACAGCCGCCCCACCTGGAAGCGCAGGCGGCGGGCCTCGCCGGCGCCGGGCGTCTCGGCGCGCAGGGCGGCCTCGGCGGCCTCGGGCGCCAGATGGGCGGAGGCGTGGACATAGCCCCGGCCACGGCGGGCGCGCAGCGGGATGTCCCAGGTCCAGCCGGCCTCGCGCGCGGCGGCGACGGTGAAGGGGCGCGTGGGGCCCGCGGCGCAGGGCGCGCGCAGGGCGACGGCGGCGTCGCAGATCAGGTGGCGCGACTGGTCGACGAAGCCCCCCTGCCCGATCAGCAGCCGCCGGAAGCCGGTGGCGTCGACGAAGAGATCGGCCGCGAAACTGCGCCCGTCGCGCGCCTGCACCGTTGCCAGCGGCTGGTCGGGCGCCCGCTCGGGCGCCAGCAGGTGGGCCGAGACCCGCGCGACGCCCCGGGCGACGGCGCGGGCGGCCAGCAGCTCGGCGAAGGCCTCGGCGTCCATGTGGTAGGCGTAGGGCAGCGGGCCGGCGTAGTCGGGATCCGCGGCCCGGCGCGGCCCCCGGAAGGCCGCCGCCAGCGCCGGCTGCGGCGTCGTGAGGTCCGCGAAGGGCGTGCGCCCGTCGGAGCGCAGGAAGCGCGCCGCCGCCTGCTCGCCCGCGTCGCCCGGGCGGGTGTGGAACGGATGGGCGAAGCCCGAGCCCGGGCCCGACCAGTCTGCGAAGACGATGGCCTGCTTGAAGGTGGCGTCGGTGGCGGCGAGGAACTCGGCCTCCGGGATCCTCAGCCGGCGCAGGGTGCGGCGGAGGGTGGGGATCGTCGCCTCGCCCACGCCGATGCGGGGCGTGTCGGGGCTTTCCACCACCGTGATCGCGACGGCGCGCGCGCCCTCGCGGTTCAGCGCGGCGTCGAGCGTCGCCGCCGCCATCCAGCCGGCGGAGCCGCCGCCCGCCACCAGCACGCGAAGGGGGTCCGGGCCCCCGGAGGTCCCGTCCACGGGGCCCGGACCCGTGCGCTCAGCCCTCGACCGGCTCGGGCGCGGTCTCGGGCGCCGCCGCGGGGGCCGCCGCGACCAGCCGCTGGGCCATCGGGGTGATGTTGGCCAGCGAGTGCAGGTGGGCGTGGATCAGCTCCAGCTCGTCCGAGCGCGCCAGCTGCAGCAGCGTCTCGTCCGGCAGCTTCTTCAGCCGCTCGCGGTCCACCGTCATGAAGCCCGAGAGCGAGGGCGTCTGCCCGTCGGGCAGGCGGAACTGCGCGGTGGCGGGCTGCAGCAGGTCCAGCTCCTTCAGCCGCCGGCAGAAGCGGCCGGTGGCGGCGAACTGGGTCTGGTACTGGGTCACGAACTCCAGGATCGTGTTGAGATACTGGGTCCGGTTCCCCTCGGAGTCGAACAGACGCTCGCCCCGGCCGTCCTGGTTCAGGCCCTCGAACTCCTCGTCGATGCACAGCGAGAAGGTCTTGCCGTCGCCGGAGCGCGAGAACACGAACGGATAGCGCCGCAGGAAGGCGGGGATGTAGCGCCCGCCCCAGGAGCCGTCCTGCGCGACGAAGCTGTTCTCCTCGCCGCGCACGCCCAGCAGGGCCGAGGGCATGATCGCGTCGCCCTCGCCGGCGAAGACGATGGCGTATTCGAGCGACGCCGGCAGGAACTCCGCCGCCACCAGGGGCGCCGCGTTGATGCCGCGGGCGAAGGCGTAGGAGCGGCCCGTCGCCACCGACCAGTCGCGATGACGCTGCGCCGAGACGCTGACCGCCCGTTCGTAGATGAGAAGCTGCTTGGCCATGGACACCGGCCCTTTCGTTCAGGTTTCGTTCACGCTTTTTGCCGGATCCCCCCCGGCGATCGTCTCACGCTACGGGCTCGGTTTCCCGAGAGGCAAGAGGGAATCCCCCTCCCATCCGAAGCGGTCGACATAGGCGGCGTTCAACCCCAGGCATTGCTGCGAGGCGCAGCGATCCCGGTGGACGCATTGGTGGAAGCCGTTGCGTTCGAACTCGGTCCAGAAGGCCGGGTCGATCAGCAGCAGCGGTTGATCGTTGACCAGCGCATCGCCCAGGCCCTCGGCGACGAGCAGGCAGTGCGGGAAGTTCTTCACCTCGACGTAGCGGCCCAGCGCGCGGGCCCGCCGGATCGCCGCGGCGAGGTCCGGCAGGATCGCGGCATGCGGGGCGCAGAGGCGTTTCTCGTCGGTCTCGGCCATCGGCCAGTAGACCCAGAACTCCATCTGGATCAGGCGCTTGAGGTGGGCGAGCGCGTCCACCAGGTCGACCAGCAGCGGATGCGACAGCCGCGTGACCACGGTGTTGGTGAAGAGCCGCGCGCGCGGATCCGCGTCGAGCCGCTCGAGCCCGCGCATCATCCGCCCCCAGGCCCCGGGCACGGCGGTGATGCGGTCATGGCTCTGCGCGTCGGAGCCCGCGACGGAGACGAAGAACTCGTCCACGCCCGCGTCCAGCAGGCGCGCGGCGAAGTCGGGCTTCGCCAGCGCCATGCCGTGGGTCTGGATGCGCACATGCTCGAACCCCGCCGCCCGGGCGCGGCGGGCGAGGTCGGGCAGGTCCTTTCGAAGGGTGATCTCCGAGCCGGTCAGGATCAGCCCCTTCCACCGCCGGTTGCGGCGCTGTTCGTCGAGCACCGCCTGGAACTCGCTCTCCGGCTGCGGGGTCAGCCGGTCCATGGTGCCCTCGATCATGCAGTGCACGCAGGCGAGGTTGCAGCGGAACTCCATGGTCAGGGAGACGTAGTCGGCGTGGTCGCGCAGCGAGATCCGCGGCTGGGCCGGCGTCCGGGCCGGGGCGTCAGAGAATTCCATAGACGCTCCCCTTCTCCACCCGCACCGCGCCGCCCTCCACCCGGTGGTCGTAGCCCGCGTCGAAGAGGTGATGCGCAAGCGCGGGCAGATGAGCCTCGGTCCAGGCGACCAGCGGCGCGGGGAAGCCCGCGCGGCGCAGGAAGGCGAGCATGGCGCCCGCCTCGATCCGCGAGAAATAGAGGCCGTCGAAATGGCGCTTCTGGGCGACGACGACGACGGCGGGGTTCATTTCGGGCCAGAACAGGGCCTCGGGCGCCAGCCGGCGGGCGTCGAAGCGCGGCGAGGCGAAGGCCTTGGCGCGCGCGTCCTGCGCCTGCGTGGCCGCGTCGTGGAACCAGTAGAGGTTGCGCAGCTCCAGCCCCTCGGGGCCGAGGCCGTGGCAGATGCCCGCCGAGATCCCGTCCGAGGGCAGGCCGGTGTAGAGGTCCAGCCGGTCCAGCGGCGCGCGGCGGCGCGCGATGGCCTCGTCGATCTCGAAGGAGAACATGAACCACGGGGCCTCGTCCGCGGTGGGGGCCGTGACCTCGATCAGCGGGCGCAGGGCGTCGAGGACCCCGGCCGAGGGATGCGCCCGCTCCCGCCGCGCGTAGTCGTAGACGTAGAACTCCCACGACAGCCGGCCGGCCATGTGCTTGAGGCCCCAGACGGTGGCGAAGCGGCCGAGGCGGGCGCGGATCGCCTCGACGATCGGGGGCATCACGTCGGCCACGCCCGCCAGCGCGAAGGAGGCGTCGAGCAGCGCCTCGGTCCGCAGGGCCCCCGTCGCCGGCGGCCGCGGCCGCGCATAGGGCCACAGGCAGAAGTCGAGCGCGGGGTCCGAGGGCTTCGCCATCAGGGCCGGGGCGAGGGGCGCGTGCAGGGTCATCCCGGACCGCCCCCGAAGTAGATCGTGGCGAAGGGCGCGCCGTCGCGCGCGGTCCCGGCCGCGACATGGCCCAGCGGCTCGGCCCCGTGGGCGGCGAGGAACGCCTCCGCGCCGGGGACGCCGAGGGCCGCGTGCAGGGCGCGGAGCTCGGCCGCCGCGTCGGCGAGCGTCAGCCCGGCGTCGTAGAAATTGAGGTCCAGCGACCGGCGCGGCGAGGGCGGCTCGGCCACCTCCAGCGCCCGCGGCGGCGCGGCCGCCCGGGCGGCCAGGGCGCGCAGCGGCCCGTGAAGCGGGGCGGGGACGAGACGCGCCAGCAGGGCCTCCAGCGCCTCGTCCCGGCGCGAATAGGTGGCGAGGGCCGGGGAGGCCGCGCCGTCCACCCGCCACTTGGCGGCGAGGAACGCGAGATCCGCGCGGCGCGGGGGCGGGGCGGCGAACTCCAGGTAGAGCTTCGCGGTCGCCGGCGGCTCGGCCCCGAAATGCAGGTGCGCGGCGGCGCCGGCGTAGGGGAGCAGCGGGGCCACGGCCTCTGCGGGCGCGCCCAGCGCCTCGGCGGCGGCGAGCAGCTCCGCGCGCGGGTCGGGGCCGAGCGCGACGGAGTAGAGGGCGCGGCCGTGGCGGGCCCGACCGGCGCAGAGCTTCACCGACCGCTCCGCCCCGAAGGGCCGCCCGAGCCCCGCCGCCACGGCGCGCACGCGCAAGGCGAGGTCGTCTCCGGGGGCCTGCGGGGGCGCGAGGGGGGCGGTCGTCATGGTCAGTTCGAGGGCGGGCCGGCGAAGACCACCTCGCAGCGATGGCCGCCGGGCAAGGCGCCCTCGGGGTTGGGCAGCTCCAGCCGCACGCCGAAGGTGCCGGAGGCCGCGTCGAACACCCGGTCGACCACCTTCACCGTGGCGGCATGGGCGCCCTCGACCGGGGCGGCCGGGAACACCGTCGCCTCGTCGCCGATGGCGACGGCGCCGTAGAGCTCCACCGGCAGGAAGGTCTCCACATGCAGGGGGTCGAGCTGGACCACCACCGCCACGTGGCTCTCCTGATGCATGTATTCGCCGGGGGAGAGGCTGCGCTCCTGCACGATGCCGTCGATGGGGCTGCGGATCTCGCGCAGGGCGAGGGCGGCCTCGGCGCGGGCGAGCTCCTGGGCGGCGATGGCCTGCTCGGTCTCCACCTCGTTGAGGATCGAGCGGGCCTCGATGGCGGCGCTGTCGATCTCGTCCAGCGTCTCCTGGGTGGCGACGCCGCGGGCGAAGAGCTCGCGCACGCGCTCCTGCCGGCTCTCGATGAAGGCGAGGCGGGCGGACTGCGCCTCGATCGCGGCGGTGGAGGCGACGCGGGTGCGCAGCAGGTCCCGGGTGGCGCGCTCCAGCGTCGAATCCAGCCGCGCGACCAGCTGGCCGGCCGTCACCTCGTCCCCGCGGGAGACGGCGACCTCGGTCAGCAGGCCCGGCACGGCGGAGGCGAGCGCGATGACCACCGGCGGGTCGATGACGCAGTCGTGCCGCTCGCCCTCCTGCGCCGTGGCCGGGAGGGAGGAGACCGCCAGAAACGCAGCGACTGCCAAGGGTTTCATGCGCAGGGATCCTATTCCATCTGGCCCGACAGCGCGAGCATGTCGGCCAGCCGCTTGTCGGTCTCGAGCAGGTCGCGCCGCATCACGGCATGGGCGTGCTCGACCGCCTTCTGCCGCCGCCGCACCAGCGCGGCGGCCGCCCGTTCCCCCGCCGCCCCCGGCAGCAGGGCGAGCGCGAGGCTCGCCAGCGCCCGGGCCGGCGCGGCCGCCCTGCCCTGCAGCAGCTCGTCGTCGAGGCTGAGGAAGGTCGCGACCCGCCCCGGATCCCCCTGCCGCCCGCAGCGCCCGGCGAGCTGCAGGTCCACTCGGCGGCTGTCGTGACGCTCGGCGATGATCACGTGCAGGCCGCCCCGCTCGGGCACGCCTCGGCCGAGGCGGATGTCGGTGCCGCGCCCGGCCATGGCGGTGGCCACCGTCACCGCGCCCGGGGCGCCCGCGCGGGAGATCTTCTCGGCCTCGTCCGCATCCTGCGCGGCCGAGAGGACCTGGTGGGGCGTGCCGAGCGCCGCGAGCCGGCCCGAGACCTCCTCCGCCGCCGCGACCGAGCGGACGCCGAGCAGGACCGCGCGGCCGTCGGCCTGCAGCCCCGCCACCTCCTCGGCCAGCGCCTGCCAGCGCCGGTCGCCGGAGCGCCAGACGCGCGGGCGCGCGAAGCGGCGGGCGTCGGGGCGATGGGTGGGGATGCGGGCGACCGCGAGGCGGTAGACCGACCAGAACTCCCAGGCCGAATCCCGCCCGGTGCCGGTCATCCCGCACAGGCGGTCGTAGCGGCGGAAGAAGCGCTGGAAGGTGATCCGCGCCTCGGTGCGGTGGGGGGGCGTGGGTTCCAGCCCCTCCTTCAGCTCGATCATCTGGTGCAGGCCGTCGGACCAGGTGCGGTCGGGCTGCGGGCGGCCGGTGAACTCGTCGACGATGGCGACCTTGTCATCGCGCAGGATGTAGTGCTCGTCCCGGCGGAACACGTGGTCGGCGGCCAGCGCCTGCACCACCGCATGCTCGCGGATCACCGGGATGCGGAAGGCGCGGGGCGCGTCCTCCTCCTCCTCGGCCAGCGCCTCCAGCCGGTCGCGGCCCGCCTCGGTCAGCTCCACCCGGTCGCGGCGGGGCGAGAGGCGGTAGTCGCGCCGCTCCTCCAGCGTGGCGGCCACGGCGCGGGCATGGCGGAAGAGGTCGAGGTCGGCGGGCTCCGACCCCTTGCCGGAGATGATCAGGGGCGTGCGCGCCTCGTCGATCATCACGCTGTCGGCCTCGTCGATCACCGCGACGTGCAGGCCGCGCATGCGCAGGTCGCCCCGGGCGTCCGTGCCCAGCAGCCGCTCGGCCTTGCGGCGCAGGTTGCCGGGGCGCCGGCGCAGGTGGATGCGGTCGCGCAGGTAGTCGAAGGCGAGGTCCTTGCCCGAGGCATGCACCACGTCCGCCGCATAGGCCCGCTGGCGCGCGTCCGGGGGCTGGTCGGGGACGACGACCCCGACGCTCAGCCCCATGCGGGCGTAGAGCGGGGCCAGCTCCTCCCCGTCGCGGGCGGCGAGGTATTCGTTGGCGGTCACCACATGCACCGGCCGACCCGCCAGCGCGTGAACCGAGGCGGCGAGCGCGGCGACCAGCGTCTTGCCCTCGCCGGTGCGCATCTCGGCCACGCAGCCGCGCAGCAGGGCGCGGGCGCCCTGCATCTGGACGTCGTAGGGCCTGCGGC
>Ga0310345_10002238_pt1 | contig 19927 bp, 21 predicted proteins | sample HC15DNA20500_MG_FD_204667 | JGI IMG/M metagenome (GOLD analysis project Ga0310345, IMG submission 204667) | Marine microbial communities from station ALOHA, North Pacific Subtropical Gyre - HC15-DNA-20-500_MG | ecosystem: Environmental > Aquatic > Marine > Oceanic | place: Pacific Ocean: North...
GTGCGGCGACTGGCGCGGAACTTTATGTTGGGCATGGCACTGTCTGGGTGAATGGCGATAATGGCTATATTGCCATGCAGGTCAGTGGGTTAGAAGTGCTTCCGGGGGCCGGTCTCACGGATTCAGGTTATAGTAACAATAGCGATTGAGTACGCATTTGGCCCAAAACTGAAGCCATTAGAAGAGCGTTATTTGGCTTCGATTAATAACATTTCAGAAACTATAAAGCTATGCCGCCTCAGTAATACCAGACAAACACCTCTTCAAAAGGCGGTGGGAAAGGCACTGGAAATGCAAACACTGCTAAGCCGCACCACGGTCAAAATATTGAACTCATTTTGCTTTAGGATGTTAATGAAAATCATATTTTAACAAAAGCAGAAAGGCCCTGCTTCGGCAGGGCCTTTCCATGCATGCCTTGCGTGTGCGGTCTTTGATCAATCCGCAGCGCTTGCGGCAGGCGCAAGGCGGGAAAGCTTGTTAGCTAGAAATATAACGAGTGCAATCACCACGTAGTATGTCCATCCTACGTAGACCGACACCGCAAACGTACTGAGAAAAAAAACAGAAAAGTACCGAACCACGAATCGCTGGATCAGTGGCTGGCTCTTGGCTGCTCGCCATATGCCTAGAAACACAAAAATGCTATAAAAACCCGCGATAAAAATCCCTTGCTTTAATCCACTTTCAATATCGCCATAAGGATCAGCTAAAGTGCGCGCAAATAACCAATACCCCAGCACATAAATCCCCCCACCGATGAGCACGCCATAGAGCCAAAACGTCTTTTTAAGACCTAGCTCGCCCCTGGCCAATCGGCTGGATAGTAACGGTTGGGTGAAGAGACCTAATACCGCTGCAAGAATGAACCCCATGGAATAACCCTTATCTTCTTCTGTTGTGAGATGCGCAAGTAGCGCTTTTTTATTGGACAGGCAGCGTTGGGTGCTACCTGTCGCAAACTAACCTGCTGTTTTACACCATTTGCAGATAGAACAAGCGACTGCTGGGAGACTTACCGGTCAGTAGCTGTAAGCCATCTTCCAGCTCAACCTTACCGCCGATACTGATTGCTTCCCCCGTCTTGGCATTTTTCAAGTCGGGCATGCTCTCATTAACCAAGAACCAGCGCTGCTGGTGGAGAACGAAGTAGCCCACCCTGGATTTATTCTCTGAAGCCAGTCGCTCGTTTGGCACAATCGTGCGGTCGATATGCCACGGGAACACGCTTTGATTGGAATACACCATCAGACGATGATTGTCGGGGCGAAACCGGTCTCCCCTGGCGGAGTACAGATTGATCACCGGTAATTTACCCTGATAGCGGGTACCGCAAAACGGGCAGCGAGGTGCCGTCGTGTTATCGAAAACAAACCACCCCTGCTGACAGCTGCTGTTCTGACACGGCTGTATCAGATCAACCGTCTTCACCAGCGCCGTCTCCCACTCATCGGCACTGGGCCGCTGCCGGGGCTCATGAAGGCCGTCTATAAACGCTCGATCAAACAGCTCTTTGAGGTATGGCCCGGTTACCGTGTACGGCAGCTTCTTAGGATCTTTCCAGGGCAGCTCAGTCGGCTTTGTGTTCTCCGTGGGCGCTAAGCGATTTGAAGCATCGTTTGGATGCTCGATAAACAGCGCTTTTTCTCCCATGGTCAAACGCTCATCCTCGCCAGGATCTTCAGCATGAACCTTTTGGCCACGCAGCGGATGGCGGAGTAGAAGGAGCGAATAGACCATGACCGCTAATGCATGACGATCAGTGAAAATGCTCGGAAGTGCACGCTGAGGGTCTGTCTTGGACAGGTGACTGGTCGCAACACATTCAGGCGCAATAAAGTCGGGCGTCCCCACCACCTCGGGCGGGAAGCGGTCGGGCACCACCAAACCGTCCATGTCAATGATGCAGACGTTCCCCGTGGTGGGAGCGAGCAAGACGTTTTTGTAGCTCAGATCGCTATGCGCCAGCCCTGCGGCGTGAAGTCGCCGAATAGCCCGAGCGAGCCGTAAGCAGAGTTGCAGATAGTTGAGCCAGTTTCCCCGTTCTCGTTCATCCAGGAATTTGAACTGATTATTAGGCGAAGCGAACCACTTCCCTTCTTTGTCCTTGCCCTGGATCTTGAGCATGTCGTTATTAAACGAGCCATGCTCAAAAAAGAAGTGATCCCGGTAAAACGGCGCGACGACACCAACGCGCCCTTGATGCTCTACGGTGGCCGTGGGCCAGCAATAGAATTGATCCCAATACGCACCTTGCTCATTCTCGAAGATGCGCTCCCGGTAGGCACCGGTAATCATCTCAAGCCGCTGGCGGGCAGCGTCATCCAGCTGGTTGCGATAGAAGGCAACAACATAGCGCTTATCGGGGCTGGCATAGACATCTTTCATCCCGCCTGTCGCGATAATTTTATCCCGGAACTGCACCTGCTCACCGTTGGAAGCCGTGAGCGTAATAATCGACTCACTCATGCTTGCGCCTCCTGAAGATCGCTTGGCTGAGATTCGCCGGCACCCCGATGCAGTACCGCGATGGTGCGGTCATCATGGTGACGCTCCATGAAAAATGCCAGGTACTCCTGAAGCGGATCACGCGCTGCCTCATCAGAGGGTTCGGGTAGCGCTGGCGCTAGCTCGGCAAAGAGGCTCCACCACTGTTGGCCATCATGCATGTCGTTATCAGAGTCGAACTTCGGATCAGTCACCCCGTCAGTCGCTAGTATCAGGGCATCCAGCGAAGAGAAGACCTTGACCTTAGCCCGTTGATAAAGCCCTTGCCCTTCCTGAAACAGGGGCGCGTCCAGAAAGCGTGTTTGGCCCGCGTGCTGTCCAGAATCTGCTGTATTGAGCAGCTCCCCCTGGTCTCCGCTATACAATGCAGCAATGGCCCCATCGCCAATGCCGAAAGTCACCACGACATGGCCTTGCGGGGTTTCTTTGTGCAGTGCTAGTAACAGCGTGGTCGCAAATGCCTTGACAGGATGCCCGGAGGCCTTGGCTTCTTCATTGATCGCTCGGTGACCCGCATGCACAGCCGTAATAATGGTCTGCTGAAGCGGGATAAGCAGTTCCTGAGACATACGGGATAAATCGTCCCCCTGCCACCATGCCAGTGCAGCCGCTTCCAGTGACTCTCCTGCACTGGACACTAGCGTCTTCAACAGATCATCACGGGCAGTGGTCGTCGCCAACAAACTTCCCTGACGCGAAAACTCGCTCGAACCCGCCCCATCGCCCACCACTAAAATGTTCCAGCCGGTTGATGTGCGAGCAATCACGCCGTGGTCATCGCGCTGCCCTCCGGTGTGGGCATGGGAGCGCCCGCGCTGAGAGGCCATGGCCATATGCCATCCATCGCCGACATCCAAGCGCGCTACGTCTTCATCCGGTTTTGCATAGGGCGCAGCCGGGTCAGATGGCAGGTTTTTCCACAAATCACGTGAATTAGGGATCAGCGCCAGCTTGAGCTCCAGCTTCTGCGTGACCTCCCCCTGATCGTTGCGCCCCTCTACACGTAGCTGATAGTTGCCGGGCGTCGAGGGTGTGCCTTGAAGACGCCCCTCTTCGGTCAGTGATAAGCCACTGCCCCCGTCATCAATCAGCACGAGTTGTGGGGGTAAGGAAGCTACAACGCTATCGAGTTGAGCATCATACGCTTGACCAGAGCGACCATTAGGCAGGCTTTCAGTGCGCGAGATGATGCTGGGACGTGGGCTCACTTCCGCTGGTTCAGCTGGCGCGTCAGGAATTTCTCCAGGCTGCAACGTCGGTGCTGGTTCGCCACTCTCCACATCATCCATGTTACGTGCATCTACTGCTTGGGGCGCTGGCTGGGGCTTAGCGTCTGACATTGTGCGTTCCTCGCTATCGCACACCGGTAACCCTGGTGTGAACGTAGGCTCTTGTGCGGCAGGCTTTTCCGTTTGAGCACGTTTGTATTGGGCTGACATCGCCGAATTAAACTGATCACGGAACTGATCAATCAGCGTTTTCGCGTCAGTCTCGTTAAGTGCCCAGTCCACTACAGCACCATTCCAGCGACGGCCGGGGGTGTTCAAAAGTGCTTTCACCACACGGCGATAATAGTCGTCCGACTGATTCATCCCTGCCCCCTGCCTACGTTGAAACCGCTGTTACCTCCCCCTTTGCCAAAGGCAACGGGCGTTTGACACCAAGGACAGGTTTGTTTGCCTGGGCCATTGCAACACATCAACTTGCCACACTGGCAGAGTGCGAAAGAAGTCATCGCGCCGCAGTGCGGGCAAGGCGGCACGCCTTCAAGCTGGTCAGAATTGACCGACGCGTTGGTACTGCTTTGCGACGACCACTCGAAATACTCTTCTTCCAGTGGATAGCCGCCTTCTAACCCATAGATCCCTTGACTGGCCGCACTGCCCAATCCTCCCGGCAACGTTACGGCGCTATATTTCAATAGGTAGGGTTTTCTATTGCGATGACAGCGCCCGGTAAACACCACCACTTGGTCATCGACGGGGGCAGGATCGCCCTCTTTCACCAAGCTGATACCCACGTCCCCCGCTTTAGCGAGTGAAATGCCCGGTGCGCTTTTACCTGCATCCAAGGCTTGGCTCTGCGCTGACACCGATGCGGTGACCCAGCGCGCAAAGCGACTTAACTCCTCCCCACTGCCGTCATCCAGAGAGACAACATCATCGGTGAGCTGTTTAAGCACCTGAGTGTCTGCAGACTGCCCCAACGTCACCGCAATCAAGTGCGCACGGCTGGAAAAGTGCTGGCGCCAGCGCCGGACAGCGGCCTCATAGCGATCGGTCGGCCGACCATCGGTCAGGAGATACACGACCGGCTCCCAATCGCCCCGCTGGGAGGCGCTGGTTTTCTTCACGTCGATCTCAATACGTGTCATCAGCTCATCTAACGCTTCGCCTAAGGCAGTGCCTCCCCCGAGAGGAAGGCGAGGCGCGTAAAAGCTCATGAGATCCACCATGGGTACCACGGTGCCCACCTTACCGGCGAAGGCGATCACTGAGATATAGACGGTTTCCAGCGCACTTGGGTCCTGCCTTAGCTGCGCAACGATAGACTCCATAGCGCGTTGAAGCTGCGCATGGGGATCGCCGGCCATGGACTCGCTGACATCCAAAACAAAGAAAATCGGTAAACGTCTCATGAAGGCCTCAGTTACAGGACTACCTGCACTTCATCGGGTGGCGGTGGCAGGGTGATATCGTCAGCCGTACCGTTTTGTTGACCGCTGGCGCTAGCAGCAATGGAGGCTGATACCCACTGGAAGTAGGTCGCAAATCCGGCGCTGTCCATGGTTTCGAGACTGACGGTCTTGGTCGCAAACTTCTTCAAGTGTTCTTGCTTAGCTTTTGGGCCTGCGGCCAAGGCAATAATGTCTGAAAATTTCATCGCCTTGATGCGCTGCACAGCCGCTTCAAAATCCATCAGGTCAGACGGGGCACCATCGGTCATGACAAAGAGCATCGGGCGAAAATCACCCTTCTGATCTGCTGTGGCCGTGCGAACGTCTCGCTCCACACAATCGCAGACCTTGTTGAGCCCTTCCCCCATGTGCGTGGCGCCAGAGCGGGGCAGCTCAATATCATCGACCTGGGCACTCTCAAGCGGCTGCAAAGGCAGCAGTTCCTTGACCTCATGATCGAAGGTAATGATCGACAAGTGCACCGTTTCGAGTGCATACGGGTCCTGGCGAAGCGCCGACAGCATGGCAGACAGTCCCACATTGACTGACTGAATGGGCTCACCTCGCATTGACCCGCTGCTATCAATCAGCAAATAGATAGGGAGACGACGATCCATATAACCTCCTTGGGTTAGTTTTTACTGAGATTGATGACGCTAATTTCTTGCGGGGGCGGAGGGAGCTCGGCACTACCATCACTGCCTCCTGATTCGACGGACTGACTGGTCATCGACACGCTCGCCGATACCCAGGCGAAGAAAGCACGGATCGACTCGGCGTCATTGCTATCCAAGCGCACCACGTCGGTCGCGAAGCGCTGCAGGTCGTCGGTGTTAGCATCGGGGCCAGCGGCACAGCCAACCAGCTTCGCGACGCTAACGCCTTTCATCGCATCGATGCCCACCTGCAGATTGTCGTTAGCAGCCCCATCGGTAAACACAAACACTAACGGCCGCCAATCGCCTTTGGAGCTACTGGTCGACGCTTGCACTTCCGACCGAATGCAATCAGCGGTGAGCTTTAAAGCAGCGCCTAGCGCTGTCATGCCATCAGGTTTGAGGATAGGTGGCTGGAACGACATCAAATCACACAGAGGTACCGTGTGGCGGGCCTCGGAGCTGAACTGAATCACCGAGAGGTAGACGGTTTCGAGGGCAAAGGGGTCCTGGCGCAACATATCCACCAAGGCTTGCAAGCCTTTGTTGACGGCTTCAATGGGAGCACCCGACATCGAGTACGAACTATCTAGGCACAGATAAACGGGAAGACGGCGCATGATTCGCTCACATGGTTAGATCGTTGGGTATGAGGGCAGCCACTTCTAACGACTGCCCCAAGGAAACATCAACAGTGTTATTTACTGCCAGCGCGCCACTTGAAGCCAAAACCATAATGACGGTCGGCTAACTCGTGGCCATTGAAATAATTGACTTCCTTCGAGATGTTGAGCGACCCGTTACGGTTCTCAAGCATGCCAATGACACAGAAATTCTGGTCTTTACCGCTGGCATCCATCCGAATTTCGATTTCCGGCTGATCCGGGGCCTTGATAGACACCCGACCATTCGTTTGCGCCCAGTTAGCCACCCCTTCATAAATAAAGGCGAATACCATGACGCGCTTAATCTGGTCCCAATGCTTACCGTTAATGTACAGATTCTCACCCAGGCTCACGGAGCCCGTGCGATCATCCCCATCGAGGAAAATGTAGGGAGATCTATCAAGCTGACCAAAATGGTTGCCCAATGCCTGGACAATCCCTTTCGAGCCATCTTTGAACTCGAACATACACCCTAGGTCTAGGTCGACGCCGTTGCTCCCGCCGCCTAACAAGGAGCCTAGAAACCCTTTTTTAGCCCCACCGCTGGTCTGATCCCAGTTCAAATTGATGTGGATTTTTCCGAAGGACGACGACTTCTTCTCCAGCGAGATGGTGTCGCCTTTCTTGTCGAGGGTGATTTTGCTGAGATTAATGGAGGGCTTTGCAGCTGGGGCTGGGGCTGGCGAGGGAGTGGGCGCAGGCGCAGGCGTCGAACTGCTGTCGACCTGGACACCAAAATGCTCCGCTAGCGGTGCCATTCCCCCGGCAAACCCCTGATCGACCACTTTGACTTTCCATTCGCCGTTGCGACGATACAGCTCGCAGACAATGAGTGATTTTTCCGGTCGCCCCTTCCCTGTCCCGCTGAATTCAAAACGATCTCCACCCCCATCGAGAACGAATTGGTAACCCTCGGCCAACGCCGATAACCCCGGCTCGACAGTCAACACAAAGGCAATGCGTTCGATATGTGTGCCAACTCTTCCCAGATCCACGGCAAACGTCGAACCGTCGCGTTGGGTGACAGACCCGGAGGGGTGCTGAGGCTGATTGAAGAAAATAAAGTCGTCATCACTGGACACTTTGCCTTGGCCGGTCAGCAACACTGCCGATGCATCCAACGTGACATTTTGCGTGTTACCCACGAGCAAACGAAACGTCAGTTGATGAGCGCTCAACTTGGCGTTCTGTCCGGTTACCAACGTGGTTCCCATAAAGCACTACCTCCCTTTTTTAGTTTGACACGACCTAACATAAGAACAATGCCCGCTTGCATCGTTATATCTCAACGCTGTTAAAAGAAACTGAAAGTGCAAAGAGTTTTACAACCTCCTTCACCAACAATACAAAAAAAAGTATTGGTATAAGACTCAGGATCTTTTAATGCCGTCAACACCATTTTTGTAACATCGCGTTGGCACTGATTCATACCCAAAAGTATTAGCTATATGCATCTCAAAAAAATCTACTTCATTCTATTGCATTAGGCATACTTTACGGTAATCTTAACCTGCGCCGTGAGTCACACGCTACCGCCAGAGGAAATTATGCTCAATTCAATTATTGCTAAAGCCCGCGAGTCCATGTCGACTCTCAAAAATGACGCCATGAAGTTTAAGAACGACAGCTTCTTAAACGCTGCTATGGCAGCCAGCGCCATGATTACAGTGGCCGATGGCACCATTAGCCGAGAAGAAAAACAGAAGGCGATTGCCTTTGTACAGTCACATGATGCCTTGAAGATTTTTGACACCGCTGATGTGGCCAAACGGTTTAAAAACTATCTGGACGCGCTAGATGCGGATAACCCGGACACCGATGTGGACATCGCTGAAATCACCGCCATGAGTGATATCGGTAAAGTACGCAAAAACCCAGACCAAGCGCGCATGGTCGTACGCCTCGCTATTGCTATTGGCGGTGCCGACGGCGACTTTGACGCGACTGAGCAGGCACAAGCTGCCAAGATCGCCCGCGAGCTGGGCTTAGACCCCGCTGAATTCGGCCTCAAATAAGGACGTGCCTGCTATGGAATTCGGCTTTCCGGTCGAAGCTGTCGTTATCTTGACGGTAGCGGTAGTAGCTTCAGTGTGGTTGGACTTATTCTCCCACCGAAACGATGAAGAAGTGACGTTTAAAAATGCGGCCATTTGGTCGGTTTTTTTGGGTGGCCCTGGCGCTGGCGTTTTTCGGGTACTTGTACCTTCGCTATTCCCCAGAAGCTGCAAGCCTATTCCTAGCAGGCTACGTGCTGGAGAAAGCATTATCGGTCGACAACATGATGGTGTTTGTTGCCATCTTTGCGAGCTTCGGCATTAAGGGCATCATGCAGCACCGTATTTTGTACTACGGGATTGCCGGTGCCCTGATCTTCCGAGCGATCTTCGTTGCAGCAGGTACAGCCGTCTTCGGCCTATCTCACTGGATCGAAGTGGTGTTCGCAGCCATTGTGCTTTGGACTGGCATTAAGATGTTCATGGGCAGTGCTGAGGAGGGCGAAACCACTGACTACTCTGATCACTGGTCGGTGAAACTTTCCCAGCGCGTTCTGCCTGTGATCCCACGTATGGTGGGTAAACGCTTCGTGGTAGGCGCTAAAGAAGCCCAAGCGATCTCTGAGAAAGAGGGTTTCAGTCTGCCCCGTCGCGCCGCGTTCTACGCCACCCTCGGCCTGCGCAATCTGTACTTTATGCTGGCGGCTGCGGCGAAGTACCTTGTGTACCTAGAGAAAGCGGTCGCCTTGGTGCTGATCTTCATTGCAGGCAAGCTGGCCAGCTCCGCCCTAGGCATTTACCACATCGACCATCAGGTCAGCATGATGGTGGTGCTGGGCCTGATTTTAGGGGGCGTGTTCGCCAGTCTCTTGTTCCCTAAAAAGGACGAAGCTCTCAGCGAAAGCTAAGTTTTCTGGTGCCTTCTCATTGAGGAGGCACTGGCAAGCACTCATGGAGTCTTTGCCAGTGCCTAAGCCAGGTACTACCCCATACGCCGTATAAAGGAGTGTCACATGATTGATTTGAGCAAAGGCAGCCGGATTAACCTCGCCAAAGAAGCACCGGGCGCCACGAAGTTCATCTTGGGCATGGGTTGGGATACCCGTATCACCGATGGTGCTGAATTCGACCTGGATGCATCAGCGCTGCTGCTGGACGAAAACGACAAGCCGGTTGGCGAAGCGGGTTCTCTGGTGTTTTACAGCCAGCTCTCTTCTCCCTGTGGTGGTGTGGTGTCGTCAGGTGACAACCGCACTGGCGAAGGTGAAGGCGATGACGAAACCATCACGGTCGATACCGTGAAACTGAACCCCGCTGTCGCCAAGATCGTCTTGGTCGTCACCATCCATGAAGCTGACGCTCGTGGTCAAAACTTCGGCATGGTCAACAACGCCTTCGTACGCGTTTTGAAAGATGGCAGCGACGACGCGATTGCGCGCTATGACTTGTCAGAAGACTACTCGACCGAAACCGCTGTTATCTTCGGCGAGCTCTACAAAAAAGATGGCGAATGGCGCTTTGCGGCCAAAGGCGACGGCTTTGCGGGCGGTCTCGCTGCCTTCTTGAAAGGTTACGGCCTGCAATAAGGCTTTTTCCCAGCCCGACGTGGCCGCGTCGGGCAACTGCATGTCACTACTTAACGATGGAGCGTAATTAAATGGCTATTTCTCTCTCTAAAGGCGGCAACATCTCCCTGAGCAAAGAGTCTCCGGGCATCAAGCAAATCCGAATCGGCCTTGGCTGGGATGCACGCGTCACGACGGGTCAAGATTTTGACCTGGATGCCAGCGTGTTTTTGTTGAATGCTGATGATAAATGCCGCAGCGACAGCGACTTTATTTTTTATAATCAACTGAAATCATCCGATGGCTCCGTGGAACACACGGGCGATAATCGCACGGGTGAAGGCGATGGCGACGATGAAGTCATCAAAGTGGACCTTTCCAAAGTTCCCGCTGACGTTCATAAAATTGCCGTCACCGTGACGATTCACGATTCTGCTGCCCGTGGCCAAAACTTTGGTCAAGTAGAAAACGCCTTTGCACGCGTGATCAACGAAGAAAGCAATCAGGAAGTCGTTCGCTACGACCTGTCTGAAGATTACTCCATCGAAGATGCCATGATTTTCTGTGAAATTTACCGTCATAACGGTGAATGGAAATTCCGCGCTATTGGCCAAGGCTTTAGCGGCGGTTTAGCCGACCTTGCTAAAAAGTACGGTCTGAACGCTTCTTAAGCGTTTGTCGCCTGAGTGGGGGTTACAACCCCCACTCACTCAACACTCTTTACTTATCACCGTGGTTCTTTATTGGACTGGATGTACTTTCCAGCAAGAGCTTTGTTTGCTCTAAAAAAACGTTTAACAACCGAAGTGTTTTTTTAGAGCCTTCGTAAAAACCGGAATAAATATGACCACGCAGACACTGATAAAAACCATTCAAGCTGGGACATTAGCCATTACGCTAACCGAACATGGTCACCGCTTAGACGAACTGCTGGTGTTCGCTTCGCGGCTTAATCCTCGCCGTGGATATTTGTTTGTGTCTCGCGTATTAGGCAAGCATCTGCCAGTTCGCCCTTCAAAAATGAATGCGATACATGCCGAACTCGCCCAAGCAATCGAGCTATACGGCGATACGGCCTATGTTGTGGGCATGGCCGAAACTGCCGTGGGATTGGGGGCTGGCGTAGCACGCCACTTGGGCCAACTACATGGCTCTGCTGTTTTCCACCACACGACGCGCTTTTTGGTCGAGGAGCCCTGGATTCGCATTCGAGAAGCCCACTCTCATGCCGACACCATGCACATGGCGCGCTTACAGGGTGAGTCTCTTCAAGCGGTGACTTCGGTAAAGGATCTTGTGCTGGTCGATGATGAAATTTCAACCGGTCGGACTCTTGCCCAGCTCGCTCACGCATTGATCGAACAGCCTGAGTTGGCGCAAGTGCAGCGTCTCCACATTGTATCGCTGGTCAGTTGGTTAGACGACGAGGCACGACAGTCGTTGCTATCACTCTTACCAGCTAGCGTGGACGTTCGTTTCGTCCAGTTGATGGCAGGCACCTTTACCTTCGAGGCGAATCCTGACTATCAGGCAGTGTTACCCGGCAACGTCGATGTTGATTTTTGCGACGTACTATTGAAGCACCCCCAACCACTGCCAATTCATCACCACGGTCTCCAAGGTGTGGTGTTTTCGGATCAGCCAGTCGCCTTACCTGACGACATGCAGCGTCACGTGCCCGTGAATTGCGAACAAGCTCATGCGACCTATGTGGTTTATGGCATGGGCGAGTTTTTAGATCTGCCCTTCCAGCTCGCGCTAGCAATGGAGCAAGCCGGCGTGGATGTCCTGTTCCAAAGCTCTACCCGATCGCCCATTGCACTGGGCGATGATGTGGTATCAAAAATTGAGCATCCGGCACCGGGGCAACCACGCAAAACACATTTCCTCTACAACTCCCCGCTGGATCGGCTACCCCTCGCCTTCGACGGGATCGGGGCACCTCACTTGAGCCAAGCCTTAGAGCATGCTCACCAAGAGAGCGCACACCAAGCCAAGGAGTGTTTCGCATGACGCGTGGACGCCTCATTTTGCTGACAGACCTTGATGACACGCTGTTTGCCAGCGAGCGCTCTCTACCCGCTGATGCCGAACGCGTTCAGCTTGCTGCGGTAGATGGTGAGGGCAAACCGCTCTCTTTTCAAACACACCAACAGCAGCGGCTATGGGAGGCGTTGAGCGGGTCGGCCGATATCATCATTCCAGTCACCGGCCGTACCAGTTATGCCTTAGAGCGTGTGTCGCTCCCCTTCACCAGCGGCTACGCCGTAGTGAGCCATGGTGCCCTTGTTACCTACCAGGGTACGATCTTGCCCGATTGGCAAGCGCGCATTACTCCCCAATTGGCTGATGCGACCTCTGCCATCGAGCGAGCCTATACCGACTTGCGCGATGCGATGAATACCGCCTTTCCAGACATCACCTTTTCTTTACGGCAACTGAGTGATTTAGAGGTGCCTGTTTATCTTTCGGTGAAAGCTTCCAAGGCATTGCCAGAAGGAGCCCATGACGTACTCCGTCGCGTCTCGATGACACACGGCTTATCGCTTCACGCCAACACGCGTAACGCGGCGCTGCGGCCGTCCTACACGTGCAAGGCAGACGCTTGCCAGTTTCTCCTGGAGACCGTGCTAGAACGTCAGCCCAATGACACCGTAATCGCGCTGGGAGACAGCTTGTCTGATCTTCCCTTCATGGCCCACGGCGATATGGCCGTGATTCCCACGCATAGCCAAGTTTGGCAATCAGTGAAGGAGCTTGCCCAATGACTGCCCAGGCCCACCTAGCGCCCTTCCATGGCTCTTACCTGCCGGAAGACTGTCAGTTTTTGTTAACCCCTATCGAGCCTGAGTACCTCTCAATAGAGGAAAAAGAGCGCCGGATTCAAACCGGGCAAGCACATTACAGCGAAATGATCCATCGTGAGCTTCCGCCCAGTGAGCAGTATCTAGCGCTATTTGACACTCTGTGTGAGCGTTATGCACCGCGACTTGCCAAAGAAGTGCGCCAGCTTGCTCGGCAGTTGGCAGAAGACCTGGGAACCAACCAGTCATCAATCACGCTGGTCAGCTTAGTGCGTGCTGGCACCCCTGCAGGCGCCCTTCTACGCCGAGCTCTTACCGAGTTTGAGGGGCAGCCCTGCCAGCACTACAGCGTCTCCATTATTCGTGACCGGGGTATCGATAGTGCGGCGCTAGATTATTTACTGGATGTGGTGGGCGTCGATGCCAAACGTATCGTGTTTGTGGATGCCTGGACGGCCAAGGGCGTCATCACCCGCGAGCTGCGCGCTGATATGACCCGCTATAACACCGGTCGTGCTGCCAAAGGGAAAAGTACCATCACTCCACGCCTCGCTGTCATTTCTGACATTGGTGGTACCGCTGACTACGCCGCGACGTGTGAGGACTACGCCATTCCCTCAGGCATATTGAACGCTACTGTCTCAGGCCTTGTATCCCGCTCGGTATTGAATCATCAAGTGCCAGAAGGTGCGTTCCACGGCTGCGTGCTGTACGACGAGTTACGCGATGCTGACCAGTCCCAGCGGTTTATCGAGCGGGTGGCTGCTCACTTCGAGACCTCTTTATCGGATACGTCGTTGCCCACCCATGACGACCTAGCCCGCCAGCGGTTTCTGATGCAGGACATGCTGACCACCATTCAGCGTGATTACCATGTGACGGATATCAATCACGTCAAACCCGGCATCGCCGAAGCCACACGCGTCATGCTTCGCCGGGTGCCTGCGCTCCTGTTAGTCCGTGACAAAGAACACCCCGACGTTGAACACCTCCTTCTCTTGGCGAAGGAAAAAGCGATACCGGTGCTGGAACGGCCGGACATGCCCTTTCATGCTTGCTCGCTCATCAAAGCAGTTACCGGCGCGGAGATGCATTCATGACCATGGCGCGCTATGGAGAGCTGGGAGCGTCGCTGTACGTACCAGCAACGCATCACTCACTGGATCACATTTTGGCTGATGGGTGTGGCAACGCTCGCTCACTGATCCTATGCACAGAAGACGCCGTGGCACCCGCCAATGTCACCTGGGCGGTACAACGCTTAATCAAGGCACTGAAAGAGGCGCCTCCCAACGTCGGATTTTTGCGCTTTGTTCGGCCTCGCAATCCCTTTGTGCTGCGCCAGCTGCTCGATGCGCCTGAGGCCATGGCGAAAATCGACGGCATGGTGATCCCAAAATTTGATCACACCAGTGCACGGGCGTGGCGCGAAGCATTACAAAGCCGTCCTGACATGGCCATCATGCCCACCCTGGAAACCGTAGCTCTGTTCCGGGAAGACAGCGCCATCGCCACTCTTGAAGCACTCAATGATCTTGAGAACCCGGTTATTGCGCTTCGTATTGGTGCCAACGACCTTCTAGGCGCAGTGGGCCTTAAGCGCCAGCCGGGGCAGACGATCTACGACACTCCGCTACGTTCCACAATAGAGCGGCTCATTACTCTGTTCCGTCCTGAAGGATACGAACTGGCTGCCCCAGTCTGCGACCTCATTGGAGAGCCGGAGACATTAGCTCGCGAAGTGGCCCAAGACATTGCCTGGGGCTTTTACGCCAAAACCTGTGTGCACCCTTCCCAGATCGCCTTAGTCGAAGAGCATCTCACTCAGGCGATGTTACGCCAGCAACAACAGGCCAACGTGCTTCTTAATAGCACCGACGCTGTGTTTAAAAACGATGGCCAGATGCTTGAGGCAACGTGCCATACCCGGTGGGCAAAGCGAGTGACCGCTTTACAGTCCCACGTCAGTTAAACGACCTGAGAGAAACGCCATGATCAATCTAACTAAGGCCGATCAGACCGCCACCATTGACCTCTCCAAGGGAACCTCCGATATCGTGGTTCGCGCCCAATGGGTCGACAACGGAGACGGTAATGATGGCAATGACGACCTGGACCTGCGCTGCTCAATCTTGATGCCAGACGGCAAGATGTACTTAGTAGACGGGGAGTATCGTTGCTCACTAGAAGCACTGCCGTTTGCCCACCACCATGGTGACGTTCAGAGCGCCAGCGCGGACGCTCCCGGCGAGGAAATCATTACCGTGGCTCGCGATATCGCCAAGCGTGCCGGTGGGCCTGTGGCTCTTTGTTTTAGCGTCTACTCGGCGCTTGGCAACGGTCAAGTATCTGTCGCGTCGTTGAAGCCTCAAATGAAGATGAGCTATGGCAGCGAAGTGGTGACGTGTAATTACGACTTCAACCAAGGTCCTGGCGCGAATAACCCCAGTATTTATACCTACGTTATCGGTTATGCCATCGTTACCGAACAGGAAGTCATCCTGGCCCCATCAGGCAAGACCTCTAAACCGGGCCAAGAAGAGACACCCTGGATCTTCTGGAAAGACACCGCCATTGACGTAGACATCGTGGGGCCAGCCGTTTTTAAAGGCAAACAGGCCAGCAAGTCAGAACCCTATAACAAGAAATTCAACATTTCACATCGTTTTGAAAACGTTGCGGCCCCCCAGAAAAAAGGCTTCCTGGGCGGATTATTCAGTTAAACCCGATTGGGTCAGTGCTTGTGCATTAACCCATTCACTACCCCAACGCCGATAACCGGCACTCACAAACGCATGGAGCTCATAGAATGACTATCAATCTCGCAAAAGGTCAGCGGATCAGTCTGGAAAAACAGGACGGTGGCAGTCTCGATTACATCGAAATCGGGGTGAACTGGGGCGCTATTCAGAAAAAAGGATGGCTAGGTGGTAACAAGCAGGTAGCTGTCGATCTTGATGCGTCTGTAGGCCTATTTGATGCGCAAGGCGCGCTCGTAGATACCGTTTGGTTCCGCCAGCTCAAATCAAAGTGCGGCGCCATTAAGCATAGTGGTGATGACCGTACCGGCGACACGGGTGGCGACGATGGCCAGGACAATGAAGTGATCCAGATCAACCTGAATCAGGTACCCAGCAATGTGGCCTCTCTAGGGCTGATCCTGAACTCTTTCTCGCAACAGAACTTTGGCGAGATCCCGTTTGCGGGTATCCGTATCCATAACGGCAAAGCCGGTAGCGGCAACGTGTTTGCCACCTTCGATGTGGCCAACGACCCCACGTTCGCAGGCAAAGTCAGCATGATCATGGGCAGCGTGTACCGCCACAATGGCGGCTGGAAATTCCGCAGTATTGGTGCGGCAATTCCCGAACGTGAATTGAAAAGCTCACTGGCAGCTTACTCGCGTGATTACGCAAGCTAATTAAATCAACAGCAAGGACTTGTGCCCACCTTGGCGAGGCTGAGGTGGGCCCACCAACATGAAGAGAATACCCCCCAATGAAAAAGAGGTAACTCTTTACGTTACGTATTTCTGGGATAGGCTGAAGCCGAGTTCACCCACTGTGGCCAGCGTGCCTACCGTAACGAGCGAAACCAACGGTATTGTGAGTTTGGAAAAGCAGCCTGCCTACACGGCTAGGCGCGAATTGCAGAACGTGCAAACCAGCGCGGACTTAATCCGTTGGGCTGATACCTGGATCTCTCTGGACGATTGGCGAAAGGCGAGGGATACGGTGCGCGCTTGGCGCTACAAGGCGCGCAACAAGTTGGTCAGAGCCAGTATGCGCGAAGCCACCAAGAAGCTACTGGATGATCGATCTCAGCACTATGGCATGCCCTTGTGGCGCTACCTGGAGAACCTTAACCTCACGGATGAGAAGCTATCCACGCTAGAGTCCCAATCAAAGCTGATACCTCACGACCCCCTCTCAGATTGATACGTATTTTTTAACGCTCCAAGCAAAAAAAAACCGGCTCCCCCTAAGGGTAGCCGGTTTTAGGTTAAGAGGAGGCGAGCCCCAATGACCACGCGTGGTCAGTGTGATGAGCAAGCGCTACTCGTATTGCAAACGTCGCGTCTTGGGTGACCGTTAAGGGTTGCTTGCACGTCAGATCGTGCCGAGTGACCACGTAACGTCCCTCCCGCGTGTCGATATGCTTGCGGATAGTCGGATGAACCTCGACTGCAAACTGCAGCAGCTCCTGGGCATCTCCTGAAAACCATGGTTCTTCTGCAACCAATGGTTTAACCAAACACGTATGTTCAGCAAGACTGATATAACACAAGCGCTCCCAGTCATCGCCAGCATGATGAGACCGCTGGTGCCACTGGTCGATGATGAGGTCAGTCAGCTGCTCTACCTCCTCAGCGTACTTCCACATCGCCATTGGACACGTCGGTTGAACCACATAACGGACATACAACTTGTCATCAATCACGGTAGCCACACTTGTGCCCCCAGGCGACCGGGAAAACGCGTTTTGGACGATGCCAATGACAGGTTCACTCTTGAGGTCTAGCGGAGAGTAGACTTCAGGCAGCGTAAAGCTAATTGTCGCACTCGCCTTCAGTAACTCCCTGACAAACATCACCACGGCTTCCCGAAGATGGTTGACTACCGAGTGGCTGGCGCTAATACGTAGCCACTCGGATTCCATCCCCGGAAACCAATCGCGGTGTTTAGGCCGCAAGTACAAGGATTTCTTGCACTTCACCACCATGATCCCAAAAGGCAACATCACGTACTGCCCATCGCGCTGGAAGGGCCATGTATCTCCTTCCAGTTGGAACTCGATGTGCTCGATCCCCCGCACCGGTAAGTGGTCAACGCCCTTGGCTCGCATCGCGAACGCTTTACATGCCTGGAACAGGTTATCGCCCGCTAATACCGCTTCTGGAGAGATACCCGGCCGAGTGCGTGCAATGGCATATCGTGCTACTTCTGGCTCCAACTGAAGCCATTCTCGCTCCAATTCACGCACCAGATCGGTGGGCAGGCTTTTTGAGCGCCGAAACCAGTAGCCATCACCAAAGACGTGGCCACGGGCTTTATAGACGCCTTCCCAAAGACGCTCGAACTCATCGCGATAGATGCGCACTTTCATCGACTGGGCTTGCTTGAATGCTGCTAGCTCTTGCAAGCTCCAAAGCTCCGGTCGTCTCGGTAAGCGGACCTCGCTGCCGAGCAGTGGGCCAAACGAAGGACTGACAGTTTCCCAAAGCCCTGCATAGCTGGCCAACTGACTGAAGACTGCTTGAGGTTCTGTTATTTCGCCTAACATCATCATGGTATTGCTCCTGCAAAGTAAGCGTCCATTCCGCGACGTTCTGCCACCCCGCTAAAATTCGCCCTAAAGTAACCTCACAGTTTCCAACACGAGGTTATCGCCATGAGAAAGCACCGCACACCCGACCAGTGGCAGGCTTTGGTCAATCAGCAGCGTGACAGTGGTCTGTCAGCTCGGCAGTTCTGCGAACAAGAGAACATTGGTTACGCGAGTTTCTGCAACTGGCGCAAGCGCCTGTCTGATCCGTCGGCCGATGATTCGGCTGGATCCGGTGAAGCCAGCTTTCTGGATTTGTCGTCACTGATGGACACATCGCAATCCTCCGGCCCAGGCTGGAACATTGTGCTGAGCCTGGGCAACGGCGTCGAACTGCGGCTGAGCCAGAACGGATGATCGGGCTCGATAGCCAGGCGCGCATCTGGCTGTGCACCGAGCCTACCGACATGCGCAAATCGTTCCGGGGCCTGAGCGCCCTGGTCCGGAATCAGTTAAAGCACGATCCGCTCAGCGGCCAGTATTTCGTCTTCGTTAATCGCCGCAAGACCCAGATGAAGATGCTGTATTTTACCGCCACCGGCTATTGCCTCTGGGCCAAGCGCCTGGAGCAGGGGCAGTTCCGGGTGCCGTTATCCGCCTCCGGTCAGCGAGCCCTGACCCTGACGGATCTGCAACTACTGATCGATGGCATCGAGGTGCAGAAATACCGCCAATTCAAGCGTTTTCGAGGGGTATAGAAGACGGACTTCCGGTATAATATCGGCCATGAATTCAACGGCTTCCGATCCTTGTCCCAATGCATCGTCCTCCTCGGCTCTGGCCGATGAGAATGCACTGCTGCGTGAGCAGGTCCAGATCCTGCAGCGCCAGCTGGACTGGTTCAAGAAGCAGCTGTTCGGCCCCAAGTCCGAGAAGCAGGTGTTTGATCTGCCGGGCCAGAACAGCCTGTTCCAGCCCGATGAAGCACCGCTGCCAGAGCAGCCTGCTGGCGAAGAAAAACGCACCATCAAGGCCTATCAGCGCGGCACCGGCAAAAAGCAGCGGGACGACGACTGCTTGAATGACTCCGGTCTGCGCTTTACCGCCGATGTGCCGATGGAGGTCATTGAGCACCTGCCACCGGAACTGACCGGGCCGGAGGCTGACCAGTACGAAGTGATCGGTAGCAAGACCACCTACCGGCTGGCCCAGCGTGCCTCCAGTTATGTGGTGCTTAAGTGCGAACGCCCGGTGTTCCGGCGAAAGGGGGCCGAGAAGCCGGTGACGACTCTGGCTCCGTTCAACGTGCTGGACAACAGCCTGGCCGACGTCAGCCTGCTGGCCGGGTTGCTGGTGGACAAGTTCCAGTTCCACCTGCCTCTGTATCGTCAACACCAGCGTATCCAGCAGGCCGGTATTACCGTTAGTCGCAGCACCCTGACCAATCTGGTCAAGCGCGCCATCGACCTGCTTCGGCCCATTGTGGATGCCCAGACCGACAACGTGCTGCGCAGCCGGGTTCTGGCCATGGACGAAACGCCCATCAAGGCCGGCCATCAGGGTCGGGCCGGCCCGCAAAAGGGCAAGATGAAAACCGGCTGGTTCTGGCCGTTATACGGCGATGCCGACGAGGTGGTGTTCACCTACTCGAACAGCCGTGGGCGTGCCCATATCGAAGAAGTACTCAGCGAATCGTTCAGCGGCACCCTGATCAGTGACGGCTACGCGGCCTATGCCCGCTACGCTGCCGCTCAGGAGAGCGTCACCCATGCCCAATGTTGGGTGCATGGTCG
>Ga0310345_10002240_pt1 | contig 19909 bp, 31 predicted proteins | sample HC15DNA20500_MG_FD_204667 | JGI IMG/M metagenome (GOLD analysis project Ga0310345, IMG submission 204667) | Marine microbial communities from station ALOHA, North Pacific Subtropical Gyre - HC15-DNA-20-500_MG | ecosystem: Environmental > Aquatic > Marine > Oceanic | place: Pacific Ocean: North...
TGGACCTTGGTGTTCATATATTTTATATGTTATGCACTTTCTACTTTGTTCCAATCCGTTAGTCCTTGTCCTGTCGTGTGATTGAAACCGTCTTGCTCCCACATAATGGTTCTGCCTGTGTCGCCATTAAACCAGTAGTGGGCTACCTTTATTTCCACTTCTCTTTCTGGGTCTTTCCTGCTGATAAAATAAACATCATAAATAGAATCTATAAGATTAGTGTCGTCTTTAGTTCTGACGTGACAATCAACAAAGTCTACGGAATCTTGGAAATTCATAAAATGCAATTTGCCGCCATCCATCCAACCAGCATACCCATTCCAAGTAAGGTCATTCTCCTCATCAAAGGTCATATACTCTCTCTGATAGTCAAAGCTACCTCTGATATTTTGGCTAAACGTCCATTCTCCCTGCTGTCTCTCATAGCAGTAGACTCGATAGAGCCAATCATGGTTTTTGGACTCCTTCTCCGGCCCTTTTTCGTCGTCTTCATATTTGCAGGTAATTGCGATGGCTGGAATTGCCGCCGCAGGAACTGCCGCCTTGATGAACTGTCTTCTATTCATAATTTTAACTCCCCACAACCGAAACCCCTCTCTTAGAGACTACCTCTGAAGCGCATTCGTTTGCAAAATTTATCGCTGTCACCGCATCCCCCACTCTTGTCATAGATACTGCTAGTGCCGCCAGAAAAGTGTCTCCCGCGCCAGACAAATCTTGGGCAACCACTCTTTGCGGCGGAGGATACATTTTGTTCATGTATTTGCACCCTTTATGTCCATAAGTAATTATTATTTGATCTAAGCGGGTATACGCCTTACCAGCTAAAGGATACTTCAAGTGGGGGTTAATTTCAAGTTCATATTCGTTTATTTTTAAAAATTTTAAATTAATAGGCAGATCACAATCCATCTTAACTTTGTTACTATCTAGATAGACATTATCATGATATTGGCACACATCTCTAACGGCGCAGCTTCTGAGGAATCCTTTTCCGTAGTTTGAAATCAGAACGGCATCGTATTCACCCCAATGAACGTTCTTATAATTAAATCTATCTTCCGTCTCATCGTCTTCGTCTACCCGAAGCAGCATCTGATTTGTTTTAATATCCACGTATCTGGTTTTTATTATTTTGTTTGTGTGGGTGATTATATCACAATCTATCCCTAAGGCTACGACGTTGGCTTGCACGTTTTTTGCCATGCCACCATTGAGCACTTCTTTTATCGGCTCAAACACAGGCACGGGGGCCTCCGGACAAATCCTTTCGCACTTTCCATAAATGAACTTATCGGTACAGCTATCTCCTATAACTAAAAATTTCATATTATTTATTTCTATAAACCAGAAAATCTGGGAGGCCAAATTTTTGCCAATGTCCTTCTCCGTTTTTAATAATCTCGTAACGGTCTTGGTTTTCCATCACTAAGTTTTTCACCCTATTAAATTTTAACGCGTGAGTATCGTCTAGGAGAATCGTCTTACTCCTAGGCGCAAGAATCTCCCACTCTTGAAACCCTTGGAATTCACTTCCGTCCAAAAAAAGTACGTCTATCTGCTCGGGAATTCTATGGAGAACATTTGGGACGTCTTTTAAATTTTGCATGTCTTGTTCTAGCCACCCCTTCATCGTATCTTTCGAATGCCTAGAGAAAAAAGAATCGTCTTGACTATCTAAGTCTAACGCCTCGTCTGTTATTTTACCTAACATTGGAAAAAAGTTATCAACCTTGGGTAAAAATTTTAACGCTTTATTATGCATCTTCGAGCAGACCTCTAAGGAGAAGAAAGAATAATTTTCCTTCTTTGAATTAAGTATTCCTTCGAGAATGCACCAAGTGGAGCCTTGTCCATTCCAAGTCCCTGTTTCCACGAAGGTCTTATTCTCTTCCTTTAGGGCTTCCGCATACAGAAAGTCACCCAGAAGCTTTTCGGGATATAGATTTCTATTTACTTGCCCTCTAGGCTTTCTTTTTCTTTTCACGTTTTTCTCGCCTTCTCTTCTCTTTTTTTTCTTTTCTCTTTTCCGCTGGTGTTTTTTTTGCTGGTTTTTTCTTCTCTTTTTTTCTTTTTTCTTTATTAGCCATAATATTTATCCTTTTAAGTCTTCAAATTCAAACATTTCTAAGCCCTCACCCCATACACAGTGGTCACCGTATTCTGGTATGCGAGCCTCTCTAAGAGAGGCTATATTTTTGGCGTCAACTTTAGTTAACTCTCGGTCCCAAGGGTTATCTGGGTCACGTTTGGCGATATCTTTTTCCAACCGCTTGATATGATTACTTAGGACGATTTCTTGTTTGTTGTTGTTCATAGATTCATATTTGACGGAATACCGTCCTCATAATTTAATTTAATGCCGCTAGATAGAACCAGTTTGAGGTGATCAAATGCTTCGCCACTAGCCATCTCTTCGGGATTCCATTGGCTATATGCAATACCATTTTTCCAATTGTCCCTGTCGAAATTTTTAGGGGAAGCTACCCCCTCTGGGGATAAGTGTTGATTGCAGCCTTCCCACACCATGCACCCCTCGTCGAAAGTCATAACAGGTATGCCCTCTATTGTGGCTTCGACCGCAGAGTTAGAATTAAAGGAGCAAAGCAAATAACAATTTTTAAGATCTATCTCTATAGGTCCATTCAGGTTTTTAGATAAAATTACTCCTTTTGGGTGGCGTTGATCGCAAGGGTGAGGTCTAAATATTATACTTTTGTCAGTCAGCAAAGCTAACTCTAACAGAGTCTGCCTCTCCCATTTTACGTAAGACAGCCCCGCACTTTTTAGCGCTGGTTTTATATGCTGTACGCTAGCGTCGGTTTTTTTTTGAGCACAAAATAATATGTGCTCCCCTTTGTCTCGCCAAGGCTTTAACTCTACCCCCAGTTTATTCCACCTGTCCGAAGACATGTTTTCATTCACAAATTTAGCTCTGCCATTGAGACCGTTGAATCCTAAAGAATAGTAGGCTTTATCGGCACGCGCAACCTGAGAAGCTCTCTTTATGTACCCTCCATCTAATACTAAAACAGACCCTCCTCTTTCTGATTGCGTCTGAAACAACTTGTCCATATAATAAAACTCCGCCTTTCTTCCAGCAGACATTCGTATTAATGATCTTTTAGGAATCCCACATCCAAAAACAAAATCACACTCTGGGTAATCGTTAGGATCATCTATCTCAAAAACAGACGCTCCCCCCTCCCTGAAACCTTCAGTGACAGCTCTGAAAGGGAGAGGCATTGTTACTTTTTTGTTGTTTATTCCTATTTTTATCGCTCTGGTTTCCTATGTATTTCTGAAGGGCGTAATTCATGAAATTGCCATTCTTGTTCCTGAGATTCGCTTCCCTTACCTTTCCCCTGTTTGCCTTTGCCGGGACGAAAACTAAGACCTTGCTGTGGTCTTTTCCCTTTGGTTAATTTTCCAAAAACAGGCTGTCCACTTTTGAGCTTGGGCATGATATCTTTTTGTAATTTTTCATGCAAACCGCGGTTATACTCCAATTCGTGCAAACGCGGCTCTATCTTATCTTTATTGTAACCAAAGAACTTAACCACAAAATTGGATTTGGATTCTTCTGCTGATTCTAACAGGATGTAAATCTTTCCCTTAGAGTTAGTAAATTTATTCGGCTCTTTTATGATAACCCAATGGATTAATATTTTTTCTGGCATATCGTCCTCGCTTGCTGGCCAGCCCAAGAACGAATTGATTGACGACCAAAAGACGATTGTAAAAATACAAAAGGCAGAGATGGAAGCCGCCTTGAAGTACCATCTTAACGACGACTCCGTTAGTACCCAAAAGGTTAATCCCCCAAATACTAATAATAAAATTGGTAATGCTATATTCATTTAATAGTGTCCTCCCTCGCTTCCTTCTGGGGGCAGTTTATTTAAGTTGTCTTTCTTTTCGTTCTGCCGCTCCTTCTTCCAGAACTTTTTCTTCCAATACTTTCGTAAGTGTTTCCACCATTGCGGAGCTTTTGTTAATTTGCTTTTATTAGCCATTATTTGTTATACTCCATTAGTGCGAATTCAAATTGTTCCATGTCCTGTTCCAACATCTTTTTTTTCTTGCGAGATAGTTTATTGTAACTTTCTATTGTATTATATATTTGAGCAAGCAGGGAGTTTATCTCTTCTTTATACTGTTGCTTCTTTGTCCATTGAACGCCGCCAAAAATGTCACTTTCTTTTTTTGCGTATGCGCTCATTTTTTATTCTCCGTTATCCAGTGGTAAAGTGTGCTACTACCGTGTCCATAACCGTAAGGTAATGGGCGGTAATCTTTTGTCTGTATTTCTGGGGGCTTACCCCAAAGCAGGGGAAAAGCCTTACCGTTAGGACTATAATATGTTTTGCAGCCCGTGAATAATAAAATTAATAAAATTAATAAAACTTTATTCATTAATATATTTTAGTTCTTGTAAAAGTGTCATCGTCCTCTAGCACCCAAACCACATCTCCTTCTCTACAGTGTTTGGTTGACTTCAATTCGTATTCACCCTCACTATTCATAACCGTTACCGTCTCGGTGCGGCTTCGCAGATACTCTGCCTTGGTTGCCCTGAAATTATTGTTTGCTTTCATCCCTCCTTAATTTTGTTCCACTTATTTTTTTAATTTCTTCAGGGGGAAGGTGTTCTATTACTTCGTAGCCAACATCTCTGCCGTAGTTAATTGATTCGATGTCTGGAATTATGATTACTTTTATTTGTTCTTTGTTCCTAAATTTATATTCAAGGGACTGTTTAGTTTGATGTGCGTTCCAAGGGTTATTACTATCAGGCTCCACATCACGAATAGCAATGCAGACATTTTTCCCCTTCTTTAGCTGCTGGTCGATCAGCCACTGGTGCCCATTATGCCACGTTTGCCACCTCCCGATAAACATTGCATATTTTTTCATAATTTTAAAGATCACCTGACGCCACCGTCGTGGGCATCCGCCGTCTTTCGACTAAGCTTTTGCGTCAAATTCCTCGTATACAAGGAGCGCATGTGCAACTTCATTTTACTGAAGAACTAAACGTCAGGCTAAATTTCATAATTGTAATATCTCTTTTAATTTATCCCAGCTATCCTCTACTTTTCCGTCTGTATTTACTCCATGAGTATGCCCCGCTTCAAAGTCTTTTACATGATATTCTTTTCTCAGCTCTCTACTTGACTGCAATAAAACTTCGACTACTTCGTCACGAACCCAACCGTCGTCATGTCCAGAGTACTTCCGGATATTATTTTGTCTTAATTCATCTCGCAAATGCTTGTAGGGGTTCACTAAAGACATTACCACGTGTGTCTCTTTATTGACAGGGTGGCTTTTCCAGCTGTTTTCTCCATCGTTGATGTAAACGGCTTTCCAGTTGCCGTCTTTGCCCTTTTTATTTAGATAAGTCGCCACGGCATTCGCGTTCCTGATATTCTCTTCACGACCTTCTCGTCCATAATTTTTGTTGGTGAACATTTCTCTAAACTCATCACCATCAATGATGAATGGTGTGTCGAGATGGCTGGCTAATAATCTACCCAGAGTAGTCTTACCCGATGCTGGTTGTCCGTATAATACGTATATCATAATTTTTTATTCGCGTGCACAGAGAATAAACCAATCTCCATAACCGCTCTCAGTTTTATCTATCGCTTCCACGGGGGTCGCGTTGTGCCATAACTTTCTATCGTTAAGCATTAACATATCACCGCTCTCAAGCGCATAAGACATAAACGGGTCTTTTTCTTTAGAGGTATAAGCTAACAATTCCCCTCCTCTAATATTGTGCCGGTTTACGCTAATCATAGCAATGTGATCAAAGCCGTCTTGGTGTACGCCCTCTGGAGAAGCTTGAGCTTGCCCATCTTCTTGAGTAGCCACCCGCATCTGATGGACGTCTATCTCTTGCCCCCCAATTAAATTGTTCTCTGAAATAAAAGTAAGACATATTTCTTTCATTGTTTGGCTCTGTAAAACATAGTCTTCTATATCTTCAAACTTTCTATTCATGCCTCCTTGGTGTTCGTTATATTTTGCGCTCTGATTAAAAACTCGATTTTTCAATTTCGTAATCACCGCTTCTGTTTTAGCGTTCCAAAATTCAGTTCTTACTTCCACGAACGAAAGACGACGGAGTCTGTATTTACCATCCTTATGGTTCGTATGTGGCAAATTATTGAATGATTCTTTTACGTCTTCAACATCACTTCCATCTAGATAATTTAGTTGTAACAATTTCATTTTAACCCCACCACTCGCTTTTGAATTCTACATCAGCCTTTGGCCTCTCTCCTGAGGCTAAGTCTTTACGCATTTGTTCGCACCTCTCCCATGCTTCCTGTTCCTTGATTGTCTTGTAGTCTCTTGGGTCATATTTACCTCTGGTAAATACTTCCCAGCACAGTCTTAATCTGTCGCTCCAACTTAATTTTTCTTTATCAAACATTCATTTATTCCTGTAGTGGATTTACTAAATTTGCCGATAATTCATTAATTTCAATTATATTTGCATCCTTGTCCGTCTTAAAGCGGAAAGCGGTTTTTTGATCCCCCGTCACTTCAAACACTTTCTCTTTGACGACGATTTCCTTGAAGGGCTTTATTTTAATTAGCTTGATGGTTCCCTTCGTTGGCTTTTCGTCTCTTTTTGCATAGACATGAACCGTGACAATGTTTTCGCCCTCTACCACACCACGAAAAGACACTATCTCTTCGTTAAAGGAAACAACCACGCCCTCTTCTTCTCCTAAACTGTTATTCCTCCTCTTGCCTAACGCGTCATGATCGAGACTAATTAGGCTGCCCTGACCACCTTCTCTATTGCTAAAACTCACAACGTGTCCTGACGCTGCTTGAACGTAAAGATCCAAATCGTCTTCGCTGTTTCCATCCCACGTTAGTATAACTTCATATAGCACATTCGGTGGGCGGGTTTTCGTTTTTTGCTCCTCGGTCTTAAGCAAAAAGAGGATCGCCACCAACATCAACAAACAACAAAAAAGCACATCAATAAATGGCCTAAACGAAAAGAATTTTTTATATCCTCTATTAATCATTATTGTTCCAATTTAAATCTCAAAATCATTAGTTGGCTCTGTAAAGCCAAACTAAATATGATACCACAAATGGTAGTATAAAACGCCGTATTTAATCCTATCTTAAGACCAGACACAATATCGCTTATTTCCGTTCCTTCGTTCAGGCTGGTTGACGTAGCCACACACAGCCCGAACACCGTGCCCAATAAACCAAGAGAGAAAAAATGTTCTGCAGCGAACCACCCAACTTCAGCACGGCGTGACAGCCTATCTCTCTCATCTATGTCTTTGCCCGTATTTTTACTCGCCTTATCAGCCAGATAGCATAACCGCCCCACCATGACGGAAACTAAGACATATAAAGTCATGATAACTATAGTTAAATGACTAATGTCACTACGAACCATTAGCGAAATCGCCCCCTTCGTTTCAGCAAAAAATATCCCCGTTGAAAAAACGGCGTTAAGCAAAAACCATTTTGTGAAAGTATTCATACAGTTAATTCTAGCTCTCGATTAGAAGTTTTCCATTTGTTTTAGGTGTTCTTGCCAAATATTTCGTTTGATTGCTGCGAAACCCTAATAAATGTGGCACATTTAGGCATATCTTTAAGCCTTCTTGCGCCAATGTAAGTGCAAGCAGACCGTAAACCACCCAGAATGCTCTCTAGAGAGTGTTTGACCAATCCTCGATGTTCTACTCTCACCGTTTTACCCTCTGCGCTCCTATATTTGGCTACGCCACCGCTATGTTTTTCCATAGCGTCCTTGGAGCTCATACCGTAGAAGGTTTTGTATTTAATGCCATCTATTTCTTCTTCTTGTCCCTCGCACTCCGTATGTCCAGCCAACATGCCGCCAAGCATGACAAAATCAGCGCCACCACCAAAAGCTTTGGCAACATCTCCAGCACAGGTACAACCGCCATCAGCCATAATATACCCCCCAACGCCATGAGCGGCGTCGGCGCATTCAACCACCGCGCTAAATTGGGGATAACCAACACCAGTCTGAATGCGAGTAGTGCAAACAGAACCACTTCCAATACCAACCTTAACGATATCTGCTCCATTTAAAATTAATTGTTCCGTCATCTCTCCCGTGACAACATTACCAGCTATTATAATAAGAGCTGGGTGTTCTTCTCTAATTCTTTTAATAAAATCGCAAAACCTTGATGTATATCCATTCGCCGCGTCAATACACACAAACCTATTATGATAAAAATTCCATTGAACGTCTCTAAGGTAATCTACATCATCATAATTATTTGGGTCATACTTGATACCGATAGAAGGACAAAGGTGATCGTAAATTCTGCTCTGCCAATCCTTCGCTCCTCGTTCATATTTCCAACTTCCTTCGTTGGCTTCTCTCTGCTCTTTATTTTTCCAAACTCCATAACCATTCAGTTTATGCGCCCATCTATCTCCATCGTTATGCTTGCTGATGCAAGTCAGCATATGATATTGAGCAAGCTTTTTAGCCATCTCAAAGGTGCCAACCGTGTCCATATTTGAGGCTACAATTGGTATACCTTTCCAACTGTACCCCTTTGGATCTGCTCCTTCACCACCGGCGTTAGGAAAAGTAAACTCGCGCATCAAGTCAACGTCCTTACGAGACTCTAGCGTAGAGCGCTTCGGGCGCATAAGGACATCCTTGTAGTCCAACTTTATTTCTGATTCAATTCTCATTTTCTATGTTTTTCATGGCACAACATCCCAAACGTCGTCTTCTTCGTATCTCCAATCAAAAAAGGACGCTATGTCTTCGAAAGAACACTCTGCCGTGCGTAGGTCTGGAGCCAAGGATAGCATTGCCTTCAGCTGCGCGATTTTGTCGGGAGAAAAATCAAAATAATCCATTTCGGGCACGGGCGGTTCCGAATAAAAAGCCACCACCTCACCGCTAGTGATAGACGTGTATTCACTTTCGTCTGCGGAAAGCTGGACTGTGCCCGCTACCAATCTCACGACCAAAAACTTGTTTTTTTTAGTCACACATTTCCAAACGCTGGAAGATGCTCTCCTCACAGAGACTATGGTCCAACTCTTATATTTTTCATATAGGAACTTATCTTTTACCTTGAACATTTTTTAATGTAGCAGAAGTGGAATACTCACCAATCAAATTAAAGACTTTTACTTCGCATAAATCACCCCCGACAATATATCTATTATCTTTGGGGTCTGTAACGTCTTCGTCATAATCTCCGCCTTTCACAAGTAAGGTCGGACCAACTCTTTTTATAGCTTCATAGGGAGTATCTTCATCAAAAATGACAACCTCGTCAACGCACTTTAAAGACTCAAGCAGAAAGGCTCTGTCTTCTTGTCTGTTAATCGGCCTGCTGCTTCCCTTAAGCCTTTTAACGCTTTCGTCACTATTTATGCCCACCACAACGCGCCCCAAGGATTTGCAATAATTAAGGAGTTCTACGTGCCCCCTGTGAAGCACATCAAAACATCCATTTGTCCATACTGTTTTCACCGCAACTCTTTCTTCAAAAGCCTCCACCTGTCGCTATCTATTTTTTTACTGCCATCATCTATTTTTTTGATCATATCTACGACCTCTTCAATAGAATTATAAATATAATGGTGAGGAAGCATACCCATCATCCAGAGTGGCGTTTTGTGTTTGCCTCCCTCCATCGAAATGAATAAAGGTTTTTTCATTCTAACAGCAGTTACTATCTCCTCTGCGCTTCCCCAGCTCGCTACCTCTGGCAGTAAGTGAGCTATAATAAAGTCGCTCCTGTCAACAAGGTTTAAATCATAACTACGGATAAGCTTCATCCTTTCCGCGACATCATTAAAATAGCCATGCTTCATGCAATGGTCTATAGAAAGCCGAGTATCTTCATCTTCTTTTACGTCTTTAACGAAAGGTTTTTTGTACGGATTGAACATCCTTATTCTAAGGGGCTCAAGTTCTCCCTCAACGTAATCACGCCAATCTCTACCGCTGGCATATTGCATATGCCCAACCAAGTACGTTCTGGTATTTTCTAATAGATTCATATGATATTAAAAAGTTTGAGCAAAATGATGATTTGTAGAAGAAGTGTGCAGAAGGCCAAGCAGGTTCTCATTAGCTCCATAAGATGGTTAAACCTGTCCAGCTTGAATTCCGCTTTTTTTACCCACTCTGGTACTGTAGCGTACTTTTCTTTTGGGGCAGCGTTTATCTTCTTCATACTAAAGAATGAGAAGAATCGGCTATTTAGTCAAGGTTTATTTTTTAATTATTATAGCCAAGGGAGAGGTGCTTTTATTTAGCCCTTTGCTGTCGGGGTAATAATCAATTTTCTCTATATTTGAGGTAAGATAATCGTTTTCAGCGTCAGATAGGTAAGAACTCTCCCACTTTTCTGTCTTTGTATAATTGTAACAAACAACATCAACAGCGGCGTCCATGTCTTTCCTACGTCCTCCCCACCAATCGTCACCTTTCTCCAAATTATCCTTTGAGCAAATGTCCTCTATGATATATACTCCACCACTATTCAAATAAGGAAATAGATAATTAAGCGAAAAAGTAATGTCCCACTGAAAATGAGAGCCATCGTCTATTATTACGTCAAAATTTTTAAATTTTTTAATTATTCTATCTAAGTGGTCTGGCACAGTTTGGTCTCCGAGAAAAAAATTATTACTCTCATCCCAGCCGATTATTGAATTGACATCCATTCCTATCACGTTTGCCTTGGTGAAATATTCCTTAAAAACCCTGAGTGATGAGCCCCTCCATAGGGATACGCCTATCTCAAGAAAGTTAATTTCTTTATCTCTTAGCGGAGAAAAATAAGATTCATAAATCAGACCGAAGCCGTTTAGGCCTTTATCAGTATGATAGGGCTTTAGAATTTCATGTAGCGTTTTCATATTTACCAAAAATTGTGTTCGTCTGAGCTAGAGAGAATATCCTTTTTGGCTTTTCTGAGGACGTTGAGAGCAATCATCGCCACCTTTTTCTCGCGAAGGTTCTTGGGGTTATCGTACATCTTTCCATAGAAGAGCTCTCCTTTCATAAAGGCTTTTCTTATTCTTCTGATAGAGATGTATTCTTCCACATAACATGCTTACACGCCTTTATTTTTATAGCCACGATTATCCTTAATAGGGCGCTTTTTCTTAAAGTTATTTTTGCCTTTATTCTTTGGGGGGCGTCGGTTTGCAAAAAAGAATCTAGCTTTTTCCATTTCCTCACGCGAAAAATCTACGCCAAGATCTTTTTTAAAATCGGCCAAATTCAACATAGAAAAAATTAAACTAGCCTCGATAAGCTCGTTTTGTCTTTTAAAATTAAACCCGGCCATCGTCTTTTGGGCCCCCTTCCGACAGAAGTTGTTTGAGTTTTTTAAGATGAAAAACCATGAAGGAACTCCCAATCGCTTGGGCCCCTTTATGCTCTTTTAGTGCTTGTTTTCTGTGCTCCTCGTCCTGCATCACGGCCACTTCTAATAACTCGTCTACAAGATTTAAAGCTCTCTCTATTTTTTGCTTCATTTTAAATATTAACGCCAGATGTCTGGATCTTTCGCCCGTTTCCTCCTCATATACTCTCTTTTTTGCTTCCTTCGCCTGTCTGGGTCACGTTCGTCGTAGGCTTTTCTGGCTCTCACCGCCGCTTTTTTGCCTTTCGCTGTATGAAAATATTTTTTTTGAGGAGATTCCATGCTATACTTTATAACAATTTATTTTATAAAATTCAAATATTTCTAACGCCGTTGGGTCTCTGTCGTAGACTTCAGCGTAAACAACATCGGTTATTTTGTAGGCTGCTATCATTGTGGCGCAGTACGAACAGGGCAAGAGGGTCACCGCAAGGAGTCTGCATTCTCCGCTCCTAAAAAGAGAAAGACAGTTGGCTTCTGCGTGGATCATGTACGGGCGACGCAAATCTCTACTGTCCCAAAACCCATCATCAACGTCTTTACCAGAGGCTAACCCGTTATATCCTAGCCCCAGCACTTTATTATCATAACCCAAAGCACAGGCTCCTACTTTATGGTATGGGTCTTCGCTTCTGGTAGCGGCGGTCTGCGCCAAAGATAAGGCGTATTCCTCCCAAGAAGCTCTTTCTCTATTTTGAAAATTCTTCATTCAGAGATTTTAGCTTTTTTTGAGCCACCTTTCTTGCGTAAAAAATCCTAGACATTACCGTCCCTACGGGAACGTTTTGCCTTTTAGCTATCTCCTTGTATCCTAAGCCTTCTTCGGCTGACAGGAGAAGCGCCTCCTTGTGCTTCGGAGAAAGTACGTTCAGTTTTTTATGGATTTTATTTAAATTTTGTTTTGAGTCCATTTGCGAGGTAAAGTCTGTATCGGTGTGCTGCTCTATCTTCATTTGAAAATGAAGGCCCTCTTGCTGTTCCTTTTCTAACAGGTCTTCAAAAGAGTATATTTGATATTTTGCATTTTTTCTCCACGTGTCATAAAATAAGTTTCTAGCTATGGTGCATGCCCAAGTTAAAAATTTAGAATCACCTTTGAATTTTTTAATATTTTGCCAACATTTTATAGTAGCAATTTGATATATTTCTTCGGCTGCGTGTGGTTTTTTGGAAAAAGAAATTATCCACCCCAACAGCTTTTCTTTGTTTCTGGTCAGCAACTCTTCGAACGCCAAGAGGTCTTCATTTTGGCTCCTCTTTACTAATTTCTTTTCAGTTAGATTTTTATATTCCACTTTAACCATCCAAGCCTAAAGTCTTAAGGTTGTTAGTAAAATCTTCGAAAGGTACATCTGCGTAAGTAAGGGCTTTCGGATACGTAGTCCAGTAATCTCTGCGCTGCTCCTTATCCCCTTCCATCTTGCCTTCTGCCATAATTGCTGCGACGGAGGCAATCGGGAACGCCGTAGCCTTTTGCATGGCTGAAAATCGCTTATCAGACTTGATTATTTTTTCCTCTCTCCAAGAGCTATTCCCCTTGGAGACTTCGGCTACGATAATGACTTCGTCCTTCTCCGCCTTACCGCACCCAGCAAAAATTTTGGTTAAAGTATCGTCACTTAATCCACACTCTCTAATTAAAAACCTAATGATCTCACAGTGGCCATCATACCTCAACGTTTTATACGAACAATTTTTAACTCCCCGTTCCTTCATAGAAGCGATAGAATGTGACGCGCCACCGCTAGTATAGAAAGCTTCTAGCTTCCCAAGGCTGTCCGTCTTTACCGTCTCCAATCCGTCCATGCCCCTGACGGTTTTTACGAAACCATCTTCAATTATGATACAGTCGTCTTTATACTCGTTAATAAGTCCTTCGACAGACCAAGTGGTAGCATAACGCAGGGGATTACCTGCGCTCTCAAGATAATCAGGCAAACCCCCGACCATCATCTTAACGCTAAGGTCTCCCCCGTTACTGTGAAGCTGTCTATATCCATGTTCAGCTAATATGTTCACCCATCCCGGGGCTAAACCAAGATCAGTAAAAACCGACCTGCTAGAAGGGTGGCTTGCGTTTCCCGCGTCGTTTATTCGTTTAGAGACACTAACCTTACCGCCTAAATCGCAATATCGCACACTATTTTCAATGCACCATAACCCTACCTCTTCCGTCTGATTGTAAGGCAGACTACTTATTAAAACCTCTGGCCTTTTAAAGGCAGCAAGCTGCTCAAGGGAAAACTTAAGGTCGTCCACGACCATAAACCTGTTATCCTCCCCCTCCGGAACGTCAGATGAAACGGTGAGGCGGTTGTCCATGGCTGTAATATCAAAGCCGAGCTTATCCATCGCGTAAGCAATAGCTGCCCCCATATTACCGAGTCCTACAATCGCTGCTCTCATTTTTTTGGAAGTTTACTCCTTTTTCTTGGACCACCTTGGCCTCTATATCTTTTCATGCCTTTGCTCCGCCTTCCCGCACCCTGACGGGTTTTTTTCTTCACCCCTCTATGGTCATGAACGAATGTTCTACTTACCGCCATGATTAAATATAGTTGTTTCTTAGTTGAATTGCTAGATTATTTTGATTTTAATTCGTTAAAAATTATTCTTTCTACTTCTTTGCAGGTGCTTACGCTAAAAACTAAATTAGTGTCATTAATTAAATTAACAACTATTTTTTTTAAATATAAATTATGATAGGTTTTCTTAACTAGCTCCTTATCCTCAGAGAAAAGCCTCAAAACGTAAGCTTTAGAAGAATAAATCTTAAATTCTTTATTCTTAAGTAGCTCTTTATACCACCTGTGTTTTATATTTAAAACGTGAGCCTTAAGGGCATCTAAATAGTCTTTGTTCTTTATTATAAACTCTAGAGATTTACATGAAAAGTAATCCAACTCATAAGAGAGCCTAGTGGTCTCAAGCTGTTTTTTTAGTTTTTCGTTCGCTACCGACCACCCCGTTTTGATAGAGGGGAAGCCGCTCTTAGAAAAGCTCGATGAAATAATTAAATTATTATGACGACCAAGCTTCGGTAGATATGTTTCGTATTCCCAGCCAGCATAGACTTCGTCTAAAAAAAGAATAACGCCATAAATCTTACAGTACTCTACTATTTGGTCTAACTCCTCATGCGTAAAATGGTTCGGTAAATGCGTTTTAGGGTTATCTAGAAACAGCACCTTAACCCTAGGTATAATTTCTTTGATTTGCTCTACTGTAATTTTGTAATCTGGCGCTTCGCCCTCCACAGGCACAAGGTTGGCCCCATATATTTTTGCATAGACATGGTACATCGCATAGTTAGGAAGCAATAAGCCCACGGATTCTCCAAAAAGATTGAGCGTTTCAAAAGCCTGTTTAATCGCCCCCTCAACGCCTCTCGTTATGCAAATCTTATCGGTAGATACATTCAAATGGTCACCTAAAGCCCTGTAAGTGCTGGCCATGTCGGGATATTGATGAAGGTCTTCTCTCTTGAAAGACTCTAACAGCAGATTGTACATCTCTGCCGAGTGTTCATAAAGCACCATGTTTCTATTTAGGTATGCGTAGTCGTCTTTGAATACCAACCTTTTTCTATCAATACCCTCTATCATTTTTTAAATTCTCATTCGATTTGGTTGCTTTTTTGTCAGTCACGCTTTTTAATAACCATCATAATAGAATCTGTGGTTAGGTTTTTTTTCTTTGTGTCTAGCCATAATTTTTCAATCCATGATAAATTTTTTCTTGGAACATAATCATCGCTAAGCACCATTTCTTTTTTATCGTGCCTAACCCAATCAGCGTAATTAAAAAACCCGTATCTTTGCACGGGTACGAAGGTCACGTCTATTTTGTCGTAGACCTTTGATTCTCTCAATAAGCGAGATAAGGTCTTTTTAGTAAAATAAGAAACGTGTGCTGGAAAATGAATTATTCTCTTATAGTTTTCTGACAAGAACTGAAGATCGTCATCTTCATTAGGCACTTCTAATATTGCATATCCGCCTCTCTTTGTTACTTTAAGTATATTTTTAATAAAACCTTTTATGTCATATACGTGTTCCAATACGTGAAACGCAAAAGCTATGTCAAATTCTTCAGGATTATTTTCGGAGAAAGAATCGTCGAGTAGCGAGTGGTGAAAGGTAAATTCGCTCTCATCGGGAGCAAAAACTTCTATTCCTGAGTCCATTCTTTCTTTGCTTATTTCTAATAAATGGACATCTAAATCAGGGTTATCTTTTTTAAGAGCAAAACTGTTTTGACCGTACCCCGAACCAATATCTATAAACTTTATCTTATCTTGCGGATTAAAGAAGTCTCCTATTAATTTTTTTATAGTTTTATTTATGCGAATAGAATCCTGCTGCAAGAGATGTGCGCATCTTGAGAGAGGCCCAGAAAGACCGATATCCCTGTTTATTTTCATGTCTTCTTCTGAAGTGTCTCTGGCGGTGTCCTGATAAATAGAATTTTTCGCTGCCGTACTATCTAATTCGTCGATAGGGCTGACTAATAATTGTATAAGTTCGCAGTTGCTACATCTGTAAACTGTATGATTTTTATCTATGACCCAAAACCTTTCAACTATAGGGCTTTCGCATAAACGACACTTTTTCATTTTGCCTTTTCTTTCTCAGAAAAGTGTTTTTCCCAAGCTAAGCGATGGTTTTTCCCTAACGCCGTACCCATAGCGTCGCAACTGCTGCATGGATTTAGACACTTCCTGTCTCCGTTGCCTAAATTTTTTCTATATTTATTCAGAGCGTCTGAAGTCCAGAGCTCCGACAAAGATTGTTCGTTTAAATTTCCGAAGGTGAAGGATTTATCGTATATAGTATGCGAGCAAAGCAAAATGTCTCCATTCCAATCTACCTGTATCGAATAATGAACATAAAAACAATGCTTGAATGGCTCTATTTTAATTTTGCTTTTTAAATAACCCGCCCTATTAGTTAAAATCAAACCATACCCGTCTTCTTCTTTATACCATCTATCTCTTAGGGCGAATTGATCTTCTGTGCAGCCAGCTAATTTAAATAAATTTTTAAATTTTTCTATCTGTTCGGGACCATCATACATGCTTACGACAAGATATTTTAAGCCATTTGCATATAAATCTTTAATTAATTCTACGTTTAATTTGTCCCCATTTGTGACTATTTCCACTTGAAAATTATTGAAACAATTCACTAATCCAACAATATCTTTATGTAGCAAAGGCTCTCCATTGCCGCTAATATTTATGGTGCCTGTAAAATTTAAGGCCTTTAACTCTCTAGCCATTTTTTTAGCTAAATTCAAATCCATATGTAAATTAGAATTTTTGTATCCCTGACTTCTTGGGCAAAAAACACACTTTCTATTACAAAGCTCCGTAGGGTTGATATCAAGCCAAGAAAACAATGGGGTTTTTGACCCACCAGTTTCTATAAAATCTACTGTGTCAGTCCTTTCGGACTTTCTTTCGATATTTTTAAGTATGGATTCGTTTACTCCGGTATCCTTCATGACCCTACTCCTTCCAAACGAGTTTAATTAAATTGTCCCCAAAAAATTCTTCCGTATACCTCACTGCGTCCATCTGCTCAAAGGATTTACAAGTATATATGTCTATAGAAAAAAACCTTGGAACTCTATCGTCCCAACCATAAACGTGCATACCGCTCTCCTTCCAATGCATATAAGCACACCACCCATACTTAGGATCGTGATTACAGATAGGCGCTGTCACAGCGGTCATGTTCAACACCTTCGTGATGTCCTTACAGTATACAGTCATGTCCTCAGGAAGAAAAACGTCGTGAAGAGTTCCTTCGATTATAAGCCTTTGCCTACAAATGTCTGGTGCCAAATCAACATATTCCATTATTTCATTCCTTGAGGGAAGGTTAATTTATCTGCGTGATTAACCGTCCAGCTAACTTCGTGTGTTACCGCTCTGAATGTTCTAGCTGCGCTGGGAAATCCATTGCCCGACTTTTTAACACCGCCAAACGCGAGATGAGATTCAGCAGCAATTGAACCACCGTTCCAATAAATCATCCCTGCTTCGCATTCGTCTCGAAGAATTCGTGCTTTACGAAAATCATTCGTAAGAACACCAACAGCAAGACCATATTCAGTGTCGTTATAAATATGTATCGCATCCTCAATTGTGTCAAAGGGAATAATCGCTACGTGCGGACCAAAGACCTCTTGCCTAAGATAAGGAGCATGTACGCCTCTCCACTCCGTTTTATAAACGCAAGGGGTTAGAAAGAAAGAGCCGTCTCCGATTATTGTGTCTGGCTCCAATAAAACTTCTGCATCACGATCATTCGTGACCATCTGATTATACTTTGAAACTTTATTGTAAGCCTGCTCGTTAATAAGGGGGCCATAATAGATTTCTTCGTCCGGAACATAATCTTCCCAACAGATGGCGTCAGGAGTTCCCGTCGTTCCTAGCGCTTTTTTAAACGGATTGCCCGTTTTTAATTTTGAAGCTTCTTCCGCAAACCTTCTAGCAAATTCATCGTATACAGACCTCTGCACTATCATTCTTCCTGAGGAAACGCAGCGTTGCCCAGAAAGTTTGAAGGCACTAGCTACTGCCGCCTCTACAGCTAAATCTATTTCAACATCATCAAAAACAATACAAGCGGATTTGCTGCCCATTTCACACGAAGTAGTTTTGTGCCAGCTTTCTGCCGCTACCCTGCGGATGCTTTGGCCAACTTCCGCAGAACCAGTGAAACAAATATGATCCACGTCAGCGTGAGCCAAAAGATTACCAGCGAGACCATCACCATGAACCAAATTAATGACACCATGAGGGAGCCCAGCTTCCTCATAAATCTCCACAGCCAGTTGTGTTGACATCGGCGCATCTTCACTTGGTTTAATTACGACCGTATTACCTTCGACAATAGCGGGAGCGGCACACCAGTAGGCTCCAATTGCCAAGGGAAAATTAAACGGTGATATAATGGATATTACACCCTTTGGTTTACGAAGCATATAAGAATCTTTGTCCTCTATTTCAGAGGCTACCGCTTCGCCGTGAGAATTTCGACCAGAGCCAAAAGCAAACTGCGCCATGTGAAGCGCTTCGTTGACTTCCGCAATTGATTCATTAAAGTTCTTCCCGGTTTCGAGAGAGATAACCGTAGCTAATTCGTCCCGCCGCCTCTCAATTATTTGAGCGACCTTATACATATAGTCAGAACGGACAAAACGACTGACTTTTCTCCATTTATGAAAAGTCTTACGAGCAGATTCTACAGCCATTTCCACCTCCATAGGGCCACTCATCGGGAATTTTCCAAGAGACAAGCCGGTAGCAGGATTCACGTTGTCGTACGCATACTCGTCTGATTTGTCAGACCATTTTCCATCAATGTAGTTTTTGCCTATCATATTCATAAAGTGATAATTATTTGGTTGATTCCATAAGTTTTTTAACGCTGTCTTTGCAGAATCCAGCGCCTTCTCTATTAATGAACTCATATATTACTCCTGTTAGCTCTGAGGGTTTAGTGAATACTTGTGTTAGGTCTGGGTCTTTGCACGTAATTGGTTCTTCGGAATAAAATTCTGCATATCCTTTTTCTTTCCATTCTTTCATGACTGCTCCGACATCTTCCACTTGGTAAGCCATGTGATGTATGCCTCCTACTCCACCCCTTTCCTTTACCCAATCGCCGACGATTGAGCCCTCAGATCCATCACTTACAAAAATTTCTGGTGGCGCATGGTATTCTGATTTGATGCTTCCCGCTGCTCCATATGCGGGATTTGGGTATGAACCATGAGGGTCAGCTTGTAGAGAAAAATAGGTCCAAAGGTTAGTGTCTGAGTGCCTTGTCTCTGGCGGCACTAAAGCTATGCAGTCCGCCTTGGATCCATCGTCAAATTCTATTTGAAATTCTGTGCCAAGAGTATAGCCGAAAGCCTCTGTAAAAAAGCCGGCAGATTTGTATCTGTTTTCTACTCTATATGCTATATGATCCAACCTCATGTCAGCCACCTCTCTAATTTCCAAGTCAGCTTAATCATAAGCCCCACCGACCATCTAATCAACCAAAAAAACGACAGAATAATTTCTTTATAAACTTTAAAAAATACGCTTTCTTCTTTATTGTGAAATTCCTCGGCGGCGCTGGTTAATATTTCTTGCGCCTCTAGCCTTTTCTTCGCGTCTTCTTTTTTATACTCTCCGAGATTTATCTCTTTTAAGTCTCCTTTCCAAAAAAGGGCAGAAAATTCTATAAGATAATCATAATCTTCTCCCATGTGGAGGCCAGAGAAAACTAGTTCTCCAGTATATTCTTGCTGCTCTATGCCGTCCTCTTTTTCCTCAAGCTCAATCAGGCCGCTCTCGCCTGTAACAAACTGCCTGTCTATTTTGTCCTTATAAATCTGACCATCTTCAGAAATGGTATACTTCTCGAAAACAAACGGATCATCCAAATAACCTTTAAAAGAAAAAGTGT
>Ga0310345_10002241_pt1 | contig 19905 bp, 21 predicted proteins | sample HC15DNA20500_MG_FD_204667 | JGI IMG/M metagenome (GOLD analysis project Ga0310345, IMG submission 204667) | Marine microbial communities from station ALOHA, North Pacific Subtropical Gyre - HC15-DNA-20-500_MG | ecosystem: Environmental > Aquatic > Marine > Oceanic | place: Pacific Ocean: North...
GCTTCCTTGAGGTTCTTGCCGGCTATGGCAAGCCGATCTGGATCACCGAATTCAATGCCGGTGGCGGCGGCTTTGAAACCGAGGAAGACAATGCCCGCATGCTGACAGAGCGGATCGCCTATTACCGTAGCATGCGGACGAAATACCGGGTCGAAGCCGCCTTCATCTATGAACTGCTCGACGAGCCTTACTGGGACGATTTCGAAGGCAAGATGGGCCTCTATCGCGTCCAGAAGAATGACAAGGATCGCTGGCAGGTGAGCGGCCTGAAGCCGGCCGGCGAAGCGGTGCAGAAGGCTCTTTCATACTGACGCTATCAGAGCAGCAGTTCACAATCCTTCTCTTCCTTGCGGGTCTCATCATGCATGGCAATTGCGATCCCGAATGTCAGGATGCCGACGCGGCCGGCCGTCATAAGAATGATGATGATCACCTTGCCGAGCGATGACAGGTCGCCTGTGATGCCCATACTGAGGCCAACCGTGCCCAGGGCTGAAATCGTCTCGAACACGATCTCCACGAACGCTGCCTCATGATCCGTCAGGCTGAGCAGGAAAATCGCGATCGACATGAGCACGATGAAGTAAGCGGCGGACGCGCCTGCTGCCTGCAGCCTTCCGGCAGATATCGGCCGCTTGAAGAAACGTACCCGGCTGCGTTGTTTCAGGGTTGAACGCATCAGCGCAATCAGGGCCGCGAATGTGGTGGTCTTGAGCCCGCCTCCCGTGCCCGATGGAGAAGCGCCGACCGCCATCAGAATGAAGAGGATGACCAGCACCGCCGTGGAAAGGGCTGATATCGGATAGGTGTTGAAGCCGACCGTCGTCGTCGCCGTCATCGTCTGGAAGAAGGCGACCATGAGGCGCTCGGCTTCCGGCAATTTAGCGATGCCCGGGTCCGCCACGAAGAGAATTAGCGTCCCAATCACCAGGAAGGCGCCCGTCAGCCTGATGATGACCTTTGTGGTGAATGAAAGATGGAAGGCCGTCGACGTAAGATTCCGCCATATGTCCACGACGACAAGAAACCCCATGGCACCCAGCAGGCTGAGGACCGATACTATAATGTTCAAACCGGGGTCCGCCCGAAAAGCTTCGAAACTGGTCGAATTCAGGCTGAAGCCAGCGGTACAGAACGCAGATACGGAATGGAAAATCGCGCTCCACAGAGCATTGTCCTGTCCGACTGACGTAAACACGAACCAGAGCGCCAATGCTCCGATGGCCTCGCAAATCAGCGTGAAAGTGACCACGGTCAGGATGAATTGGCCAGGCTTGATAGACTTGGGCAGGACAAAGGCGGCACGCGTCATGCGCTCTCGCAACGGAGACAGCTTGTGCGCCGTTGCGAGCATGGCAAATGACCCGATGGTCATGTAACCGACACCGCCAACTTGAATGAGGCTCAGGATAATAACCTCACCGAACAGCGAATAACTGCTGCCCGGGTCAATGGTGACGAGCCCCGTTGTTGATACCGCCGACACAGCCGTGAAGAGGTGATCGAGCGCGCTGATGGGCCCCGTCTGTGACGAGAGGGGCAGGCAAAGCAGCGCCCAGCCAGCCAGCATGTAACCGACATAACCAAAAAGAAGAAGTTTTGCGGGATTGGTTCTGAGGATGAACAGACGGGCACCACGCACAGTCCGCTCTAATCGGGACCGCGTCCGTTTCGGTCCCTCATCTTGTCCTGACATCTGACGGCTTATCGCCTCCTGCGTTCAGTCGGACGGCAAAACGCAGTGCACGCCATATGGTTCCCAAAATTATAGCGGCACACCCTTTGCTTCGCCTCTCAGGAGAAATCCGGAGACCGTGCCGACATGAAACGCCTGATCCTTGCCTTCGCCGCCGCTGCCCTACCCTTTACTGCATCCGCCTCGCCTCAACTGGCGACGGACTGGGGCGTGAAGGCATCCGGCCTCTACCAGGAGACGGTGGGGCTCATTCAGGCCGTTGATACATCCGGCGAGACGTCGATCCCGGCTGATTACGAAGCCGAGATTGCCCGTTTCGCAGATGCTGCATCCCGGCTCGGCAGCTGGGTGGACACCAATCATGGTCCGTCCGATCTCGGCTGCATCTTCCGCGGCATGGCACAGGAAGGCGAAGTCCAGCTCGACGCCCTTTACGAGGCGCGGTCCCCTCGCCAGACCCGCGAAAGCCTCATCCGTCTCGCCACCATGTTTTCCGATGCAGAGGTGATCGCTGTCGCTGCGGTCTATTCATCCGGTCATGACATTCCGGCGGCACCTGCCAGCGTAGTCGCATCCTGCCCGGTCAGCGGCGCTGCCGCTCATGCCGCCCTCGCCGACTAGTCTTTTTTCGCCGCAAAGCGCGCCTTGAAGGCTTCCGGGTCAAAGATGCGGATGATGCCGGACTGGCTGCCGGTCGCCATCAGCTCTCCATTGGCAGCGAACATGGCGACACGTCCGTGAACGAAGCCATTGTGAACCCCTTCCACCTGGATGTCGCAGCACACCCATTCAGTCTCGACGATCTTGCGGATGCGCAGCGTATTGTCGAGCGATGTCGCACCGGCCGGAAGCCCGAGCGCGTGGCTGGTGCCGGAGGGCACGAAATCATTGATGACGGCAAGCGCCACCGCATCAATCGGTGCACCATTGCGCAGCCTGCCCCACAGGATCACACGGCCATCATCGCTGCGGCCACCCTCGACCTTGCGGCCCGCCGCGTAGCGCCCCTGCGCGACGCGCATATCGAGGTTTGAGTGAAGGTCGTCGGCTTGCGGCCCGAAGCGCGGCATGGCCGGGCAATCATCCGGACCTGCCACTTCGGGCATCTCGACCCATTGATGGGAATGCTCGGAATCGCGCTCGCCCACGGCAGCGTTGCAGGTGAAGATCTCGCGGTCCTTCACATGCGCGAGAACGCGTGCCTGTGTGATGTGCTTGCCGTCCATCTTGGACCGGACATCGACATCGACCACGTCGCCCGGATTCGCGAAGGAAAGGTATTGCGCCGTCGCCCAGATACAGGGCCGACCCGTCGTGCGCTCAAGTGCGGCAATGGCGGTTGCGAGGCCCACACCGCCAAACAGGAACTTGTTACCGGGCGGGCCGACGCAATAGCGCTCCTCCACGGGAAGGAACCAGCGATGGGGATTGTGCGTCGACTGCAGGTCGAGGAAAGGTGTCTTGATCATGGGAAAAGGCGTCTATCGCTCTTTCGGGTCGAGCGCATCCCTCAAACCGTCACCGATGAAATTGAGGCAGAGCAGCGTGACCGCCATCAGGATGGCCGGCGCCATGAGCAGGTAAGGCTTGTCCTGCATCTCTTTCGCGCCATTCGAAATGAGTACGCCGAGCGAGGTCAGTGGCTCGTTCACGCCAAGACCGAGGAAAGACAGGAAGCTTTCGGCCATGATCACGACCGGGATGGTCAGCGTCACATAGACGGCGACCGGGCCGACGACGTTCGGCAGGATGTGGCGGCGGATGATGGCAGAGCCCGGAACGCCAGCGGCGCGGGCAGCCTCGATAAATTCCTTGCCCTTGATGGCAAGCGTCTGTCCGCGAACGATCCGGCTCATCGTCAGCCATTCGACCGCGCCGATGGCGGCGAAGATCAGGATGATGTTCCGCCCGAACACAGTCAGCAGCAGGATGACGAAAAAGATGAAGGGCATGGCATAGAGCACATCCACAAAGCGCATCATGATATTGTCGACACGCCCGCCGACAAAGCCGGCAATCGCGCCCCAGGTCACCCCGATGATCAGTGAGACGAGCGTCGCGACGAGGCCGACGGCCAGCGAAATACGAAGGCCCAGCAGGTTGCGGGCAACAAGGTCGCGGCCCTGTTCATCGGTGCCGAGCAGGTGCCAGTTCTCAAATGTCGGCGCGAGTTCGGTCTGCGCTGAAATCGTCTTGTAGGAGTGCACCCAGAGCATCGGCCCGAAAACGGCCAGGAAAAACATCACGCCAAGCACCCACATGGAGATGACGGCGGCCTTGTTGTTGAACAGCCGGCGCTTGGCATCATCCCAGAGCGACCGCCCGCCAGCGAGGGCCTGTTCCACCGGGTCCTTCCGGCCTGTCATGTCGAGCGTATCAACCATCAGTCGTATTTAACCTTGGGATCGAGCAGCGCATACAGGATGTCCGCGATCAGATTGAAGATCACGATGAGCGTCGCGTAGATGATGAGGGCGCCCATGACGAGCGTGTAGTCCCGGTTGATCGCGCCATCCACGAAGTAGGACCCCATGCCCGGCAGGCCGAAGATCCGTTCGATGACGAGCGAGCCCGTCATGACGCGCGCCATTGCCGGACCGGCATAGGAGACAAGCGGCAGGATCGCCGATGGCAGGACGTGCCGGCGGATCACGGTACCTTCGGGCAGGCCTTTCGCGCGGGCGGTCCGCACGTGCGGAGACCGCATCGTCTCAATGATCGAAGCGCGCATCAGGCGCGAAATGATGGCGATCTGCGGCAGCGCCAGCGTCAGGACTGGCAATGTCATATTGTGAAAGCTCATCCCGATATTCGGATACTCGCCGAGACCGCCGACGGCGAACAGCCCGGCGCCCAGCGCAAAGGTCAGGATGAGTAGCGGCCCCGTCACAAATGTCGGAATGGATATGCCCGCCATGGCGAACCCCATCACCGTATAGTCGCCAGTCGTATTCTGGCGCAGGCCAGCAAACACGCCGAGCGCTGTGCCGACAATGATCGCAACAAGCATCGACAGCGAGCCGATGGCCAGGCTGACAGGCAGGCCATCAGCGATGAGGTCATTCACGCTCTTGCCGAGCGTCTTCATCGACGGGCCAAAATCGCCCTGCAATACCCCGAGCAGATAGTCGGCAAACTGTTTCCAGAGCGGCTGATCCAGCCCGAATTTGGCCGCGATGGCCGCTTCGGTGGCGGCATTCAGCTTGCGTTCGCCGTCAAAAGGGCCGCCAGGTGCCAAACGCATCATGAAAAATGCAACAGCAATAATGACGAGCATGGTCGGAATGGCAAAGAGCAGTCGCCGGAAAACATAGGCCCACGGAACGCGGGAAAGGCTTCGCTGGAGGGCTGACACGGGCGCGCTTTTCTCTCTACGTTGCATCTGGGACGAGATCGCACCTTGGCACTCGCCTTCATGCTTCCTAGGTTCACAGCCGAGCATAGCTTGTCAACGCTACATGACACCGGAGTAATTCATGGCCGACATCCGCAAAGTGACAGACCATTTCTCGGTCGCGCCGCAAATCACAGAAGAGGATGTCGACGAAATTGCCACCGCCGGCTTCAAGACGATCGTGGCGAACCGCCCCGATGGCGAAGGCGGCGTCGACCAGCCCCGCATGGGTTCGATTCGCGCCCGGGCAGAAGAAAAGGGCCTGACTTTCGTCGCCCTGCCTTTCTCTGGTGCCCCGACCCCGGAAATTATCGAACGAACCCAGTCGATTCTCTCAGAGGCCCCGGCCCCGGTCCTGGCCTATTGCCGGACGGGAACACGCTCTATCACAGCCTGGGCGCTCGCACATGGCGGCCAGGGTATGGGCGAGGAAATCGTAGATGCTGCTGCAGGCGCAGGCTATGATCTGTCCAGCCTGGAGCGGTTGCTCTGATCACGGCGACTTGTGCCATCGTGACATGATGCTCACATGACAAGCAGCGGTTAGGAGTTGAAACTCTGGCCGTGGCGTGCGATTCACGCCCATCTGCCTGAGGGGGCGCGAGGGAGTAGAAGTATGTCGAGAAACTGGCTCACGGACTTCAAATATGAAGACGGTGCATGGCTCGTAAAGAAGACGGGCCACCGCGTGCCTGCCAATTTCCAGCTCGCCAACGATATTTTCACCTGGCTCACCTTCTACACACTCGCCCAGTCCTGGCGCACCTGGCGCCGGATCACCGGCCACAAGCGCCCGACCATCGCCTTCCACCCGGACAAGCCGCGCCCCTGGTATTTCATCTGGCCTGTCATGCACGCCTCCGGCGCCAAACTGATTTCTGACGTTTCCAAGGCCGACATCGTTTTCCAGTTCGACGACTCGACCCTTGCCGATCACAGCGTCCCGCAGACAAAACCCGGTGCGAAACTGGTGAATTTCGGCTGCAACGACATTTCCAAGTCCAAGGTCGCTGAAGCCTTTGAGCGCGCCGCCGGCTACAGCCTCAAGGTTGATCCCCTCATCTATGAAGGCCCGATGGTCGAGAAGTCGGAAAAGAATGCCTGTCATGATGGCCGGATCATTGAAGGCCCGATGGAGCCGATCGAAGACAAGACCTATCAGCGCCTTATCGACAATGAGATCGATGGGGGCCTGGTTGAGGATTTGCGCTGCTGCATTGTTGGCGGCGAACCGACTCTCGTTTTCCGCAAGCGCCGCGAACTCTCGCGCCGCTTCCTGAACGAGAATGCCCAAGTTTTGCTCGACGACCCTCGCAAATGCTACACGAGCGATGAAATTGACGTGATCAAGTCATTTGCTGCTGATATTGGTCTGGATTGGGGCGGCGTTGATGTGTTACGCGACCGGGCTTCAGGCCGTATCTACATCGTGGACGCGAACAAGACGGATATGGGCCCGCCCGTGGCGTTGAAGCTTGGCGACAAGCTGAAATCAACCCGCCGCATGGCGCGCGCTTTTGTCACCGCGTTCACACCGAAACGGTCAGCCTAGAATCGCCGTATTGGGCGAGATTGGAAACTGCCGAAGAGGTCCCATGGGCATCCCATTCATCAAGGACATCGACTTCGAATACGGAAAAGTCGAGCAGGTCTCCCCCCTCATCCGCCGCGTGATCGCCAACAATCCCGGCCCATTCACCTTTGTCGGCACCGGTGTCTACATTATCGGCCATGGCAAAGTCGCTGTGATCGATCCCGGCCCAATGCAGGAAGACCATTTCGAGGCCTTGAAGTCGGCCCTTGAAGGCGAGACTGTCACCCACGTCCTCGTCACGCACGGCCACTCCGACCATTCCCCGTTGGCCCAACCGCTGGCCGACTGGGCTGGCTGCAAGACCTATGCGAAAAATTGCGGCGTTCCGACAGCCAAGGGAGAGCTTGGCTCGGCCGACGATCTCGGCTTCGAGCCGGACGTACAGGTTGGCGATGGCGATGTGATCTCGGGCCCGGGCTGGACGCTCGACGTCATCGAGACGCCGGGACACACCTGCAACCATATCTGCTTCGGCCTTCGCGAAGAGAATGCGTGCCTGACCGGCGACCACATCATGGGCTGGTCGACAACTATTGTTGCGCCGCCCGATGGCGATATGGGCGACTATATACGCTCGCTCGACAAGATCGAGGCACTCAATTTCGACATCCTGTGGCCGACCCACGGCTCGCCGATCCGCGAGGATGTCAACGGTTTCATCCAGGCCTATCGCCAGCACCGGCTGGACCGGGAAAGCGCAATCATCAAGCACCTGAAGGCGGGAGAGACCAACATTCCCCGCATGGTCGAAGTGATGTATGCCAACGTTGAAAAACGTCTGCATGCGGCTGCTGCCATGTCAGTTCTTGGTCACATGTTGAAACTCGTCGAGGACGGCATGGTCGAAACCACCGACGCCAACCCGACCACCCGCTCAGAATTCCACTGGAAAGCGCTGCAGAAGACGGCTTAGGCGTCAAAAACCAGCCGCTTCGCAATCGCTCTCACCATCTCAACCCGCCCCGGCCCGGCCTTGTTGACGAGCGCCCAGTAGCGCTCAAGCGTTTCAGGGTCCGCCTTGGCTGGATCACCACTATCAAAGGGCGGTTGCGGATCGTACTCGACCGAGAGCTGGACGAATTTCGCGTGCGCCTCACCGCGGATTTCGGAGATGAGCCGCAGGCCGAAATCAATTCCCGACGTCACGCCGCCGCCCGTCACGCGGTTGCGGTCGACAACGACGCGCTCTTTCACTGGGGTCGCTCCGAAGAAGGCAAGCTGCTCATGTGACGCCCAGTGCGTCGTCGCGCGGTAGCCCTTGAGCAGGCCTGCCGCTCCCAGAACCAGCGCGCCGGTACACACGCTCGTCACCCAGTCTGCGCCCTCCCCGACCCTGCGGACCCAGTCGAGCGTCGCGCCATCCTGCATCGCGTCGACGGTGCCAAAGCCTCCGGGCACGCAGAGGATGTCGGCCGTCGTGAGATCAGCGAATGTGGTTGTCGGGTGCAGCGGGAAACCGGAATCGGTTGGCACGGGGTCCATCGTCCTGCCGACAAGATGGACCGTCGCATTGCCGAGGCGCGAGAGCACCTGCGCCGGGCCTGTCAGGTCGAGCTGGGTGATGTTGGGAAAGATCGGGAATGCGATGGAAATCGGAGAAAATTCGGGCATGGGCGCCCTCTCTTGCCTAGAGGTTCACGCCCAGACGCCCGGCTTTGAATCGCTGCGCTCCCCGGTGGTGATCCACCTCATGCGTCAGTTACGCGGCTCGTTCACACTACCCAATTTTCGCCCGCCCGTCGATCTCAATTCAAGCGTCGCCCTCGACCGCGCAGCGGTTTGAGGGTCCGGCTTCTGACGCGCGCAGGGCTGGATGGAATGAGGAATCAGGAGTTGGGCTCCCAGATGAGCCTATGGCTCATCGGGAGTGACGCGAGACAGCAGCGTAGAAAGCGGGCTTTCGCTAAGGCTCCAGCCGCCCATTCGCGCGGTCGGCGAGTTCATCCATGAAGGCAGACACCCGCCGCGCATTTGCGCCAAGATCAGAGAGACCGACACGGCTGACGGAGCGCATATCCACCCGCGTTGCGCCATCGACAGCACGGATGCGCACGGCGATGTCGTCCTTGAATCCGAACCATCCGGTCGTGGCTGTGGCTTCGAGCATGGTCTGCTGGACATCCTCTCCTGTTTCCGGACGGGTAAATATTGCCCAGCCTCGGGCTTCGGCGATACGGGTCGCATAGGAGGCGATCTCACCTGGCGACTGATCAAAGTAGAGCGGCTCGATCGGCCTGCGATAGGCAGGCGCGACTTCGTTGCCATCGACCATCTTCGGCTTTTCGGCCTCTTCCTGGACTTCCGATACCAGACGCCCGCCCATGCCGGGCCAGCGCGCATTCGCTGCTTCGGGAATCACGGGTTCATCCTGAACCGGGTTCATTGCCGCATCCGTTTTGCGCTGCGCCAGCAAGGCTTCGGAGAAGCGGACAGGATCGCTCCAGTCAGTCTGGATATCATGAATCGGCGGAAGGCTTGCGGCCTGCGCACCAAAACCGATCAAGCGGAACAGGAGCATCAGCGCGATCAGTAGAGCCGCCAGTGAAAGGATCGCGGGCTGTACGCGCGGCGCCTTGATGAAGGCGATTACGAAGGCGATCACGGCGATACCGACTGACAGGAAGGCAACATAGCGCCCCCAGGCGATTGTCATCTTGCCGAGCCCGAACTGCCAGCCCCAGAGGCCATATTTCGAGCCGAGGGCAGCCGCAGCGAACCACAGCACGGCAAGGATGGAAATCACCAGTGCGGCACCGGCCAGTTTCAACCGCCATCCGGCTGACGGAGCAGTTTCACTCATTCGTTCCTCCCTCTCGCCAAAAACATATCAGCGCCCGAACACATATCGTGGCGGGCGCTGATAGCAAGGCGAAGTCATCGCCGGCACTACGGCGAAACGCAGGCGTCAGGCGGTCGGCAGTTTGTAATCCTTGAACATTTCGCGGAGCTTCAGCTTGTTGATCTTGCCGGTCGCACCGAGCGGGATTTCGTCGACAAACTGGACATCATCCGGCGTCCACCATTTCGCGATCTTGCCCTCGAGCTGTTGCAGCACTTCTTCCTTGCTCGGCTTCTCGCCGGGAGCGGGCTGTACGATCAGCAACGGCCGCTCATCCCATTTCGGGTGGTAGATCCCGATGGCAGCGGCGTTAGCCACCTTTGGATGACCGACGGCAAAGTTCTCAATGTCGATGGACGAGATCCACTCTCCGCCAGACTTGATAACATCCTTGGCGCGATCAGTGATCTGCATGGTCGAATGTTCATCGAGATTGGCAACATCACCAGTATCAAACCAGCCATCGTCGTCCAGGACTTCGCCGCCATCACCTTTGAAATAGGCTTTGGACACAGCGGGGCCACGGCAAAGAAGACGGCCCGACGCCTTGCCGTCGCGCGGCAGCTCCTTGCCTTCGTCATCGACGATCTTCAGTTCCACGCCGAAGGGTGGGCGCCCCTGCTTCAGCTTGTAGGCGATCTTCTCGTCATGCGAGGCATCGGCGAGTGCCGGCGGCAGCGCGCCGAGCGAGCCCATTGGCGACAGCTCGGTCATGCCCCATGCGTGGAACACCTCGACATCATAGTCTTCCTCGAAGGCACGCAGGATCTTCTCCGGAACGGCCGATCCGCCGATCACCACCTTCTTCAGGTAAGGCAGTTTGAGGTCATTCTCCTGAAGATAGGTCAGCAGCATCAGCCAGACGGTCGGCACGGCGGCCGTAATCGTGACCTTTTCCTTGTCGAGCAGTTCATAGATCGCCTTGCCCGACATGTCCGCGCCAGGCATCACCATTTTCGCGCCGGTGGCCGGACAGGAAAAGGCAAGCCCCCACGCATTGGCGTGGAACATCGGGACGACAGGCATCAGCGTATCATTCGCGCCCATGCCAATCGTATCAACGCCCATCGTGATCATGGTGTGCAGCACATTCGACCGGTGCGAGTAGAGCACGCCTTTCGGATTGCCCGTCGTGCCGGAGGTGTAGCACAGTCCGCAAGCGGTCTGCTCATCGAAATTGCCCCACTCAACATCTGTTGAGCGCCCATCGATCCAGAGTTCGAAATTCACCGCGCCGAGCGAATTCTCCGGCATATGCTCGGGATCACACATGATGATGAACTTTTCGACGGTCTCAAGCTGCGATTTGGCAGCTTCGACGAGTGGCAGGAATGTCGTATCGAAAATCAGGATGCGGTCTTCAGCGTGATTGGCGATCCAGGCGATCTGGTCCGGATGCAGGCGCGGATTGACCGTGTGCAGCACAGCGCCGATCCCCATCGTGCCGAACCAGGCCTCCATGTGGCGCGATGTATTCCAGGCGAGCGTTGCGACCCGGTCGCCGAGCTTGATACCCTCATCCAGCAGCGCAGAAGATACCTGTTTTGCCCGTTGGCGCAGCGTCCTGTAATTGGTTCGCTGAAACTCGCCGGTCTCCACCGAGCGCGTGACGATCTCGCGGCTACCGTGATTGTGAGCGGCATGGTCGAGCACCTTGTCGACCGTCATCTGCCAGTCCTGCATCAGACCTTGCATGGTATTCCTCCCAATTTTTTTCTGCCTCTGGCGGTTTGCCCAGCGTGCACTTCCTTTTATGACCCCTTAGCACCTGCAGCAAGCTAAGGAAGGCCGCTTCCGGCATGAAATATTTCAGATTTATTCCGCCTTGTGTCGCAAGTATCGCTTTTGTCACAGCCTGCCAGCCGGCTGAGGACGGCCTTCAGCCCCTCAGCGATGCTGATTCGCCCGAAACAGTGTCCGAAGCGCCTTTGCCAGAAATTGCTGATGAAGAGCCCCTGCAACCGATCCAGCGGGCGGCACTGCCGGAAACCATGGACTGCGTCCGGCAAACAGGCGGCCTCCTGATCGCCACGCACCGCGGCGGTCCGGCATATGGCTACCCGGAAAACGCGATTGCGACGCTTGATTATGCCCTCTCCAAAGGCGCGCACATCATGGAAGTTGACGTTGCCGAGAGCCGCGATGGGCAACTCTTCCTCATGCATGACCGCACGCTTGGCCGCACCACCACTGGCCGCGGCCCCGTTGCCGACGCTGACTGGGACGAGATCAGCCAGCTGAAACTGGTTGATGAACTCGGGACGGTAACGGCTTTCGAACCGCCGACGCTCGAAACCGCGCTCGCCTGGGCTGTCGAGACAGGAGCGATCCTGGAGCTGGACCGAAAGGAAACGACGAGTTTCCGCAACATCATCGAAGCGGTCCGGGAAACTCGCGCCGAGGACAATGTCATCATCATCACCTACACGGATGAAGAAGCCTTGCAGGTCGCAAAGCTCGCACCGGAGCTGATGATGACCGCCGGCATCGGGAACCGTGATCATGAAGCCCGCATGATGGAGGCAGGGCTCAATCCGGACATGCTCATCGCCTGGACTGGCACGAACCGGCCCAGTCCCGGCAAATGGCAAGGTCTTGCCAGCAAGGGTATCGAAAGCGCCTTCGGCACGCTCGGCCGGAAAGGCGAACGCCTGGATGACCAGTATTGGGCCGATGGTGACCCGTCCGAATATGAGGCGTTTGTCGAGGGTGGACTGGTCCTGCTCGCCACCGATGAGCCCTACAAGCTGCTCGCGCTTGACGGTCCCATCGGCGATGCCATCCATACGGCTGACAGGGAATGCTTCGGCGGGTGATTTTGCCCTGATGGCTTGACGCCTTCTCCGGTTCGGCCTAGTTGCGCGGTCGAGGTGAGAGACGCCTGCCGTTCGCGAAGCCCCTTGGCTTCAGGGTGAAGATCTCCGGGCCAATGCCCGATATTTCGACAAACAGACCCTTCACGATCAGAAGACCGGTCTGCGGCAAAGCGAACATCCGCAATTCGATACCGGGCTGACACTGAAAGGTCAGACAATGACACATGCCATCACCACACGCGCCCAGGCCAAAGCGCGGGCGCGCGAAATCCGGTCAGAACACGCCAGAGCAGGCAGGTCGCTGAGCCACGCCCATGCACTGGAGTCTGTCGCCCATGAGCTAGGGTACCGCGACTGGAACACCGCCTCGGCCCGCCTCTCGAACCAGCCGGACATCCCTCTGCAGGTTGGTGAACGCGTTTCCGGGAAATACCTGAAGCAGGCCTTTACGGGCAGGGTCCACGCTGTTCGCGAACTTGCGGAGGGGATGGGCTATGACGTCACGCTTCACTTCGACGAGCCGGTTGATGTCGTTGAGTTCGAAAGCTTTTCCGGATTGCGGCAGCGCGTATCGGCAATGATCTCTGAAGATGGCGTGTCCTGGGCCAAGACGAGCGACGGTATTCCCCACCTGATTGTGGCAAGAGAGGATGCGGCGATCATCTAGAGGCGGCCCAACTTAAACGCAAACAGCACTTTGGGCACCGGATCCGGATACATCTCAATGACTACGACAGCACACACCAACTTTGGCAAAGGTTTGAATTTCTACCACAATATTCCAAATCTGGGACTTGCTGACAATTTCCCTGAAATTTCGACACTGTGGCAACCGAATTTTCATACTTTTAATCGATAGGTTTACTTGGGCTGACGATCTGGGGCAGCAATCAAAACCTGCTCCGGTGTTTTGAATATTTGGGGTACGCTTGGTATTCTTGTTTAAAGAGATATACAAGGTGAGTCCGCTCATCTTTGCTTTCGGTTTTCTTGCGCCATTGTTCGCGCAATTGATCGAACGCATGGGGGCACCAACACCTCTTGGCCTGACGTCGCTGACGATGGGCTTCGTGGTTGCGGGTCTACTCGGGATTCCGGCACAGATCAGGGGGCGATGGATCTGATGACAGCACAGACTGATCTTTCCAGACTGTCGAACGAGGAGCTGGCGCGGATGGAGCGATCCGTCGCGCGCAGGCACCTCAACAAATTCCCCTATCTGTTGGTCATCGGCGCCTTCGTGAACCTTGCAGTCTGGCTGTCGCTCTGGCCACTCTTGTTCATGGGCCTGATACCGATGTGGCTCGGCCTCATCATCGCGACCATCACGGCGATACTAAGCTATCTGCCGTCGCATGAGGCGCAGCACGACATCATCGCGCGGCCAGGCTCCAGACTCTACTGGCTGAACGAACTTGTCGGCCATGTCTCGACCATCCCGCTTGCGCTTTACTACCCGCTCGCCAGGGTCACCCATCTTGAACACCATAAACACACCAATCACCCGACACGCGATCCGGACTATATGGCGCGCGCACGCGGTCCGCTGCATGCGATCTGGCGAAGCATCGAGAACCGCCAGCCGCGCGGCAATGGTGCCTTCAACGCCTACTCAAAGGTGCTTGCCCGGCTGAAGCGTTATGACGTCCTGATGGGTGCTGCACTTTACCGTTTCGTCTGGTTTGGCCTGCTCATTGCGCTGGCATGGACCGGCCACGCGATCGAAGCGGCCGTCCTCTGGTGGCTGCCGCACCATCTCGCCTATACCTATATCCAGTATTATCTGAGCTGGGCACCGCACCATCCGGCCGAAGAGACTGATCGCTACCGGCACACGCGCAGCTTCCGCGCCGCCGTTGGCAATGTCCTGTCGCTCGGCATGCAGTATCACATTGTGCATCACCTGCACCCGCGCATTCCATTCTACAGGACGCCCAAGGCCTATTGGGAGATGAAAACCTTGCTGGAAGCGCGCGGTGCCAACGTGCATGACCTGTAGACAGGCTTAGGGATAGAGCCGCTCGCGCGTCCAGACGCCCGATTTGCGGGTGAACTTCAGCCGGTCATGCATGCGGAAGGCCTGATCCTGCCAGAATTCGATCTCGACCGGCACGACGCGGTAGCCGCCCCAGTTTGACGGGCGCGGAATATCTTCGCGGCCTTCATAATCGACCTCCAGCGCCTTGATGCGATCCTCAAAAACCTTGCGGGATGGGAGTGGACGCGACTGGTCAGATGCAATGGCGCTGATCCGGCTCGGCCGGGCGCGGGACGCGAAATACGCGTCAGCTTCTTCAGGCGGGACGCTGACGACATCGCCGCGCACGCGCACCTGACGGCGCAGCGACTTCCAGTGAAAGCCAAGCGCGGCCACCGGGTTGGCTTTCAGCTCCTGCCCCTTCGCGCTGTCGAAGTTGGTATAGAATGTAAAGCCTTCCTCGGAGACCGCCTTCAGGAGTACAACGCGCACATCCGGGCGCCCATGCTCATCTACCGTGGCAAGCGACATGGCATTGGAATCGTTCAGTTCCTTCTCCCGCGCCTCCGCCATCCAGGCTTGGAAGAGGCCAATCGGCTCTGTCACATCCGGGATCAGCGGATTGCCGGCGCTGTCGCGTGCATAATCGTCAGCGCTTGGGCTGGGCGGAATGATTTTCTGGTCGGCCATACTGTCTGAAACCCTTCTTCGCCGCGCATCAGGCGAGAATGCCCCCATCCACGCGCAGGACTTGCCCCGTAATATAGTCCGCCTTGTCCGAGGCGAGGAATGCGACAGCATCGGCAATGTTCTGCGCTGTCCCCCAGCGCCCTTCCAATGGCAGGATCTTTCGCATCCGCTCCATCGTCTTCTCGCGATCGACCTGCCCGCTTTCGAAGGCCGTCGTCCACATGCCATCGTCGATCACTCCCGGCGCCACCGCATTCACCCGCACGCCGGAACGGCCAAGGTCAATCGACATGTTGCGCGTCATGGAATTCACTGCGCCCTTGGACGCAGAGTAGGCGATCTGGCCGACGCTGCCGGTGCTCGCTGAAACGGACGAGATGTTCACGACATTGCCCTTGCGCGATTTCAGGCTCTCGGTCAGCGCGTCCGTGAGAAGAATGAGGTTTCTCACATTTACGGTCAGCGTCATGTCGAGACCTTCCTCGGTAACCTTCCCGGCGGGCTCACTGACGCTGACGCCCGCATTGTTCACGAGGATATCCACCGGGCCGAGCTGCTCGACAATGGCCTCCGCGAGTGACTTCCAGCCATCCGTTGAACCAAGGTCGGCGTGCAGGACCACCGGGTCATTCGGCAGGGTCTTCGCAAGCGCGTCCAGCGCTTCTGTGCTGCGGGCAACGAGTGCGACTCGCGCGCCACTTTCGGCCAGAGTCCGCGCAATCGCCTCGCCTATGCCGCGGCTTGCACCCGTGACGACCGCGTTCTTGCCCTTGAAGTCATAAACCATCTGTTCCGCCCTTCCTTACCTGTTTGACGCGACAGTATTTTGTTTGTGGCGTATAGCAACGGCTGTCTGGGATCGGGCAGGACGCGAAACGAGGAGCATGCCGGCATTGAAACAGGTCACACCCCTTCTGTTGGCGTGCAGCTTCCACTGTGCAGCCGAAATCAGCGAGGACAATCTCATCCGGCGGGTCTGGTATTTCCCGGAAAACCTGAATGACTGACCGGCCTGCCTGCGGCATGGACGCCTGCCCGCTTGCCCTCGCGCGTCAAATTCGCCATTGATGCGCCCAAATTTGAGAACCCCAAGAAGGACACTCCCATGAAGAAGCCTGTGAAAGTTGCTGTCACCGGAGCCGCTGGCCAGATCGGTTATGCCCTCCTTTTCCGTATCGCCGCTGGCGACATGCTTGGCCCGGACCAGCCGGTTGACCTGCATCTGCTCGAAATCACCCCGGCGCTCGGCGCGCTGAACGGCGTCGTGATGGAGCTGAATGACTGCGCTTTCCCGCTGCTCAACAATATCGTCGCGACCGATGATCCGAACGTCGCCTTCAAGGATTGCGACTTCGCCCTCCTCGTCGGTGCCATGCCGCGCAAGCAGGGCATGGAGCGCAAGGACCTCCTCTCGGCCAATGGCGGCATTTTCGGCCCGCAGGGCAAGGCCATCAATGACCACGCCTCGCGCGATGTGAAAGTCCTCGTCGTCGGCAACCCGGCCAACACCAATGCGCTGATCGCCCAGCAGAACGCACCCGACCTCGATCCGAAATGCTTCACCGCCATGGTCCGTCTCGACCATAACCGCGCGATGAGCCAGCTCGCCGAAAAGACAGGCACACACAATACCGACATCAAGAACGTGATCATCTGGGGCAACCACTCGGCCACCCAGTATCCGGACATTCACCACGCCACGGTAAAGGGCGAAGCTGCCAAGCCGAAAGTGGACGATGCCTGGTATCAGGACACCTTCATCCCGGACGTTCAGCAACGCGGCGCTGCCATCATCAAGGCCCGCGGTGCTTCTTCCGCCGCTTCGGCAGCGTCTGCCGCCATCGACCATATGCGCAGCTGGGCGCTCGGGACACCGGAAGGCGAATGGGTCTCGATGGGAATCCCGTCCGATGGTTCCTACGGCATTGAGCCAGGCGTGATCTACGGCTATCCGTGCACCTGCAAGGACGGCAAGTATGAGATCGTCCAGGGCCTCGAAATCAATGAGTTCTCGCGCGCCAAGATGGATGCGACGGACGCAGAGCTCCGCGAGGAACGCGCCGCTGTCGAACACCTGTTCGGCTAGCGCCTGATCGAGCTCGAAGGACAGCCATGTCTCATAATACGTTCGGCCACCTGTTCCGCGTGACGACCTGGGGCGAGAGCCACGGCAAGGCGCTCGGCTGTGTGGTCGATGGCTGTCCGCCGGGCCTCAGGCTTGACGAGGCATGGGTCCAGGCCTTCCTCGACAAGCGCAGGCCCGGCACCAGCCGGTTCGTGACCCAGCGCCGCGAACCCGACGCGGTGAAGATCCTGTCTGGTGTCTTCGAGGATGACCGCACCGATGGGCAGGTCACGACCGGCACACCCATTTTGATGATGATCGAGAATGTCGACCAACGGTCCAGGGACTATTCGGAGATCCGGGACCGCTACCGACCCGGCCATGCCGATTATGCCTATGACCAGAAATATGGTGTACGCGACTATCGCGGAGGTGGACGAAGCTCGGCGCGCGAAACCGCTGCCCGCGTCGCCGCCGGCGCCGTCGCGCGTCGCGTGCTTGGCGATGATATCCTGATCCGCGGGGCCGTGGTGCAAATTGGTCCGCATACGATCAATCGCGATGCCTGGAGCTGGGATGAGACAGGCAATAATCCATTCTGGTGCCCCGACCCGAATGCAGCACAGGTCTGGGAAGACTTTCTCGATACAACCCGCAAAGCTGGCTCAAGCGCCGGGGCCGTGGTCGAAGTCCACGCATCTGGCGTGCCGGCCGGATGGGGCGCGCCCGTTTATGGCAAACTCGACGCCGAACTCGCCGGCGCGATGATGAGCATCAATGCTGCCAAGGGAGTCGAGATCGGTGCGGGCTTCCAGGCGGCTGCCTTCTCCGGCGAACAGAATGCCGACGAGATGCGCATGGGCAATGAAGGTGTGCGCTTCCTGTCGAACAATAATGGCGGCGTCGCGGGCGGAATATCGACCGGCCAGGACGTGGTCGTGCGCATCGCAATCAAGCCGACCTCTTCCATCCTGTCGGCGACAAAGTCCGTCACGCGCGATGGCGAAGAAGTCGACGTGCGCACCATTGGCCGCCACGATCCGTGTGTCGGTATTCGCGCGGTGCCGGTCGCCGAAGCCATGCTGGCTTGCGTGCTGGCGGATGCGAAGCTGCGCCATCGCGGCCAGATCGGCTAGGCGCTAGTCGACCCGCCTGTAGCAAACAATCCACAGCACAATGCCGGCAAGGACCAGGCCGATCCCCGTCGGCCATTTGCCAATCAGCAAAACCAGATCCGCGATTCCGTCATATATCGCGTAGCCGCGAAGTTGCACGGCGTAGGGATGGAACACGTCGCCAAACAGAACGCCAAATCCGAGGACCGCTATACCCCCGCCCACAGCACAGGCGATGAATTTCAGGAAAAAGGAATGGGACCGCCTGTTCATCGAGCCCCTCTCGAGGCGGCTATTGCCGCGTGACGGCTCTGAACAACAGCACAGTCAGCCCAATCCCCAACAGGATAAGCGCACTTCCAGCCCCGGCTTCGCCCAGCAGGTTCGTCAGGCCACTGAACATTGAGGAAGTGGACTCCCCAGCACCTGTAGCGGCGCTGGCTGTCTGAGCATCTCCGAACATGACAACGAATCCGCTGGCGACAAACATGCCCCCCATCAGGACGGCCAGGCACTGTCTGATCCGATCGGAAGCGTCCATCTGCAACACCCAGTGATTGAGATCCTACCGCCTTATGACGGAGCCTAACTCAAGTGTGCAACACCTTGATGTCGATCAGGTTCCCAAAAATTTGAGCGTGCCGATAATTTTACCACACCTGGCCCGGCGACGGTCACTTGTCGCGGTGAATGCGCCTGAATGGGAGCGGTCAAAGGCGACATTGCGACCCGCCATCCGAATCAGGGATCCATCGACATGCACTGTGCGTCAGAGCTGCAGCACCATCTGAATGTCGCATCGCCCGAAATCAGAGGCACGGCGCTCATCGCAGGAAAGCTCACGAAACCCATGCGACCGGTAGAGGCCGATTGCGGCATCAAGGGCGCCATTTGTCTCCAGCCACAGCGTCTGCGCCCCAAGCGCGTCCGCCGCGCTGATCGCGGCCTGCAGGAGCGCCTTTCCGATCCCCAGCCCGCGCCGGTCTGCACGCGTACTCATCTTGACGATCTCGTAAGTGCCTGCGGCCCGCCCTTTCAGAAGGGCGATCGTTCCGACGATGTCACCACCCATTTCCGCGACAAAGGCGCGACCACCCGGCTCGACAATGCTTGTCCATGGATCGTCCAGCTGCGCCAGATCGCTCTCCGACACGCCGAGCAGCGGTTCGATCCAGGCAAGGTTTAGCGCCTTGAAGTCCTGCCCGTCAGCAGGCGTGAAATCCCGAATCAGAACTGGCGGCATGACATGTCCTCTCCTGCCACCACTGTAGGTCCGGCAGGCAGGGCTCAGTCAAGCACTGTATTCTGTGTCGGCGACGAGCACCTCCTGAGCGAGCCCTGCACGAGATGACATGACAAACGCTGCGCAAGCCGTGAGCGCCGCTCGAAGTCCGATTAATCGAGACAAGGCTGCCTCCATTTGTGCCAGGTCTTTACGCCCGGTTTGTTTTTTGTGAGCTCAGTCTTCAGCTTCCAAAATGGCGCGCTCTTCTTCAAAGAAGCCGGTTTCGACTTTCGAGACAGTGTTGAACCGCATGGCGGCAGACGAGCGTCCGTCATATTGCGGCCAATACGGCAGACCGCGCGCATTTGGGTTGCCGTGACGCGAAAAGCTGATCCATGCCTCGCTGACCTGGTCTGCAACAGGCTGCGCCGCGGCCGGATCGCCAACCATGCTGACCGAATTCTCAAGCGAGTCGAAGGCGAACGGAATTTCG
>Ga0310345_10002242_pt1 | contig 19904 bp, 12 predicted proteins | sample HC15DNA20500_MG_FD_204667 | JGI IMG/M metagenome (GOLD analysis project Ga0310345, IMG submission 204667) | Marine microbial communities from station ALOHA, North Pacific Subtropical Gyre - HC15-DNA-20-500_MG | ecosystem: Environmental > Aquatic > Marine > Oceanic | place: Pacific Ocean: North...
GTGGGCCGGTTGGTCGAGGGCTAAAAGCCATTTACTTAACGCTGGTCTCTGCCTGCGGCGATGCTTTGGCAGGTGCTGCGTTATGGTCGATCAGTGTCGACTTGTCGTTGGCAAAGGCGTCGTAAGCAAAGTCATCGACGGTCAGCATTTCCAGCACTTCAGCTTCAAATGTGCGCATGAAGGCGGCGTCTTCTTCGTTAATTAAGCCTTTTTCCAGAGCGGCTTCTACCCGTGCTTCGGGGTGAAGTGCCGTTTGCGGCAGCTCACCTTTGGCGTAGGCTTTGTTTACCGTGCGGTAAATAGCCTCCGCGCGGTCGTACTCTTTCAGCAGAGCGTTGTAGCGTGCCAACGGGTTAGATTCTGTACCGTCGTCTTTGTCCCAGGTGTTGGTTAGCAGCTTGCTGCGTAGCGCGCTTTGGGTAGAGACACGCCGTGCGATATCGCGGGCTAAGTCATCATGTGGCTTATTCCAGCGACGGCCTGTAGGCATGACCACGACGTTGAGTACTTTACCCAGCGCACGGTTTGGCAGGTTGTCAAAAATCTCAACAAAGGCCTGCTCTGCGCGGTTAAGCAGGAACTGCATGCTGTAATGCAGTAGGCCTTCTTCGCCTTCTACTTTATTGCCGTTATGCCACTGCTTAAGCACCATAGAGGCAAGGTAGAGGTTGGAAAGGATATCGCCCAGGCGGGCGGAAAGCATTTCGCGTTTTTTCAGCTCAGAGCCGAGGCTGGCCATGGCGGCATCTGCACACAGGCCGAAGCCGGCAGAGAGGCGCGCGATATCCTGGGCGTAACCAGCGGCCGGACCGCTGAACGGCACGCTGGGCTTGCCGAGACCGAAGCCCAGCGTGAAGGCACGGGCCGCGTTGCCGAAAATCAGGCCCGCATGACCAAAGAACGCCTTATCGAAGGCTTTCACATCGTTGGCATCTTTGGCAGCCAGCTCTTCCAGCACATAAGGGTGGCAGCGAATAGCGCCCTGACCAAAGATCATCAGGTTGCGGGTCATAATGTTCGCGCCTTCTACGGTAATGGCTACCGGGTTCGCGCTATAGCCGATACCCAAGTAGTTGCGCGGGCCAAGCGTCACTGCTTTACCGCCGTGCACGTCCATTGCATCGCTAAGCAGCACGCGCTGAAATTCGGTCAGCTGGCTTTTCAGGATGGCAGAGGGTACCGCTGGCTTTTCGCCATGGTCGATCAGGTTAGCGGTTTGGTACACCGTGGCTGCCGAAATGTAGGCCAATGACGCCATACGTGCCAGGGGCTCTTGCACGCCTTCCATCTCTGCGACCGGTACGTTGAACTGACGACGCACGCGGGTAAAGCCGCCGCTCCAGCCCAGCGCGTAACGCGCGGTGCCGGTGGCACCAGAAGGCAGCGTGATGCAGCGGCCAATCGAGAGGCACTCCACCAGCATACGCCAGCCTTGGCCAATCATATCCGGGCCACCGATAATGGTGTCCAGCGGTACGAACACATCTTTACCCTTAATCGGGCCGTTCATAAACGGGCTGCCAATCGGGTGGTGGCGACGGCCAATGTCCATACCCTGGGTATCGCGGGGGATCAGCGCCAGGGTAATGCCGCGGTCTTCTTCTTCGCCCAGCAGGTTTTCCGGGTCGAAGAGGCGGAATGCCAGGCCAACCACGGTGGCAATGGGCGCCAGGGTGATCCAGCGCTTCTCAAAGTTCAGGCGCACGCCCACGACTTCTTCGCCATTAATGACTTGCTTACACACCACGCCGGTATCTGGAAGGGAAGTCGCATCTGAACCTGCGCGGGGGCCGGTGAGGCCGAAGCAGGGGATTTCACGACCATCGGCTAGGCGCGGCAGGTAGTGGTCTTTCTGCTCTTGGGTGCCGTACTTCAGCAGCAGTTCGCCAGGGCCGAGAGAGTTGGGCACGCCTACAGTCACCATCAGGGTTTCGTTGGCGGAGAGCTTCTGCAGCACCATGGATTGCGCCTTGGCAGAGAAGCCCAAACCGCCGTACTCCTTCGGAATAATCATGCCGAAGAAGCCTTCTTTTTTCAGGTAGTCCCATAGCTCTTGGGGCAGGTCGGCACGCTCACGGGCGATATCCCAGGCATTGCACATGCCAGCGGCTTTTGAGCACTGGTTGTCTAAAAACGCCTGCTCTTCGTCACTTAGGCCATCGTCTTTGAAGTCGAGCAGCGATTGCCACTGGGGCTTACCTGAAAAAAGCTCGCCATCCCAGGAAACGCTGCCCGCTTCCAGCGCGGTGCGCTCGGTAGCCGATACTTTCGGCGCTACTTTTTTGAAAGTGGCAAAAATACGCGGGGTTAGCCATTTACTGCGCAGTGCAGGAAGGCCCACCACGGCTACTGCGGCGGCGGCAATGAGTAGCAAGGTGCCTATGATCGGTGCGCCTAACACAACGCCAATTAAGCCCAGTACGCCTAGTAGGGCAAGGGCAGCGGTGGCACCTGCCTCGCGGCGCATCACCACGAGCAAGCCCGCAACGGCCAGCACGATGAGTAGTAAGGTGAGCATGGGGGATCTCCGTGGATGGTTGTTAATGAACGTATTTAAACGTATGTTTGAATATTCGCAGAGTCAAGATGCTTAGTGCAAGCCTTTCACCGTTATGCGTTCGCTTTATATCTTCAATGTAGCGCAGTTAAGACATAAAAAACGCCATGGCGCGGAACCATGGCGTTTTGACGCAGCGGGTCGATAAGCCCGCACTCGTCTCAGGCTACGATGCCTGTTTGGCAGGCGCGCCGTTGGCGACGTAGTAATCTACGCTGGCACGGGGCAGGGGCTCGCGACCGCGAATACGGTCGGCGATTTTTTCGGCCAGCATGATGGTGGGAGCATTCAGGTTGCCGGTTGGAATGACCGGAAATAGTGATGCATCCACCACGCGCAGTCCTTCGAGCCCATGTACCCGGCCTTGGGCATCGGTCACCGCCATGTCACCTTCGCCCATGCGGCAGCTGCCGCAGGGGTGATAAGCAGTTTCGGCGTGCTGCTTGACGAAATTGTCGAGCTCTTCATCGCTCTGCACGTCCGGGCCGGGGGAAATTTCCCGGCCTCGGTATCGGTCGAAGGCGGGCTGGGCGATGATCTCGCGAGTTAGGCGAATCGCGTCGCGGAACTCTTCCCAATCCTTCTCTTTGGCCATGTAATTGAACAGAATGCTCGGTGCCGCGTGGGGGTCTTTAGATGTCAGACGAATACGGCCGCGGCTTTCTGAACGCATGGAGCCGACGTGTGCCTGGAAGCCATGCGCTTGAACGGCACTCTTGCCGTTATAGCTAATGGCGATAGGCAGGAAGTGGTACTGCAGGTTCGGCCACTCCTCGTCATCGCGGCTACGGATGAAGCCACAGGACTCGAACTGGTTGCTTGCGCCCACACCAGTGCCTTTGAACAGCCACTCTGCACCGATTTTTGGCTGGTTGTACCACTTCAGCGCCGGGTAGAGCGAAATGGGCTCCTTGCACTCGTACTGAATGTACATTTCCAGATGGTCTTGCAGGTTTTCGCCGACGCCGGGCAGTTCATGTACGACAGGAATGCCCAGCTCTTTCAGCCACTCTGGGTTACCTACGCCAGAGCGCTGGAGAATTTGCGGGGAGGCAATCGCACCACCGCACAGCAGCACTTCGCGACGCGCGCGAGCCTGCTTGGGCTGGCCTTTCTGCTCGTAGCGGACGCCGACGGCGCGCTTACCCTCGAATTCGATCACGTCGGTGACGGCGCGGGTTTCGATGGTCAGGTTACTGCGCTGTTTGGCCGTGTCCAGGTAGCCACGAGCGGTGGAGGCGCGGCGACCTTTCGGCGTTACGAAGCGGTCCATCGGGCCGAAGCCCTCTTGTTGGTAGCCGTTGACGTCCTCGGTTTCTGGGTAACCGGCTTGCTTGCCCGCCTCTATAAAAGTGCGGTAAAGCGGGTTATTGCCCGCTTTGGGAGTGGTCACGCTGACGGGCCCGTCGCCACCGTGGTAGTCGTTCGGGCCGATATCGCGGGTTTCGCTCTTTTTGAAGTAGGGCAGACAGCTTAAATAATCCCACTCCTCCAAACCGGGCTGTTTGGCCCAGTGGTCGTAATCAAGCGCGTTGCCGCGGATGTAGCACATACCGTTGATCAGCGAGGAGCCGCCTAGGCCTTTGCCACGCCCGCACTCCATACGGCGATTGTCCATATGAGGTTCGGGGTCGGTTTCGAACGCCCAGTTATAACGCTTGCCCTGTAGTGGGTAAGCCAACGCTGCGGGCATTTGGGTGCGAAAATCGAAACGGTAGTCAGGGCCACCGGCTTCCAACAGCAGCACGCTGACATCGCTGTCTTCGGTCAGGCGCGTGGCCAGCACGTTACCTGCTGAACCGGCACCGATGATAATGTAATCAAACTCAGTTGCTTGAGACATAGCGGTTCTCTCATCCAGAAAGGGGAGTTCGGTGTACGAAAGCTGGGCTCAGCCTTTAAAACACCGACTCGAACGGCCCCATCTCGATCTGTACGGACTTGGTCTGGGTGTAGTGGTTTAGCGTTTCCACACCGTTTTCACGGCCAATGCCGGACTCTTTATAGCCGCCGACCGGCATTTCAGAGGGAGATTCGCCCCAAGTGTTAATCCAGCAGATGCCTGCTTCTAACTGGTGAATCACACGGTGCGCGCGGTTCAGGCTTTCGCTGAAGACGCCGGCGGCTAGGCCGTACTTGGTGTTGTTGGCGCGGCGGATGACTTCCTCTTCGTCGTCGAAGGCGAGTACTGACATTACCGGGCCAAAGATCTCCTCTTTGACGACACGCATCTCGTCGGTGCAGTCAGTGAATACCGTGGGGGCCGCCCAGGCGCCTTTGGCCCATTCGCCGCTGTTCCACGCGTCGCCACCGGCCAGCACGCGTGCGCCTTGCTCTTTGCCGAGCGCGATGTAGGAGAGCACTTTTTCCTGATGCTCGAAGCTGACAAGCGGACCGAAATTGACGCTCGGATCCATCGGGTCGCCTGCTTTGATGCGTGCCACGCGCTCTACTAGCTTGGCTTCGAACGCCTCTTTGACGCTGCGCTCAACGAACACGCGAGTGCCGTTAGTGCAGATTTGGCCGCTGGAGTAGAAGTTCGCCATCATGGCGGCATCGGCTGTGCGCTCGAGGTCGGCATCGGCGAAGACAATTAGCGGAGATTTGCCGCCGAGTTCCATTGTCACGTCTTTCAGCGTGGAACCACCGGCAGCGGCCATGACTTTTTTGCCTGTGCCCACTTCACCGGTAAACGAGACTTTGGCAATGCCCTCGTGCTCGGTCAGCATGGCGCCGACGCGACCATCGCCCTGTACCACGTTAAACACACCGTCGGGCAAGCCTGCTTCAGTGAAGATTTCGGCAAGCTTAAGCGCCGTTAGCGGTGTGACTTCACTGGGCTTGAACACGATGGCGTTACCCGCTGCCAGCGCCGGAGCCGCTTTCCAGCAGGCGATTTGAATCGGGTAGTTCCAGGCGCCAATCGCACCAATGACACCCAGCGGCTCGCGGCGGGTGTAAACAAACGAGCTATCGCGCAGGGGAATTTGGCTGCCCTCAATCGCCGGGGCAAGGCCTGCGTAGTACTCTAGAGCATCGGCACCGGTCACGATATCGACGCTGGCGGTTTCGCTGATCGGCTTGCCGGTATTGCGGGTTTCCAGCTCGGCAAGCTCGTCATTACGCTCGCGAAGAAGTGCTACGGCACGTAGCAGGATGCGTGAGCGCTCCATGCCGGTCATGGCGGCCCATTCACGCTGGCCACGCTGTGCTGCCTGAACGGCGCTATCGACATCGGCTTGGCTTGCCTGACCAATCGTGGCCAGCAGACTGCCATCATAAGGATTGGTAACGGTAAATGTTTCGCCGGAGGTGGCATCAACCGGGCGACCACCAATATAGAGGGGTTGTGCGCTTTGAGCGGTCATGTTGATCTCCTTATTTAAAATCGGCAGTGGATGCGTCTTGATAGCATCCGTAATGAGTCAGTAACTGGTCGAGATAGGTGTGCGCAAGATAGCGCGCTTCTGCGGCATCCAGGCCTTCAGGCGTTAACGCACCGCGCAGCCATAAACCATCGATCATGGCGGCTAGGCCACGAGCGGCGTTGCGGGCATCCGCTTTGGGCATGACACGTTGAAATTGATGACATAGGTTGGCGTAAAGACGACGGTCGTTCACATACTGAAGCCGCTGAAGTACGGGCTTGTGCATGCTGCTGGCCCAGAAGGCTAACCACGTCTTAGCGGCGGGTCCGGTGACCTGGGTGCGATCAAAGTTGCCTTCAATAATGGCGCCAATGTGCGCACGCGGTGAATCGTCTTCTAAGGCATGGCGCCGCGCGGCGACGGCATCGCTTAAGTCCGTCAAAATTTGTCGCATCGTGGCTTCGAGCAGGCCATCTTTACCGCCAAAGTAGTGGCTGATAATGCCTGCGGAAACCCCCGCGTGACGGGCGATGCGCATGACCGTCGCTTCGGCAAGGCCAACCTCATCAATGGCCGCCATCGTAGCCTTGATTAACTGCTGGCGGCGTATTGGTTCCATTCCCACCTTAGGCACAGCTATCTCCTAATGACGTTGAATGCCCATTGGCTCCTCGCCTTGAAAAGCAGGAGTAGGCATGGTTACCTGAATATAATGGCATTTTTTTATTGAACGTTCAATCAATAAAAGTGTGTCTGCTGGTTTCTTACTCCTGCATCGACCGTTTGCAGAGGGCGTATCAATACAACAGACAACGAGGGAAATATGTATGCAACAGCTATCTAAACGTCGTTTAAGTGCTCTATTCGTCACTGCTTTTTTACCGGTGACGGCCTTCGCGAGTGAATGTAGTAGCGTACGTTTTGCTGAGGTGGGCTGGACCGATATTACGGTGACCACGGCGCTGGCGAGTGAAGTGCTGGAAGCGCTGGGCTACGAGCCCCGCGTGGATACTGTCTCGGTGCCCATCGCTTATGCAGGGATACGCAACAATGATTTTGATGTGTTTTTGGGTAATTGGATGCCATCGATGGCATCGATCAGCGATCCGTACATTGAGCGTGGTGAAGTAGAGCGTTTGGTCGCGAATCTCGAAGGGGCTAAGTACACCCTCGCCGTGCCGCAGTATGTGTATGACGCTGGCGTGACCTCCGTTAATGATTTAGCCGAGCACGCAGATCAGTTTGAGCAGCGCATTCACGGTATTGAAGCAGGGAACGACGGTAACGAGCTCATTGAGCAAATGATCGACGATAACGCCTATGGGTTAGGTGACTGGCAGGTGGTCGATTCCAGCGAGGCGGGGATGTTGGCCGAACTCCGCGCGCGGGTGCCGAATGAAACGTGGATGGTTTTCCTGGGTTGGGAGCCGCACCCCATGAACACCAATTTCGAGATGGCGTACCTGTCTGATGCAGACGACTACTTTGGTCCGAATCTTGGAGGCGCGACGGTCTACACTAATACTCGCACTGGTTTCATCGAGTCCTGCCCAAACGTCGGTGAGTTGCTGAGCAACATGACATTCACGCTGGAGATGGAAAACCAGCTGATGAGCGCCATCATGGACGAGGGTGTTGAACCTCGCGAAGCGGCGCGTGACTACCTGAGTGCACATCCCGATGTATTGGAGGCGTGGTTGGAAGGCGTGACGACGCGTGATGGCGGCGACGCACTACCTGCCGTACAATCGGCGTTGTAAGCGCGTGCGCTGGGCGTATGAAAAGGCAGGCCATTTCGGCTTGCCTTTTGCCGCTAATATAGGCATACTCTGCACCCGCTGATGTCGGAAAGGCTACGTAGCTCAGTTGGTTAGAGCACATCACTCATAATGATGGGGTCCCCTGTTCAAATCAGGGCGTAGCCACCAATCAGCGCAAGTATGCAGTTCAACAGCATACGACTATGGTGGCCCCTTAGGTCCTCCCGCAACGCTAAACTGCGAACCCCGCCAGGCCCGGAAGGGAGCAACGGTAGTGGTGGCTGCGTGTGCCGGGATGTGGCTTTTGGGGCCGCCTCCATTTCTGGTCTATTACTAATAGCCTTTGCCGTTATGCATGCTGAATACTACTTGCAAACCGGCTCCATATCCCCTCGTATACCCTCTGACTCACTGGTTTCTAGCGATCATGTTTTTTTATGATGATGGCGTTTATGAGCTGTGCCCTAATAGGAAGCTACACAAACGACATAGGTGGATACTCATTGACTGGTTTTTTCAGCTACAACTCTGATCTGATCGGCGGTGGACTGATGGTGCGCGAAAGCCGTGCCGTTGCCGATTTGCTGCTGTCTGATGCCGATGAAGAGCAGTGGCACCAGGCAATCATCATTGATAACCGCCTCCAGAAGAACCGTCCCGCTACTGCTAAACGTGCTGGGCAAGCTATTCGTAAGCGCTTAGAGAAGCTGGAGCCACCGTTTTGGCAAGCGCTGCGCGATGGCGACGACCAGCTCGCCACACAGGTGTCTTTCTGTGCGGCCATGGCGCGTAATCTGCTATTGGTGGAGTTTCTTGAAAGTGTCGTTGCCGATGCGTTCTTAACCCACGCAGAGTCGCTTCAGGCCTACCAGTGGGATGAGTTTTTAGCCGAGCGTGCACACCGCGATGAAGCAATAGCAGGGTGGGCTGATAGCTCGAAGCGTAAAATGGGGCAGGTGGTGTATCGTATGTTGGCGGAAGTCAGCATATTGGCGTCCAGTCGCTCGCGCAAGTTACAGCCCTTGCTGCTGCGGCCAGAAGTAAAAAGCTTGCTTGAAACCTACCAGCACGTCCGCTTGAGTGCCTGTTGTCGCCAGTTGCGGTAATTTTATCTCTCTACTCTCATTGCTGACGTCAAAACGCGACTAAGTAGACCTTGCAACGCAGGTGGCAAGCGACATAGTCTTATCAAAAATAAGCCTTTTGCATTAAAAATGCCTTGCATCAAACATGCTAGACACAGGGACGCATCCGCATGTCACAGAGCAATCACTACCCACCCCCGAGCGGTTTTAGCCACCACGAGGATGATCAGCTACGGGCACGGTTGAACCAAGTCGCTGAGAAAATCACTCGGCCTGATTTCCTAGCGGGGCAAGGGTTGGGTAATGAGCTGGGCTTCTGGATTTTCGATTACGCTCCTGAACATGAACTACAGGTGCGTGCCTACCTGAATTTCCTCCCCTCATTAATGGCACGCCAGCACCCTGATATCAAAATGGCGCAGGTCAATCTGCTTGAAGTGCTTAAGGATTACCTGACCGAGCGCGGTTTTCTTGATAAAGCCATTGCCATGCAAAAAAGCAAAGGCGATGCGGCACTGCTCAAAGCGCTACGTGGGCCGCTGCACATGGACAAGTTCGCCCCGTACCTCATCCGACACTCTTTGTCGCATGAGCCTGATATCGTATTGCTCACCGGTGTTGGCAGCCTGTGGCCCATGGTGCGTGCGCACAGCTTGTTAAATGCGCTACACGGGCCACTCGGTCATAAGCCGCTGGTGTTGTTCTACCCAGGCCGTTACGACGGGCAGACGATGTCGCTGTTTAAGCAGATCAAAAGCAACAACTACTACCGTGCGTTCGCGCTCGTGCCTTAGTGCGGCGTGTTGCCTTATGGTGTGTTACGTTCGCCCCGGTTGTGAGCCGTGACTGTTAACGTTATCGCAGAGCCTTCTACAGTGATGAAGCCCCATAGATGAGGCCGGACGACAGTGTGGGCAGCTGTCAAAAGTCGGTTGTGGTTAAGCAGTGCTTTCAAAACTCAGGGTTTAAACATTTACAGGACAGATATGCACATTCAAGAGCTCTTCCTCAAACCGCTTAGCCGGTCAATCAACGGCGTGGTCAAAGCCGACCAGCGTGACCAGGAAACCATCTACCAAGAGCTGGATGAGTATGTCGTCACCAAGGAACTAGACAAGCACTTTCGTGCCTTTTTTGAATCCTATACCACCCCTTTGGATGACCCCTCTATCGCCAACCGCGTGGGCGTTTGGATCAGTGGCTTCTTTGGGTCGGGTAAATCTCACTTTTTGAAAACGCTCTCCTACCTGCTGGAAAATAAGGAAGCGTTTGATGCCAACGGTAATGCCAAGCGGGCCGCCGACTTTTTTGATGAGCAGAAGCTGGTAGACAGCTCTATCCGGGCAGACATTAACAAGGCCGTCCGTGAACCTGCCCACGTGGTGCTGTTCAACATCGACAGCAAGGCCAGCTCGAATGACGACGGCAACCCCATCCTGAACGTCTTCCTGCGCGTGTTTAACGAGCACCAAGGCTTTAGCTCTGATTACCCGCACATTGCTCATATGGAGCGCCACCTAGAAAAACGCGGCGTGTATGAGCGCTTTAAGCAGGCCTTTAACGAGGCCAGTGGCGTGGTGTGGGAAGACGAGCGAGACGGCTATCAGTTCTACCAGGACGATATCGAGCAAGCGATTGGGGCGGCGCTCGATCTCTCTCCTGAAGCGGCGCATAAATGGTTTGAGGAATCTGAAACCAACTTCAGCGTCTCTGTAGAGAACTTCTGCCACTGGGTGAAAGAGTTTTTGGAGTCGCAGTCAGCAACCCAGCGCATGGTGTTCATGGTGGATGAAGTTGGCCAGTTCATTGGCAGCGACACACGCTTAATGTTGACTCTGCAAACGCTCACCGAAAACCTGGGCACGATTTGCGGTGGGCGTGCCTGGATCGTGGTCACCTCCCAGGCGGATATGGATGCCGTGCTAGGCGAAATGACCGCCTCAAAAGCCAACGATTTTTCCAAAATCGCCGGACGCTTCAAAACCCGCTTATCGCTCTCAAGCTCCAACTCTGACGAAGTGATCCGAAAGCGCCTGCTGGTGAAAACCGACTCGGCACGCGCGGAGCTGGAAGGCGTGTTTGAGGCCAAAGGCTCCATTCTGCGTAACCAGCTGACCTTTGACCGCTCTGGCCCCACGCTAAAAAACATCGAAGGCGTGGAAAGCTTCATCGCCAATTACCCCTTTGTGCCGTACCACTTCCAGTTGGTGCAAAAAGTCTTTGAAGAGATCCGCAAGGTAGGGGCGACGGGCGCCCACTTGGCCTACGGCGAGCGCTCCATGCTCGATGCGTTCCACATGGCCGCCAAAGCCGTGCAGGAGAAAGCGATTGGCGCGCTAGTACCAATGCACTGCTTCTACACAGCGGTAGAAGGTTTTCTCGATACAGCGGTGAAGCGCACCATTGATCAGGCCAGCGAAAACCCCGTGTTAGAGGCGTTTGATGTCGAAACCCTACGCACGCTGTTTATGATCCGCTATGTGGATCTGGTGAAGGGTACGGTCGATAACCTGGTGACGCTCTCACTGACCCAAATCGACGATGACCGTATTGCCATTCGTGAGCAGCTGGAAGCGACCCTGGCACGACTGGAAAAAGAGAGCCTGATTACCCGCAACGGCGATGAGTACCAGTTCCTCACCAACGAAGAGCGCGACATCACCCGCAAGATCAAAGCTACCGAAGTCACCAGCAGCGACGAGAACAAAGAGCTTTCCAGCCTGATCTTCAAAGACTCGTTTCGTGACCGCAACAAATACCGCTATCCGGTCAACAAAACCGACTACAGCATTGGCCGCTACCTGGATGGCCACACCCTGGATGGCCGCTATCAAAGCCAGCTAAGGGTAGAGGTGGTCTCGCCGCTGGACGTGGAGTACGTGCAGCTAAGCGAAGCGGGCTGCATTCACAAAAGCGGCGATAACGGTGGGCAGGTGCTGATTAAGCTGCCCGATGACAAGCGGTTTACCGATGAACTGCGTACCCTGCTGAAAACCGATAAGTTTATCCGCCTGAACCTATCGGCCAACGACCACAGCGTGGAGCGCATTCTGGCCGACCGTGGCCGTGAAAACCAGGAGCGCAAAAAACGCCTGCGGGTGCGCTTAGAAGAGATGCTGCTGGAGGCGGACGTTTACGCGCTCGGTCAAAAGCTCGATCTCAACCGCGGCCAGCTCAACACCCGTTTGGATGAGGCCTGTCGCTACCTGCTGGAAAATACCTACAACAAGCTGAGCCAGCTCACGGTACTTAGCCCCGAGCCGATGCGCGAGCTGCAGGCCGTATTAACCGCCGATGACCTGGGCACCCAGAACCTCAACCTGGATGGTGAAGAGGGCAACGCCCAAGCGGTGAAAGAGGTAGAGCAGTATATCTCGCTACATGGCGGCGAGCCGGTGCCGCTGAACCCGCTGATTGAGCGCTTTAGCAACCGACCTTTCGGCTGGCCAGAAGGTGAAACGCTGCTGATTCTGGGCCGCCTGCATGCCGCTGGGCGCTTAACCTTCCACACCGCTGGTCCCGCGCTCAGCGGTAAAGAAGCCTTTGAGCTACTCAACAACGCCCGCCGCCGCAGTGAAGTGCGCCTCCAGAAAAAGCGCCAAACCGAAGATGCAGTGCTAAACAAAGCCCGCAACCTCACCAAAGAGCTGTTTGGCCAGCTAGGCCCCACCAGTGAAAAAGAGCTGTTTACCTATTACGTAGACCGCTTATCCCACTGGCGGCGTGAGCTAGAGGCGTACAAAAGCAAAACCGACGTGGGCAACTTTCCTGGCCGCAACGCCATTGATAGCTCACTGCGGGAAGTGGAGCGCCTACTGCGCTTGGACGACAGCTTCGATTTCTTCAAAACCGTCGCCAGCCAGCAAGACACTCTGCTCGATGTCGAAGAAGACTACCGCGATCTCAACGACTTCTTTACCAAGCAGCTCACCACCTGGCAGCAGCTAGAACAAGCGCTCAACCGGTTTGCGGTGAACCGCCTAGAGCTTGAGAAAAACACCCAGGCCCAGCAAGCGCTGGCCGAGTGTGAGCGTATTTACCGCGCCGAAGCACCCTATGCCATGCTCAACAAGGTGGATGGCTTAGTACGTACGCTGGATGAGATCAACAGCGGCCTGGTAGAGGAAAAACGCCAGCACGCCATTGCCCGTATCGACACGCGCATTGCCAAGGTGAGCGCTGAAATTGCCAAAAGCGGCATTGGCACCGCCGAGCTCAGCAACCGCTTGCTGCACCCGCTGCAGCAGCTTAAAGCCTCGGTCAGTCAATCGGTCAGCGTCGCGCAAATCTACCAGCTGCAAACCGAAACTGCCGTTGATTTAGAAGAAGAAAGCTTGGATGCGCTTCACAACGCACAGGCTGAGGCGGCCAAGCGGCAGACGCCCGCGCCTGCGGGAAACACCACAACACCGGCTCCAACATCAGAGAACCCCAAGCCAGCCCCACAAACGGCACCAGGTGATAAAGCGTACGACCCGCACACCGCAACAGCACCAGCGGCGGTAAATGCCCCCAAACCCGTGGCAAGAGTGCGTGTAAGCGACGTACTCAGCCGCGTGCATAGCGGGGTGTACCTGGAAAGCCAAGCGGAAGTCGATGCGTTTATGGATGAGCTGAGAAAAGAACTGGAAGAGTCACTTTCAGCAGGTAAACGGGTACAGGTGCGTTAGTGTTCGAACGATTTTTGTTGAAAGTGGAGCGACAAGCTGAGCACAGGGGGCCGCTGCAATTTGGCAACAGACTGTTGCCAAATTCACCGACGCACCCTGAACCGCCAACAGGGGCAACGACTATCGCCAAGCCTAAGCATCCTGGTTGGCAGGGTATCGACGAGCAGGTTACACTTTAAAAATAACCCGTTCATCCGCGTCGGGTCTGAGCGATACCGCAGAGGTGAGTCATCATGCATGCCAACGTCAAGCAGCTGCGCTTGCAAACCAAAGCTTTGATTGCCGCTACCCAGCGTGGCGAGACCGTAGAGATCACCTTCCACGGCAAGCCATGTGCTCGCCTAGTGGGGGTGGCGTCTGCCACACCTAACAAGCGCTTGGCCCCCAACCCGGCGTTCGGCCTCTGGGCAGATCAGGGCGAGGCAAGCGCCCAGGAGATTGACACCCAAGTCCGCCATTTGCGCGCGCCGCGCTCCTTCGAGGGCAGCGACTGATGCTGGTGGACACGGATGTGCTGATCTGGAATTTGCGCGGCAACCGCGCCGCCGCCCAGCGCCTGGATGACGCGCCAGGTTTCTGGCTCTCTGCCGTCACTTATATGGAACTGGTGCAGGGCATGCGCAACAAGCAGGAGCTAAGGCAGCTACGCCAGGCACTGATCTACTGGCAAGCAAGCATCCGCCATCTGGAAGAGGGGATATCCTCGCGTGCCATGTTTTTGGTCGAAAGCTATGCGCTAAGCCATAACATGCAAATGGCCGATGCCCTGATTGCCGCCACCGCGATGGAGGCAGGGGTGCCTTTGCTCACCGCCAATGACCGCCATTACCGCCATATCGATGGCCTGGAGATCGATGTTTTTCGCCCGGAATAGTTCGTCCTGAGTCAATCACCAAACACTACGCCCCCTAACGCCATGCTTAACCAAGTAGCTGCGCTAGCGCTCAGCGATTTTTGTTGACACGACCAATATGCCTGTTCACTGCTGTCCCGCGTCCTAGGACGCGGGACAGCGAAGCGGAAAGAAACATGAAAAGTCAACGAGACACCTATGACCACCGCGACCATTGAACAGCGCCTAAGCGAGCCAGAAGGCAAGCAGCTTGAGTTCAAGCGCGACCTATCATCGCCCAAGCCGCTGATGAAAACACTGGTCGCCTTTGCCAATACGGCCGGTGGCCAGTTGATCATTGGTGTTGACGATGATGGCACCGTGCTAGGCGTGGATGATCCGCTGGATATAGAAGAGCGCCTGACCAGCATGATCGCGGATGCCATTCACCCCCGGCTACTGCCCAATATTGAACTGGTGAGTGTGGGCGAACATACCCTGGTGTGTATTGAGGTGTTTTTGAGCAGCGCACGCCCACACTTTTTCAAAGCGCTTGGCGAAGAAAACGGTGTGCTGGTGCGGCTTGGTTCTAGCAATCGGCAGGCGGGGCTGGCCCTCATTCAAGAAATGCAGCGCCAAGCGAGCGGAACCACCTTTGACGTTCAGCCCATGCCTGAGCTGAGCCGTGACGACCTCGACCAAAACGCCATACAGCAAGCCTTTCGCAGCGAACAGCTGCTTGATGACAATAAACTTCGCACGTTACGGCTACTTGTCTCGTATCAAGGTCGCCTAGTACCCAGCGTGGGCGGAATTTTGCTGTTTGGCCGCGAGCGCCAATGGCACTTTGAAGATGCCTGGATTCAGTGCGGCCGTTTTCGCGGCACCGATAAGGTCGAGATTTTCGACCAGACAGATATTCACGCGCCGTTACCCCAAGCGGTTGATGACATCGAGCTGTTTCTCAAAAAACATGCTTTCAAGCAGGCAGAGTTTGGCGCCATGCGTCGCCGCGATGTGTGGAGTATCCCGCTGACCATCCTGCGTGAAGCGATTATTAACGCCTTGGTACACAGCGACTACTCCCAACGCGGCAGCCCCATACGCATTGCGTTTTATGACGACCGTATCGAGATTGAAAGCCCAGGACTACTGATGCCCGGCATGACCATTGAAGACATGAAACGCGGCGTTTCGATGATTCGCAACCCAGTGATTGCCCGCGTGTTTCGTGAGCTTGGGCTGATAGAGCAGTGGGGCAGCGGTGTGAAGCGTATTTTCTCGGAAGCCCAAGTCCAAGGGCTGCCTGAACCGCATATTGAAGAAATTGCCAACCGCGTGCGTTTGAGTATTCGGCTGGCAACGCCGGTTTCTATCCAGCAGTCAGCTTCAGTGACCCAGGCTGAGTCAGTGCAGTCAGAGTCACGGCTAGAGTCACGGCTAGAGTCACGGCTAGAGTCAGCGCTGGCAGCCAGAGTGCTGTTGATACTGCAGCAGGAGCCGCTGGGTAAAGCTGCCATAGCGCGTGAGCTGGGTCACAAGGGCGTTTCCGGTGAGCTCAATAAACAAGTTGGCAATTTACGCCAGCAGCAGCTGATTGAAATGACGCTGCCCGAAAAGCCCAATAGCCGCCTTCAACAATACCGTTTAACGCCTAAAGGCCAGCGCTTTTTGCAAGACACTTTCAAGGATCTAACATGAACACCGCCAACATCAAAAAATACGCCCCCAAAGCCCGCGCCCGCTTTATCGACACCATGACGCGTCAAGCGGCCCGGATGGGCATTAGCCCGGATGGCAAAGGCGGTGTGGTGATTGCCCCCCTAGAGCAAAAGGGCGATGTGTTGGTGATGACTGCTCAGGATGGCCAAACCCACACCGTGCCCGCCCACCTGAAAGGCGCACGGGAAGCGCTGGCCGCGTGGGTGCAGCGCGATGGGTTTACCCAAGCCATAGAGCAAGCCGCCTACAGCTGGTTTAACCGCCTGTGCGCCATTCGCTATATGGAGATTCACGGCTACCTAGACCACGGCCGCCGCGTGCTGAGCGGGGCAGGGGGCGAAGCCGGGCAGTTCCAGATTCTGGAGGAGTGCTTAGAGGTAGATTTAGCAGGGCTAGATACCGCCCGCGTGCGCGAACTCAAGCTCGACGGCACCCAGGATGAAACCCTTTACCGCGAGCTGCTGCTGGCCCAGTGCCACGCCCTGCACGCCGCCATGCCGTTCCTGTTCGAACCGCTGGACGACGCTAGCGAACTGCTGCTGCCCAACAACCTGACCAAAACCGATTCGCTGATTCGCGAGCTGGTCGAGGCGATTCCCGAAGCCGACTGGCAAGATGTAGAAGTGATCGGCTGGCTCTACCAGTTCTACATCAGCGAGAAAAAAGACCAAGTGATCGGCAAGGTGGTGAAAAGCGAAGACATTCCCGCCGCCACTCAGCTGTTCACCCCCAACTGGATCGTGCAATACCTGGTGCAGAACTCGGTAGGCCGCCAGTGGCTGCAAACCTACCCAGGCTCGCCACTCAAGGCCGAGATGCCGTACTACATCGAGCCCGCCGAGCAGGAGCCAGAAGTACAGGCCCAGCTGGACGCCATCACCCCGGCCAGCATCGACCCCGAAAGCATCAAGGTACTCGACCCCGCCTGCGGCTCCGGCCATATTCTGGTGGAAGCCTACAACGTGCTGAAGGCGATCTACGAAGAGCGCGGCTACCGCACCCGCGATATCCCCAAGCTGATTTTGGAAAACAACCTTTTCGGCTTGGACATCGACGACCGCGCTGCCCAGTTGGCGGGCTTTGCGCTCTTGATGAAAGCACGTGAAGACGACCGCCGGATTCTCACTCGCAACGTCCGCCTAAACGTGCTGGCCATGCAGAGCAGCCAACACTTGGATGCCAATACCCTATGGCGCGACCTGAACCTCACCGGCGACTGGCACCAGGGCCAATCCCAAAGCCTGTTTGAAAGTGAACAGCAAGACCTTTCCAGCAACGACGCCACTTACAAGCTAATTACCGACTTAATTGAGCGCTTTCAAGATGCTAAAACTTTCGGTTCGCTGATTGAAGTGCCCAATGAATGGGAAGCACCGCTGAAAGCACTGTTGGAGGAACTAAGCGAGCTCACCAACAGCGGCGATATGATGCAAAAAGCAGCCGCCCAGCGGTTGGTGCACATTGTTAAGCAAGCTTGGGTGTTGGCGCAGCGCTATGACGCAGTGGTAGCGAACCCGCCGTATATGGGCAGCAAAGGCATGAACAAGGCGCTAAAGGATTACGCCAAAAACGCCTACCCCAACAGTAAGTCAGATCTGTTCGCTTGTATGAAAGAGCGGAGCTATGACTTGTTAGTTAGTAACGGTCTTAGTGCTATGATTATCATGGAAAGCTGGATGTTTTTATCATCATATGGCGGCTTTAGAAATAGGCTTTTAAAAGAAAAGACGATCCTTGATTTAGTGCATATGCCCTACAACGGTCGTGGAAGAACTCCCCTAGGTATTAATTTTGGAACTTCTGCCTCGATTTCACTAAATAAATATATTCCAAGGTTAAAAGGTCATTTTTCATGTTTAAGATTTTACGAAATTGATAATAATGGTGTTCCTTTAAAATTCCCTTTTGATAATGAGAGGCATAAGAATGTCGTCATCGATGATTTCAAGAAAATCCCGGGGAGTCCTGTGGCATATTGGACTTCTGTGGCTATGCGTGAGTGCTTTTTAAACAATCCGAGTTTCTCAAAATACTCAGATACGCGTATTGGTTTGATAACAGGAGATAACGATAAATATATTCGGCTCTGGCATGAGGTATCACAGGATCAGGTTGGGTTTGTAAGCTCAAGAGATGAAGCCAAAAATTCTAAAAGAAAGTGGTTCCCTCAATCTAAGGGCGGAGACTTTAGGCGCTGGTACGGAAATAATGAGTCAGTTTTAGATTGGTCGAATGATGGTTATGAGCTACAAAATCGTATGCATGAATCAGGAGCGCGCACACTGGCTCATAATTTTAACTTAGATCGCATTTTTAACAAAGGCATCACATGGACTAAAATTTCTTCAGGAATGTTCGGGGCAAGATATCAACCAGAGGGTTTTTTATTTAACGATGCTTCTGCGAACGCATTTCCACTCAAGGATGAGCATGAGCTTGTCTTGCTAGCATTTCTTTGCTCAAAGCTACCGATAGAAATGCTGAAAGCAATGAATCCAACTCTAAATTTTCTACCCGGGAATATTAGTTCTTTGCCAGTCGCCAAGCATCTTTTGTTAAGTGATACTTTATCTAATAACTCCCAGGAAATAATCAATCTTTCTAAAGCTGACTGGGATTCATATGAGAACTCATGGGGCTTCACTGTGCTCCCAATCGTTAGTCAATGTGGAGGGGTATTTGAATTAAGCACTTGCTACGAAAAAATTAAGCTAGTTTGGAAAGAATTGACAAGTAAAATGCAGTGCATGGAAGAAGAAAATAATCACCTATTTATCCACGGCTATGGCTTGCAAAATGAGCTATCATCTGAGGTTCTAATAGAAGAAGTTACTCTCTCCTGCAATCCTCATTACCGCTATGGCGGCAACCGTTCCGATGAAGAGTTGGAAACCTTGCTCCAGTGCGACACCCTTAAGGAACTGGTTAGCTACGCCATCGGCTGCATGATGGGCCGCTACTCGCTGGACAAGCCCGGCCTGATCCTCGCCAGTCAGGGCGAAACCGTCCGCGACTACCTCGCCCAGATCCCCGAGCCAAACTTCGCCCCGGATGACAATGCCATCATCCCGCTCACCGATCAGGAATGGTTCCCCGACGACGCCACCAACCGCTTCCGCGATTTCGTGCGTACTGTGTGGGGTGAGGAACATTTGCAAGAAAACCTCGATTTCGTCGCCGAAAGCCTCTGCCTGCACGCCATTAAGCCCAAGAAAGGCGAGGCTGCCCTGGACACCATTCGCCGCTACCTAAGCACCCAGTTCTTCAAAGACCACCTGCGCACCTACAAGAAACGCCCCATTTACTGGCTGTTTTCCTCCGGCAAGCAGAAAGCCTTCGAGTGTTTGGTTTACCTGCACCGCTACAACGAAAGCACCCTAGCCGAGATGCGCACCGACTACGTCATCCCGCTCACCACCAAGCTCGCCAGCTACGTGGAAAAGCTAGAGCAAGACAAAGACGCCAGCACCTCCGCCGCTGAAGCAAAAGCCATCGAAAAAGAATTGGGCAAGCTCTACAAACAGCAAGCCGAACTCAACACCTTCGATGAGAAGCTGCGTCACTACGCCGACCAGCGTATTTCACTGGATCTGGATGATGGGGTGAAGGTGAACTATGGGAAATTTGGGGATTTGTTGGCTGAGGTGAAGCAAGTGGTGGGGAAAAGCCGCAGTGAGTGATCAAGCTAAGGGATACTTCTACGGATCAGCTCAAATGACAGGAGCATGACACTATGAGGTTAGTTAAAGCGCGCGTCCAAATGTACCGGAGTGTAATCGACACTCTAGGGTCTCCCCATTTTCCGGCGTGTCATCGGCATAGTCCTCCCGAGGAGGTGAACAAGTCTGGTATTCGTGCCTCGGCGTCTGGCGCTCTTCTCCAGAGGGGGTAGAAAACACTTCGGCCTTGA
>Ga0310345_10002244_pt1 | contig 19903 bp, 12 predicted proteins | sample HC15DNA20500_MG_FD_204667 | JGI IMG/M metagenome (GOLD analysis project Ga0310345, IMG submission 204667) | Marine microbial communities from station ALOHA, North Pacific Subtropical Gyre - HC15-DNA-20-500_MG | ecosystem: Environmental > Aquatic > Marine > Oceanic | place: Pacific Ocean: North...
AAGCGTGACACCCATGCCACGGAGGAACGTCCGACGGGGTAATGCCATCTTAGTGATGAACATGATCTTGTGCTCTCCTTAATAGACTCGTAACCGATGTCCTTAATCTAATGATGTTGTCACTTAGGGTTGAGTGCCGCCTGCCGTTGTTGATGTTGTTGAGTTCGGCATTCTCATTTGGAACGGCCTGCTCTTAACGACGCCGACGATTAACGATGCCGCGCTGTAATCGCTCGGGGCGACCTCCCGCAGGATCTGCCGGACGGACGGCACGTCATAGTACTCTATGCCTCGACCTAGGGCGTACGTCAGCATCTTCTCAGTGACGACCGTGGCGAATTGCTCCGGGTTCCTCACCAGTAATGCTCGCAGAGCAGCCGGGCCCTGGAATGCTGTGCCATCCGGGGTGGTTCCCGAGGAGTCAATGACAGCGCCACCAAGCATGTGCGACCGCCACCTACCGGTTGCATCGAAGTTTTCCAGAGCCAAACCGAGTGGGTCCATCATCCGATGGCAACTCGCACATACGGGATTCGCGCGATGCTGCTCCATACGCTCGCGCATAGAGAGCAGCCTACCTGGGTTGGCGTCCGGTTCTAGCTCCGGCACAACAGGCGGCGGTGGTGGTGGAGGCGTCCCGAGGACGTTTTCGAGCACCCATTTCCCGCGTCCCACGGGAGACGTGCGGTCACCATACGAGGTGACCGTTAGGATGCTGCCTTGTCCCAGCAACCCTCGGCGGTTTTCGTCGGAGACTGTCACTCGCCTGAAGTCACTTCCGTAAACACCGCTAACGTTGTAGTGCTTGGCTAGACGTTCATTAAGAAACGTGAAGTCCGCGGTCAATAATTCACCGATGCTGCGGTCCTCTCGCAGGATGGTGTCGAAGAAGAGTTCGGTTTCCGTTACAAAGTCTTGCCGGAGAGACTCACCGAAGTTGGGGAAGATCACGTCGGAGGGTAGTGCGCCAGAGACATTACGTAGGCGCAACCACTGTCCGGCAAAGTTCTTCGCTAATGCTTCCGCACGTGGGTCTGCTAGCATCCGTCGCACCTGATGTTCGACCACAGCCGGATCGCTCAGTGTTCCTTGCACGGCAGCGTCTAGAAGTTCGTCATCAGGAATGCTGCTCCAAAGAAAAAATGAGATGCGTGACGCCAGTTCCAGGTCGCTCACGCGATAGGGAACGCCTGGTGAACTCCCTGCTGGATCAGATACCACGCGGAACAAAAAGTCAGGGCTCACGAGAAGTGCTCGGAGTGCCTTTTCGATGCCGACCTCAAAGCCGCCACTAGCGTGGCCTTCGTTGTAGAACGTGAAAAGGCCGTCAAGATCTGCATCGGTGACCGGACGCCGATAGGCGCGTTGTGCCAAGGTCGAGAGGATCTGTCTAGCGCACGGCGTTTCCTCACCTGAATTTGACGGTTGGCAGGTGAAGATCCGATCACGACTCGGTGTGTCGCCAGAACCGGACACGTCAAAGGGCCCGCTGATGGTTATCGTGCCCATGTGTGGCTGATAGAGCAGGTAATCACCTTCCCCATGGGGTCGGTCGAACGGCTTTCGTATGCTCTCTGCTAAGGCATCAGTTTTCTTTATGAACGTCGCCGTGACGTTCTTTGGACCAGCCTCGACGGGCACGCGGACCGAGAGCACGTCTGGGGCCTCAAGGTATACCTCGGTGTTCTGATTGCTCGTGTCATTTTCATCTGGGGCAAGATTAAAAATCTTGACCTGCTCACCGTCAATACTCACCTCAAGCTGATGAGGTTCCTGGATCTGCGCTCCAGCAAATAAATCAAGGAGCTCGACTTTAATCTCGTAGTCTGCGTCGCGCGGAAAGTTATACGGGACTGAGGTGCCACCACGCGTGCCAAACGGTAGGGTGTCACGATGCTGGTACTGCGAGAGGTCCGAGATAATACGAAAGCTCTCGCTACCTGCGTCAATCGGTGAGGCGCCCACGGCCAGGCGGCTGACCTCGCGCGCCGCGCCCATGTACCGTTCGAGCAAAGTCGGCGATACTTTTAGAACACCCGCAATATTGTCGAATCCGTAGCTCTGGTCATCTGCCGGCACTAGCGTCGCGGCATCGATGTCGAGTGCTAGTAGATCGCGGATCACGTTCTGGTATTCGGTGCGATTGAGTCGATGGAGCGGTTCCGTTCGCCCTGGGTTAGGGTGAGCGTCAGCCACCTGGTCGATCTCGGTTTCTAGCCATAACGCAAGATCATCAGAAACGGTTTTTTCCGGACGCGGTCTTCCGACAGGAGGCATCGAACCCGTTCGAAGCTTCCGGATCACTTTTTCCCAGATCTCCGCGTTGGCGGGAACATCGGTCAGGTCGGCATCATGAAGCGAGATCGGAACGGTTCCCCGTTCGGCGAGCCCCTCGTTGTGGCAGGTTACGCAGTACTGTTTGAGGAGTGCGTCGTACGATGAACTACTAGATGATGCCTGTTCTTGTTGTGGGCCAGCGGCCTGCACGAGACGGGCATCGACCGACATGATCGCTAGCCAGATACCAAGGAGAATAGACAATCGGCGCATGATCGAGGCACTCCTAATTACTCTGTTATTAAGTGACCGAAAAATGGTATAGGGTCTCTGGCTATAATCGTATAGATTTCGGTATTGTTGTCAACCCGCAATGCGGTAGCATTGCGGGTTGCGAGGCCTCGGCGGAATGCCCGGTACCGTGGGTGGTGCTGTCTGAGGTAGGAGCAGATGCCGTTACTACGAGTAAGTCGGCATTGATCGGGAACATCTTCTGAGGAGGCAACCGAAGATGCGCGTAAAACACGGAACCGGAACCGGATGGATAGTGCCGTTGTTGGCGATAGCTACTTTGGGTGCGGCTGGTCGTGAGGTGCCACTGATTGACGCGGTCAAGGCAGAGGACACAACAGCCGTGCGCACCCTGCTCGAGCAGCAGGTCGATGTTAATACCTCTGAGGCTGATGGCACGACAGCTTTGCACTGGGCGGCATATCAAGGCGACCTCGAAGCGGTACAACTGCTGCTAGCCGCCGGTGCCACCGTCGACGCACTGAACCGCTATGACGTCACACCGCTTGCGCTGGCGTGTAGCCGCGGGAATGCTCCCATCGCCGAGGCATTGTTGGACGCTGGAGCGGATGCGAACATGACGCGACCGGAAGGCGAAACAGTGTTGATGGCCGCGTCCCGCGCGGGCAATGTGGACGTTATTAGACTGCTCTTGGCTCATGGTGCTGATTTGAACGCAAGGGAAAGTTGGCGAGGTCAAACGGCACTGATGTGGGCGGCCGCGGAGAACCATCCAGCAGCCGTCCATACATTGGTTGAACTCGGTGCAGATGTTAATGCGCGGTCGCCGGAAGGTTGGACGTCGTTGCTGTTTGCTGTCCGGAGCGGCAAGTTGGAAGCGGTGAGCGCACTCCTTGAGGCGGGAGCCGACGCAAACGACACGATCCAGCCAGAGGTTGGAGAAGCCGAGTCGGCGGACCAGTCAGCAACTGGCTATCGGCGCCGTGCCCGTCCGGAGGGCACGAGTGCCCTGGTCATCGCAGTGACCAATGCACATTTTTCGCTCGCGCAGTATCTGATCGAACAAGGAGCGGACCCGAACGCCGCTGCACAAGGGTGGACGGCGCTGCACCAGTTGTCGTACACACGCAGGCCTAATTCTGGCAAAGGGATGCCTCCGGTCGAGCGAGTTGACCCGCTCGACACACTGCAGCTCGCCACGTTCTTGCTGGAGAATGGAGCTGATCCGAATCTGCGGCAAACCAAACGGTTCAACAACAGGGAACGGAATAACCTGAACCGGGTCGGCGCGACACCGTACTTGCTCGCGGCCAAACATGCCGACGCACCTTTGATGCGTTTACTGGCGGAGCATGGTGCTGACACGCAGCAATCAACGGAGGAGAATGCATCGCCGGTGATGGTCGCGGCCGGGGTTGGGCTCTTTAATTTAGGCGAGAGTGCCGGAACTAACGAGGAAGCATTCGAAGCCGTCCAAGCAGCCTACGAACTGGGCGACCACGGTGTGAATGTCGCTGACGCGAACGGCTACACCGCACTACATGGTGCGGCACTCAGGGGAGCGAATCCTATCGTGGCGTTCCTAGTCGAAAAGGGTGCCGATGCCTCTTTCCTCGCGGAGACGAAAGAAGAATGGACACCGTTACGGATTGCTGACGGTGTGCATTACACGGGCACTGTCAAGCGGGCGGACCATACGGCCGAGCTGCTGCGTCAGCTCATGCGGGAGCATGGTGTCTATGACGAGACGAAGCATGCGAAGGATGTCAACAGCGTCGCCGTTGTGAAGCCAACAGCGCCGTAACGGTCGCATCGTAAGACAATCCGCTTGAACTATAACGGCCGGGTTCCCTGACGGGCCCCGGCCGTTTTTCTTATTTGTGTCTTCGGATTTGATTCTTAAGGCGCACAGCCTGGAGCGATTGTTCCTAGGGAGCTGACGTTGATCCGGTTCTCGTCAGGCAATCTGATCAGAAAGCCCTTGGCTTCGACCTTGTAACCGTTGTGGGCATCGGGACTAGGGTAGACGCTCATGAGCGTGAACGTCAGGGTGCCGAGCGGTTGCGTCTCAAATACTTGCAATTCGTCCGCGGTTGAACCTGACGGGTTGCGCGTGCGTACTGCTGCGGTGCTGTGGGTGAGGAGCCAGTTATTGTCGGGCCCCTGGGTGAGACAGCCGATGGCCTGTACCAGCGCGAAGCTCGGTACCGCCCCCGGTCCCCCCCTGTCCTCGATCTGGATGTCCTCGAGACCATCCGTTGTTAGTTCCCGATTACCGGCAGGAAAGCCGTTGAACTCGAGAATGTAGGCGACACTGTCAAGGTAGGCGTCGTTACTGAGCGTCGCAGGGTCGTCGAACGGCATCAGGGATCGAATGCGGGTGAACAGGGAGTCCAGGTTGTCTTCGCGCCAATCCTGCATGAAGGGCTCACCTGCGAGCGGGCGCGCCTCCGATGAACCGGTCAGGTCCGATAGGTGGCAGGCACTGCAGCTGGTTTCATAGACCGCCTTGCCACGTGCTGCCTGAGCAGCGGTGTAGACACCATCCCACACAGTCGCCCGGTCATCCTGGGACGCCAACCCTCTGGTCTCCACGCGCACTCCGGTGAACCCGGCGACCAGCGTCAGTACAAGTACCGTGGAAAACAGAAAACTCGCCGCCGGCAATCGTGTATGCATGTCTTGGTCTCGACAGTTGCAAGCAGTACTTACTTTCGGCTGCACCGGTACCTACTAAGATCCGGGAGTATAGCAAGGACTCGATCTCACTATATTAAGGACGTCGAACGTGCTAAACCGCCACAGTGTCCGGGATGCTAAGGCGAGAACAGGCCATTCACAGCTGCCAATCATCCTCGTCCTCGTCACCTTCGGAGTGGTCCTGCTCGACGATAACACGCGGTTCGGACGGGACGCTGCCACCTGTGGGAAGAGGGGCGCCACGAGTCCATTTTCCTGATGGTGTCGCTCAACATGGTGCGGGGTTCGGAAAGTTTTGCCAACCCGGTTGCGATGTTCTGGCGGGGGGGACCCTAAACCTGTCCACTACGCCACATTTTGTCCGGACCGTGCCGGGGTTAGACCAGGCCAAACGGGATGGCCAAAACCGGTTCAACCTGGGCTCGACCGGTGCTATTGTTATAGTGCGTTTGTTTCTCACAAGGAGGTATTCGTGCGTAATCAGTCCCTCGGGCCGCTGGGCATGATAGCTGCCGTCATGGTGATGGCGGTATTAGTGCCGGCCCCGGCGGCTGGACAAGGTGCGGGGAAACCTGCGCTCGCGGTCACTCCAAACGCCGACTGGACCGCACCACGGATGCCTTGGGGAGCGCCTGACCTACAGGGCGTGTGGGACTACCGCACCATGACCCCCCTGGAACGACCTCGTGAACTGGCGTCCAAGGAGGTGTTGACCGAAGAGGAAGCTGCCGAGTACGAGAAGCAGCAAAACGACCGGCGGGCCGACTACGATCGCTTACCGACCGTCCATGCGCCGTGGTGGTTGGATTACGGTACAGAGCTGACCGAGGACAAACGCACGTCACTGCTCGTGGACCCGGCGGATGGCAGGTTGCCAACCGTGACCGATGAAGCAAAGCAACGAGCATCCAATCGGCGCGAGCGCCGCGCTATGACCCGTGCGGTGGAAGACCGGAGTCTTGGCGAGCGGTGTATCACGTTCGGTATGCCGCGTATGCCCGGTGCCTACAACAACAACTACCAAATTCTGCAAACGCCGACCCACGTAGCGATTGTCTCGGAGATGATCCACGACATACGCTTAATCCCTCTCGACGGACGGCCACGCTTGCCTGACACCGTGCGGCAGTGGCATGGTGACTCCCGAGGGTACTACGATGGCAACACCCTGGTCGTTGAGACGACGAACTTCTCGCCTAAGGTGGCGTTCCGAGGTGCAACCGAAAGCTTGCAGCTCGTCGAGCGGTTCACTCGTGTGGACCCTGACACGGTGCACTACGTAGTTACAGTGGAGGACCAGGCAACCTGGGCTAGACCTTGGACAGCACTGATTCCACTGACCAAGACCGACCAGGCGCTGTATGAATACGCATGTCATGAGGGCAACCGCGGTCTCGGGAACATCTTGCATAACGCGCGGCATGAAGAAGATCCGAACTACGCTGACAGCCTATCCAAGTAAGACCGGTAATAGGAGAGTTGAGAGGAAACGATGCGGAGTTTGAGATTCTCGGTTGTCTGTGGTGCAGTGCTTATCGTCGGTGTCGGCCTGTCGGCTCCAGCCGAAGGCCAGACGGAATTAGTCACCTTTACCGATCATATCCGCCCCATCATGGAGCGGAGCTGTTGGAACTGCCACGGGGAGGCAGCACAGCTCTCAGAACTTGATCTGAGTACGCGCGACGGTGCGCTGGAAGGCGGAACCAGAGGCCCCGCCATCGTGCCAGGTCGTGCTGATGACAGCCGCCTTTTCCAGATGGTGGCGGGCCTCGATCAGCCAGCGATGCCGATGACCGGCGCCCCGCTGAGCGACACAGAGATCGCGGCGGTCCGCACCTGGATCAATGACGGCGCACATTGGGACACCGGCGGAGCAACCGCCGCGGCAGCGGCACTGTCGGCACTTGAGAACAGTGAGCTGCCGGCAGGTGCACGTGATTACTGGGCGTTCAAGCAGCCGGTCCAGACGGAAGTGCCGACTTCAGAAAACTACGAGCACCCGGTCGACCGTTTTCTCGATGCCGCTCGTCGCGAAGCCGGTGTAACGGCGGGGCCGAAAGCGGACCCGCTCACGCGGCTCCGGCGCGCCTATATAGATCTAACAGGCTTGCCGCCGACACTCGAGCAGATCGACGAGTTCTTGGCCGACACTGAGCGCGGTGCGTGGGAGCGGTTGATCGAGCGCCTGCTCGCCTCTCCGCATTACGGTGAGCGCTGGGGGCGACACTGGATGGACATCGCGCGCTATGCCGACTCGACTGGGTTCGAGCAGGACTATGTCCGGCCAAACGCTTGGCGGTATCGCGACTATGTTATCAACGCCTTTAACAAGGATAAGCCTTACAGCCAGTTCCTCAAGGAACAGATCGCCGGTGACGAGCTTGATCACGTCACGGACGAAACCCGAATCGCGACAGGATTTCTCCGCGCCGGACCGCGGGTGCAATTTCGTGAGAAAGACAACCCGGAGCGGCGTCATGACTATCTGGATGATGTCCTGGCGACGGTCGGCCGCGGCGTACTCGGAATGACTATCCATTGCGCCCGCTGTCACGACCATAAGTTCGACCCGATCTTGCAGAAGGACTACTACAGTCTTCAGGCGTCGATCTTCGGCTATGTCGAGATCGACTATCCGCTACTCGATCGTGCCGGGGTGCTGGAGTATCGCGCCGCGAATGCGAAGCTCGATAAGCGGGTAGAGCCGCTGCAGGCTCAAATTAACGCCATCGAGGAACCCCATCGCGACCAGTTGAAGCTTGAACTCATCCAGGAGCGGTTTCCAGAAAACGTCCAACGGGCGGCAATGACGCCGGAGGGGGAACGCACCGCGGGCGAGCAGCTACTGGCGGCGCAGGTGCTGTCGATTAACCCGCCGCAGCAAAAGGTGATCGCGGCGTTGACGGCGGAGGAGGCAGCACGCCGCACCGTCCTAGTCGATCAGGTTGAGGCTCTTGAAGAGCAACGGCCGCTTGAGCCACCGATGGCCGAAATTGTGACTGACGGCGACTACCGGTTCGCTCCCGACGGCCCAGGCGATGAGATTATCGGTTGTCCCGAGTGCCGGATCCCACCGGAGGAGCCGGGTACCTTCCTGCATGAAGAAGGAAAGGACGACTATAAAGCGCCGCCAAACTACTTTCTCATTCGTGGCGACCCATTCAGTCCAGGCTCTCAGATGTCGCCCGGGTTTCTGACAGTCGCGACCTACGGGAACCCGGCGACGGAGATTCCGCGACCGGCCGGCCGGACTTCGGGCCGGCGGCTGGCGCTCGCTGAGTGGATCACGTCGCGTAACAATCCGTTAACGGCGCGGGTCGCCGTGAATCGCATTTGGCACCATCACTTCGGTCGAGGTATCGTCCGCACGCTGGACAACCTCGGGAAGATGGGAGATCTGCCAACCCATCCGGAGCTACTTGACTGGCTGTCGGTCGAGTTCATGGAGCGTGGCTGGAGCGTTAAGGAGATGCACCGGCTACTGATGACATCGGAGGCGTATCAGATGGTCTCCTCGTATAGGAGCGCCCCGAATAGCGAGGCGGACCCCGACAATCGACTGCAGTGGCACTATCAAGCGCAGCGACTTGAGGCCGAAGCGCTGCGCGATTCGATCATGACGGTGAGTGGTGGTATTGACCTGACGGTAGGAGGCGAACCGATTTTCCCGTTCATCCCGGAGGAGATTCTTGCGGCCTCGCAGGGAAAGGGGTATTGGGACAACCAGCCGGACGGGCCAGATGTCTGGCGGCGGAGCGTCTACGTTTTCCGGCGACGCTCACTGGGCTTTCCGTTCTTTGATACCTTTGACCTGCCCGATCAGAATCAAACGGCAGCGGCCCGTAACGTGTCAACGGTGCCCACGCAGGCGCTGACGCTGATGAACAATGGTTTCGTTTTGAGTCAGGCGGCGCTGTTCGCCGAGCGGCTCGAGCGGGAGGCGCCGGGTGACCTGGATCGTCAGGTCGACTTGGCTTATCGCATGGCCCTGACGCGACCTCCGACGACTGAGGAGTCGACGGTGGCGAAGGTGCTGGTGACCGAACAGTCCCTGGTCGACCTGACACACGTAATGTTGAATCTGAACGAGTTCCTGTATCTGAGGTAACGACGATGTCCGACCATCATCACCATTGCCGGAAACGGACGTTCTGGGATAGGCGGGAATTTCTGATGCAATCAGGTGGGGGTATTGCCGGGCTCGCGCTGGCTCACATGCTGGATGAGCAGGGCTTGCTGGCTGCCGCGCAGTCGGATACGTGCGAGGCGCCGGTACCCGGGAATCCGTTCGCTCCACGGTCGCCGCATTTCGCACCACGAGCAACCGCCGTTATCTCGCTGTTCATGAGTGGCGGCGTTAGTCAGGTTGATACCTTTGACCCGAAAGCGGCGCTGACGAAGTACGCTGGCCAGCCGATGGCAGAGTCGGTCGTCGTGCGCCAGGGGCATCCAGGGCCGCTCATGCCGAGCCCCTTCTCGTTCCAGAAACACGGGCAAAGTGGCATTGAAATCTCGGAAATCTTTCCGAACATCGCCAAGAAGGTCGACGAGATCGCGTTTATCCGGTCCCTTTATGGACGGTCGAACGACCATATCCAGGCGACTTACGAGATGCAGAGCGGCCAGATCCGGGTGGGCTTTCCGAGTGTTGGGTCCTGGGTGACTTACGGGCTCGGCGCGGAGAGTTCGAGTCTCCCGGCGTTCGTTGTTATGAACGACCATCGTGGTGGGCCACTCGGTGGCCCCACCGACTGGAGCGCTGGGTTTATGCCGGCTGCGTATCAGGGCACGCTCTTCCGCGCAGTGGGTGACCCGATTGTCGACCTGCAGCCACCGGAGGGGATAACCGTGGAGCAGCAGCGTGCCCGGCTCGACACCTTGGCGACGCTGAACGAGATCGACATGGCGAAAAACCCGGGAAATTCAGAGCTAGCGGCTCGGATCTCGTCGTATGAGCTGGCATATCGGATGCAGGGGTGTGCGCCCGAAGCGGTCGATACGTCGGCGGAGTCGGATGCGACTAAGAAACTCTACGGTCTCGACAAGGGAATCACCGAGCCATTCGGTCGTCAGTGTCTCATGGCGCGACGCTTGGTGGAGCGCGGAGTTCGATTCGTACAACTCTTTCACGGTGGCCTTGGCGTGCAGAACACTGACACGTGGGATGCGCACAGTAACCTAAAGGAGAACCACGGGCAGCACGCTGCCGAGACCGACTTGCCGATCGCCGGTCTGATGACCGACCTAAAGTCGCGTGGGATGCTCGACTCGACACTGATAGTGTGGCACGCTGAGTTCGGGCGGATGCCGATCTCACAGCGTGGCGTCGGACGTGACCATAATCCGGGCGCGATGACCGCATGGATGGCCGGTGCCGGTATCCAGGGTGGTCAGGTGATTGGTGCGAGTGATGAATTCGGCTACAAGGCTGCAGAGCAGCGCGTGTCGGCGCACGATTTCCACGCGACGATGCTGCACCTACTCGGAATGGATCACACGAAGCTGACGTACCCGTACAACGGCCGCGATATGCGGCTGACGGACGTGCACGGCACATTGATCCCTCAGATTGTTGCCTAGCTAGCGGTCCGTGTGGCGTGCTGCAAGGCTGGCATCACTGGGTCGTCAGCTGCGAGACCATACTGATACACGCGCTAGTTACTGATCCGAGCCCATCTCAGCGCGCTCTGAACCTGACGTCCCTCACCGTCGGTCGCGGCGGGCGGTCGTAGTGTGAGGTGTGAGTCGGTCAGTTCGTAGAAGCGCTGGGCGTCTGTTCCCGTGCCATTAGGATTCTCATTGCCGATCCGGTGGTGGACTAGATACCCTTCCTCCTCGTTCACGGTGAACGGGCCAAAGTAGCTACCATAGGTTTCCGTTGCCATGAGTGCCTCTTCCGGTGTCGGTCGATCGCCTGCGTAGTGCGTTCGACCTGGACGCATTAGGTGGACCGACATGTGGCCGGAGGGCGCATAAATGATGTACGCCGTCTCGTACTGGTCAACAGGGATGGATTCGCCATTGCTGGCCCGCCGAGAAACCGATTCAATGCGGTAAAAGCCGAACAGGCGTCTGTGTGTATCGGTGAGACCCGATTCCGGTAAGTTGGGGAGCTTCTCCCACGTCAGATACGACCTGGCACCGTTTTCGCTCACGGGTGGTTGTAATGTCAGTCGATTCCCTTCAAAGGTGTAGAACCGCTTGTAATCGGAGCCTGCGCCGCGTGGGTTCAGACTGCCTTCCAAGTGGTGGGTCAGAAACCCCTCAGCCTCATTGACGGTATACCGTCCGAAGTATGACGTGTAGCTTCCTAGTTGCGCGAGCGCCTCTTCGGTCGTTGGACTGCCTTCAGAATACGGTGTCCTACCGGGCTGCATGATCGTGACACCCATGTACCCGGATGGGTGGTAGATGATGTAGCCGAGTCTGTCTTCAACCGGCGGCGCGAGTAGCTTACCCGTGGCATCGCGCCGTTCGATCTTAGTAAGTGACCACGCCCCAGCGAATTTGTTTTTCGGATCCATCGTGGCAACGTCGGCGACTGGCGGTGTCTCAGTGACCTCGACTGCTGGGCCCCCACCACCGTCGCAGGCAGACAGGGTGACCAGTGCGACAAGACCGAACAGTGCAGTTAGCTCCCTGGGCATCATCTCCTCCTTACGTTAGCGGTTGGTCGAGACTTCGTCATAGAACGCCTCGAGAGCTCCCGAGCTGAACGGCCAGTTGAGGTCGTCCGTCTTTATCTGGGTGGAAATGTCGTCCTTGTGCACACCGGCCGCGATCAAATCGGTCATCCGCGCGCGCAACGTCTGGAGCTTATCCCTGAACGTGCGAACGTCGTTCTTAGTCAGGATCGGGCCATGGCCCGGAATCACGGTGTCGAAGTCGAGTTCAAGCAAGTTGTCGAGCGTCGCCGTCCACTCGATTCCACTTCCGCCGTTACGGTAATCCATGAACGGTGTCAACGTGCTGCCATCGACCCGCTCACCCCAGACAACGAGGTCGCCGGTGTGCACCGTCCGGAGGTCGGGAAAAAAGATGACGGCGTCACCATTGGTATGACCCCGCCCGAAGTGGTGTGCTCGTACTTCGACTCCACCTAGGAACACTGCTGTCTGCTCGCCAAAAACAAGCCGCGGCGCACCCGGTTGATTGTTGCGCACGATGTTTGCGCGTGCGTTACGGTGGGCGATCACCTCGGCGGCCTGCATAAAGTCCGCGTTGCTCCCACTGTGATCGTTATGATGGTGTGTGTCGAGTACATATCGCACCGGTTGTGACGTCACCGCGCGTACTTGCTCCGTGATTCTCTCGAAGCTGTATGGAAACTTGTTGTCGACTAGGATGACGCCGTCGTTGGTCACCCGGACGGCGACGTTGCCACCGGTCGTCGCGCCGTCGAGTCCTGGAATAACATAGAGGTGGTCCTTGCCGGGGACCGGTCTGATCGCAGTGATCTCGGCTAGGCGATCAGGACTGATGGCCGGTGCGTTCTGCCGGCGACCAGCTGTGGTGATGGTGGCCAAGGCGAGCACGGCGGCCGATAGCACGACGATGATCTTTGATCCACGCATCGCGAACTCCTTTATGAAACGTCCCGCCGGCGACCTCGGGAGCGGGACGTTCAGTACCTTGGTACTACTGAGACAACTCGACCAGCTTCGGCGCCATGCGGTCGAGGTTTACAATCAGGATGGCGCGTGGGGGGTGCGGTCGCGTAGGGAGTCTCGCGGTGGCCGCTTACTCGACAATAGCGACGCCCCACGGGCGCTCGCCGACCGGGATAGTCGCGACGACGCTCATCGTGTCGGCATCGACGACCGACACGTCGTTGGACGGGCCGTTGGCGGTATACAATAGCGCGCCGTCAGGGCTCAACGCGATCCCCCACGGACGCACACCGACCTCGACCGAGGAGATCTGCGCGTTGGTTGCAGCATCGATTGCAACGACCATACGGCCTCGGCCAGTCGTGACGTAGACTCGCCCGCCATCGGGCGAGACGACGATGCCCATCGGCCGCACGGTCTCACCGGTCAGCTCGATCGTGTCGATCACCTCGTGCGTCGCGGTATCAACGACTGACACGGTGCCGCCGTTCTCGGCGGTGACGTAGGCGCGTGACCCGTCGGGCGCAAAGGCAGAGGCTCTCGGGCGGGCGCCGACCTCGAACTGTGCGACGACCTGGTTCTGCGTGGTGTCGATGACCGACACTTGGTTGTCGTTTTCCGACGTGACGTAGACGAGACGCCCATCTGGGCTGAGCCGCACGCCTTCAGGCTCATCGCCGACCGGCAGGGTTGCCACGATCTCGCCGCTGGCGATCTCGACAACGCTTACCTCGCCCGCGTCCTCGTTCGCGACGTACAGGCGTGCGCCATCGGCGCTAATAGCAAGCTGCTCGGGGTCGGTACCCGCTTTCACCATCGCGACGACCTGTTCGGTCGTCACGTCGACGACTCCGATACCGTCGGCCGCACGGTCGGGTGGCGGTAGCGTGCTTTCGTCAACGCCGGGTGGTGCCGGCGGCGATCCGCTGAGCGCGACGAAGAGCTGCATACCATCGGGTCCGACCCTGATGCCGCGTGGCCGTTTGCCCAAGGGGATCGTGGCGAGCACCTCATGTGTGCCGCCGCCGATCACCGTTAGGTCACCCGACCCCTCGTTCGTAACGTAGACGCGATAAGGCAAGGCTGCCGCCGCGGCTGGCTCGGTTGGAGCAGTGGCCGTGTCGTTGGTCGGAGCCTCGGCACCGCCGCACGCAGCGAGCGTCGCCAGTCCGCACACCAGCACACCAGCGAACGTTACGGTTCCACGATGATCTGGCCCATGGCCCATGGATGGTCCTCACAGTGATAGGTAAATTCGCCAGCCCGTTCCATTCGAGCATATCCAGATTGCGCTCGTAGCAACGAGCCGGTTGTCCACGACGCATCCATCGCCGAAATTGTGTGGGTGATGTCACCGCTGTTGACAAAGGTAACGATCGTCCCGACCTTCACGCGGGCGCGTGGTGGATTGAACGCGTGTTCGTCGACGGCGTACCGGAAACCAACGCCGCGCTCGGCGCTCTGTACCAGCGTCGACGTCATGATCTCGTTGGTCTCACGACCCGGAGACCGCTGCGGTCCGAACGGCGGCGCCACTTCTTCCGGCACAGACCCACCAATCTTAAACGCCCACAGCTCGGGCCCCATCGCAAGCGCTACGAATTGCTCGCCACCAGCTTCGTATGTGAGTGATGGGCCGCGTGACCCGCGCACGCCGGTCTGAAACTGCCATAAACGACTGCCGGTGCGCGCGTCGTACGCCTGGAAGTTACCGTCTCCTGACCCACGGAACATCAACCCACCGGCTGTCGTCAACGGTCCGCTCGTGCCGAGAAAACGTGATTCTACCTCATGCTTCCAGACGATCTTGTTGGTCCGGGTGTCGATCGCGGCCACCACGCCAACGGCGTCCGGTAGGTTTGTGTACGACGGAGCGCCGCCACGAAACCATGGATCGTTGGCGATGCGCCGGGCGCGGCCTATGTTCGCGGTTCCCTGCGCGTAGAGATACCGCGTCTGTGGGCTGTACGAGAACGGTGTTACGCGGACGCGCGGAATCGGCGCGCCGGGAGCCACAACGTTGTCACGTCCGAGATACGGCGGAGTGAAAACACTGCAGCTAAGTACGAACGGCGGCGCCACTTTGTCGCGCCACTGCGAACAGTCGCCGACAATGCTATCAGCATCGACGGGCATCGGCTGCGTCGGGGCTGTGTGGTTGAATGGATCCTGCGGAACTTCTACTTCTTCGATCGGGTAGACCGGCTCGCCGGTCTCGCGGTCGAGCAGGAAAAAGAAACCATCGGCCCGAAGTGCTGCCAGCGCTGGCCGTGGTTGTCCATCGACCACGGCGTCGTAGAGCAACGGGTCGACCGCTATGTCCGCGTCCCAGAGATCGTGATGGACCACTTGGTAATGCCAGCGCAACTCGCCAGTTTCCATCTCGAGCGCGAGGATCGACGCGGTGTAGAGGTTGTCTCCTCGACGCGCTTCCCCGCCGAACATCGGGACGGCATTGCCGGTCACGAAGTAGACCAAGCCGAGATCGGGGTCGGCGTTGCCGACGTGCCAGACACCGCCGCCCCCCTGGTCGGAAACGTGTGCCCATTCACCTTCCTGCGGCCAAGTCTCGTGCCCTGGCTCACCAGGATCGGGAATGGTGTAGAACTCCCACAGGAGATCGCCATTATCGGCGTCAAGCGCCACGACCTTGCCACGAAACGCCCAGTCGCCGTTAGCCAGCCCGACGTAAATGACTCCGTCGACGTAGAGTGGCGCACCGGAGACCGCTTGGCCTTTCTTCGGCGGGTCGTAGCCGATCTGCGTTGCCCAGACGAACTCCCCGGAGTCTTGCCGAACGGCTGCCATGCGGCCGTCCATCAGTCCGACGAAAACCATCCCGTTCCCGAGCGCAACGCCGGGGGGCGACGGAATGGCGCGTCCAGCGTTCAATATGGTAGCGATGCCCGCGGTATCGAGATCTGCTGGTGCGTCTTCGTCAGGTCGCACGACCCACACCGTCTCGCCCGATGCGGCGTCGATGGCATAGAGCCGTGTCCCGGAACCGATGTACATTACGCCGTTCTTGACCACTGGTGTGGCGCGCGTCGACGCGCCACCTTCGAACGCCAACGACCACGCGGCTCCCAGCTCGGTGACATTGTCGGTATTAATCTGGACGAGGGTTGAATAGCGCGAGTTGGCCCAATCGCCACCGATAAAGGGCCAATCAGTACTGCCATGCGTACGCCCGTCTTCGGTTTGAGCGATGCTTGGTTGTACGGCCATCCCTCCCGGTATGGTCACGATTCCCGCAAGAATCACCGCTGCGAGCCACCGAGAACGGCTGTTCATCACAACACCTTTCTGTCAGTTGCCATGGCAGGGTCGAAGTCCTACGTTAGGTGTCAGCTGCCGAGTCCAGACGTTGAACGTTCGCTCAAGGGATCCTCGGAACCTGAGTAAATTCTGGCGAAAAAAACGAAGGGGACAGGCATTGGCCTGTCCCCTGTCAGGTGATGTCGGCTAGCTAGGTCGAAAACCTTTCGAACCTCAGCCGCCAGTCTCTAAATCTAGACTCCTACCGCGCTAACGGATCCGGCCGGAGCTGAAAGTGCACCATCTTGGACTTGGTGCCCTTGCCGCCCTCGGTATGCCAGATGTGGTTCGAGCCATAGTTAGCCCAGAGTCCACGGCCCTTCCATCCGGCATTCGGATCGTCGATCCGTCCGTCGAGACCGCGGGAGTAGAACGCCATCGGATATGGCACACGCAGGATGACCCACTCGCCAGTGTCAGGATCGAGTGCCAGCAACGAATCCGACCCCGAACCGTCGGCGATCGGGATGTTCTCGCCCATCCCGAGCGTGTTGTACTGGTCAACCCAGCTGTAGTAGTGGAAATCCGCGCTGCCTGGTGTTTCCACGCCCTTCATTTGCGGGCCGGGAACCTGATACAGGGTCCAGCCCTCTGGGCAATGCTGGCCGGTCGCGTCTGGGCCGTTCAACACATTGCACTTGGTCCGATCGAAGCTCGCCATGTGGCTGCTGCCTGATAAGGCCGTCCAGATGACACCATTGCGATCGACATCGATCCCGCGCGGTGCGCTGCCGGACTTCGCCGGGTCAATGTTCGGGTTCTCGCTGGATGGTGGTTCGTAGATCTCCGCCATGCAAGTCTCGGGCGGGTTGTCTCCTGGGTCGAGACGCACCAAGTTCCCGGGGAACGGTCCGGTGCGGGTGATCCAGATGGAGTCGTCGATCGGGCTCGCGATGATGCCATAGCCGAAGCCGTCAATTCGAGTGTCAAGCGACCGATCGATAGTGGCTTCCTCGACATTGGCTCCAGTGATATCGGTTCCTGTTGCCATGCGTCGCGCCGGCTCGTTCCACGGCTTGGTGATCTTGCCGTCACCGTTCGTATCGACGACGGTTGGACACCAGCCCTGAGAGAAGCGCTCATCACCAGTCTCGTGATACACCCGGGTGTTGATCCAGCCGACGACAGAACTGTCGCCACTGAAAAGCAGCGTGTTGTCATCGTCCTCAGCGAACTGCAAGTGGTGAGTGCCGAAGCAGGTGTCGATCAGGACGAACGCGCCGCGTTCCGGATCGTAGTACGATGCCTGCCGGCCACTGCGGGTCAGCGGGAAATACTCGGCATATGTGTTGTCCGATCCCTCCTGGCACCATTCGGGATTCGGACGGGCGCGGACCGTTGAGGTCATCCAGACGCGACCGTCCTGGTCCATCATCGGGTTGTGCGGGTCGCCCGATTCTTCGTGTCCCGCCCGACCTTGCCCCCAGAGGAGGTCGTCGCCCCAGTAGTACGACGGCTGGAGCTGCGTCTGAGGGAAGCGCGAGGGCACGGCGTCGGGATCTTCCGCTCGCACAGGGATGGTGAGCTCAACCGATGAATTGCTCACCGGATCGACCGCGACCAATGTGCCGTGCCCAGCCGACACCCCGTAAACTGGGCCGTGGCCGTTGACCGTCGGATTGCGCTTATCGGTCGTGACCTCGTCGTGGATAAAGGATGTTTCCTGTCCCCAATCCCACAGCGTCACTACCAGGTTTCGCTCCAGGCCACTGGGCCGGGGTGGCCGTGGTGGCAACTCGCCCGCCGCAATCCTATCGGACCAGTCAGCGTACATCTCGAGTCCGCGCTGACGCCCGAAGCGGTTCATCGTACTGGTCATCGTCGTACCGCGCTGGCCGGTCTGCGTACGGTGGTCCCAGGCGGCGACGGTTGAGTCGAAATCATCGCGGCGTTGGACGATCCGTGTCGCCGCGTTGCCGATCTGATGGCAGAGCTGGCACCCCTGCTTCATGTTGTCGATCCAGGCCGCTTGGCTCGTCATGTTCACGGCGATGCCGTTCCCATCCGGCCCGGTGCCCGGGAACTCACTAGGTGCCGGCGGTTCGATCAGCGAGTACCAGTAGTTCCCCGGGTAGTACTGCGCCGCGGCCGCCTCGCTGGGCGCAACGACGCCGGTCAGCTGAACCGCATCGCTCCCGGGTGAGAGCTTGACCTTTTCGGAGTCGACCAGACCGTAGCCGCGTACCCAGACATCGTAGGTCGCTTCCGGCAGTGCAGGTAGGACGAAGCGGCCGTCGTCGTCGGTCACGACAATCTTGACGAACTTCGTCTCGAGCTCTTCGGTCTCGGCGATGACCCATACGCCCGCCTCGGGGCCGGCGCTGCTTTCAACGACGCCGCTGATGTATCCGTCAGGCACAGGGCCTTGACGGGCGCTCGGAACGGCGACCAGTGCAATGATCAACCCGCTCAGGGCCAGACTGCATAGGGTGAGACGCAACAACGTGCGCCGTGTCGAATGAATACGCGCGATCATAGTGGTTCCTCCTGGATACTCGCTACACACTTACTTCACGGGAGTTGAACTAAAACCCTGTTGTCATGCATCGTTAATTTAGAGCGAAAGCTAATTCTGCATGAAGCGTCAACGGAGTGTCAATTGCTTCGTGGCCTCGGCCGCACGACCGCTTAGGCTCAGGACACCGTAGTGACGCCGGCCTCTAGAATGCGGCGGTTTGTCTAGGCCCAGATGAAGGTGTTCTGGTTGTTTTGCTTGATTACTTCACTTCCGCCTGTCGGAGTCCTGGCGTCCATTCCGAATCCAAAAACGGCGGCGGATTAAACGCGTCCCGATTCGGCATTTGGACCTGGGGCAGACTCTTGGCGTCCATGACGTCGTCTTCCTTGATGATCCCGCCAAGGTAAAGCAGATAGGCGGTCATGCTGTACACCTCGTCCGCGGTGAGACAACACGGCGCCGGACCGTCGGTCCGCTGGGGCCACTCTGAATTCGAGAAACGCCACAAGGAAACCTGTTGTTGCATTAGATCGAGCGGCATCATCTGATTGATCGAGTTCCAGATCAGGGGTGCAAACGGGCTCCTCGCGGTCCTCCCATTTGATCCGGCTAATGCCGGCCCCGGGGTTCCGACCCCGGCGGTCCCGTGGCACATGGCGCAGCCCCGCGAGTTGTAGGCATCGGCGCCTTCTTTGGCGGTGCCATGCCCCGGTGGAAGTCCCTGGCCGTCAGGCCCGATCGCAGCGTTCACGGGCTGGAGCTCTTCCGCGGTGGGAGGTCTGCCGAGCTTGAACGTGGGCCCCTGCGCCATTGCCGCGACGCCGTACGCCAGCATCATCGCCGCGGCGATCAAACTACAGCGCACTACGAATGGTCCCATCATCGGTCACCCTCCAGGGTTGGATGGAGTTATTGTGCGGAGCGGCACTCCCCGAGCCGCCCCAAAAGCTGACGTGCTCGGCCGCCGTCGGTTGGACCTGGCCCTTGTCATCGGTACACCGCGATTGCAGCACCGCCTCTCCGCCGTTCCACGTCAACGGAGCCGTAAAGCGGGTCAGGGCGATTCGATGCGCCGGGCCTTCAATCTCGGCGTCGTTCCAACTCTTACCGCCATCGGTGGAAACCTCGACTCTGCGGACAGCGCCGCACCCGGACCACGCCAGGCCGGAGATTGTGTGATAGCCGCGGTTGGGCAGCCGCTGTTCACCGGACGGGAAGGTGATGACCGACTTCGGTCCCTGCTCCAGGAAGACTCCTTTCCCACGGAGATGCTCGTTGTAACCGAGAC
>Ga0310345_10002245_pt1 | contig 19899 bp, 17 predicted proteins | sample HC15DNA20500_MG_FD_204667 | JGI IMG/M metagenome (GOLD analysis project Ga0310345, IMG submission 204667) | Marine microbial communities from station ALOHA, North Pacific Subtropical Gyre - HC15-DNA-20-500_MG | ecosystem: Environmental > Aquatic > Marine > Oceanic | place: Pacific Ocean: North...
AGGTTGATGCCGTGAGCCGTCGAGAATTTGCCATCTTCTTCCGCGTCCTCAGTCTTGCCACCGAAAATCCCGGTCCACTGCCGGGTCTTTAAATCGACGGAGGTGATGTAGTTGGAGCCGTAGCCGTCGGCAATATAGAGTTGGTCTCCGACCAGGACCGTGTCGGTCGGCTTGTAGACCACTTCTTGGGCCTGGTACTCGTCGAAGACCGGTCTGGACAGGGTGAAATCTACCTCGCCGTCCAACGTGAGAATGACGACCATCTCGTCATTATTCGCGGGGAGAATAAGTCGCCGGTTGCCATCGAAATCAACGATTTTGGTGCCATGAAAGTTCAGCGGTGTTAGCTCGTCGGGCAGACCGATAATATCTTGCCTCTGAAGGTCCGCATCGACGCGCATGATGCCGGTGCCCGGCATGCCGTAGTAGACCTGTCCATAGCCTTCTCGTGTGTCAACGGCAAACCCGCCGTGCAGGTTCACCTCCGACTTCTGTGCCGCCGGGGGAAGATTTGACAACTCTTCCCGATGTGCGAAAACGAAATGTCCTTGGCCGCTCGTTTTGGACGAAGTCATACCTGTTCTCCTTATGCCTATCGTAGCTGAGTCTAACTATCCGACGGTGCTTGGCTTTCCCGAGTACACAGCGCCCAACCCTCAAGCCAGTGTACTGTCTTGCAAACAGCTTTACATCGGCGAAATTATGCGACATCCCCTAGACACGATGGTCTTTCCGGCGCAAGCCGGAATCCAGAGAAACGTTGCCCGGATGACGGACCGGTTATCAGGCCCTTTCTGTGACATTAAGCTAGCCACTCTCGGATTTCGTTCGGCAGCGTCTGCAGGCTGCAGCCCTTGAACGTGCCCAACGGGAGGGAGTCCATGAACGCCTTTCCGTACCGCCGTGACACGATTCGTCGGTCCAGTATCACCGCGACTCCCTTGTCCGTCTTGGTGCGTATGAGGCGGCCGAACCCCTGGCGAAGCCTCAAGATCGCTTGCGGTATCGCGAACTCCCCGAATTGGTCCTCATACTGCTCCGAGCGGGAGGCGAACACCGGCTCCGACGGCACGTTGAACGGTAGGCGCGCGACCAGAAGCACCTCAAGCGAGTCTCCGGGCATGTCGACGCCCTCCCAGAAGCTGGCCGTGCCGATCAGCAGGCTCTTCGGGTCGTCCAGGAACCTTCGCAGGAGCTGCGCGGGGGTGCCATCGACGCCCTGCGCAAGCACCGAGATGCCGTTCGCCTGCACATCTCCGCGTACCGCCGAAGCGACCGCGCGAAGCGCCGCATGGGAGGTGAACAGCGCCATGGTGTGCCCTTCGGCCGCCAGGGCTGAGCCCTTGACCGCCTGCTCCACCGCCTCCTGGTACTCCCGCGACGTCGGCTCCGGCATGTCGCTGGGAACGCAGATCATCGCGGCCTTCTCATAGTCGAATGGCGAGCCGAGCAACAGCTCTTCCGCATCGTCGAATCCGGTGCGTCCGCGCGTATGGTCAAAGGTTCCATTGGTGCTCAGCGTGGCACTGGTCATCACGACGCACTCTTTCTTCGAGAAAAGCTGCTCGTTGAGTGTTTCACCGACGTGAAGCGGCGCCTTGTGTAGAATCAAGTCGGTGCCCTGTCTCCCGCGGGTCGCCCAGTAGATCCCGACTGGCTCGGGTTTCGGGATCACCTCGCTTAGTCCCTGCCTCAGGTCGGTGTTCGTCTGCTGAGCCGTGGCGACCTCGATCACCAGGCCGTCGTATCCGATGAGGTCGGCCTCCTCGAGTCCTTCCAGCGATATCTCCAGTCGCCGCAGTCCGTTGCCGAGCTCCGCCAGTACCAGGTCCACGTTCTCCCACTGCACCTCCAGGTCCGACCAGCCCGGCTGTGCCCTCGTGCCCGAGGTGATCCTGAACTCCTGCAATCTGCTGGGACCGCTCTCGGCACCGTCCGCTAGGATGCTGGAGAGCATGGAGAACATCCCGGCCAACTGATCGCGGAGTCTGGGAAGCAGTCCAACGATCTGGGCGGCTGCCTTCTCGGCCGTCTCCCTGCGTCCGGACGCGGCGGTCGAGCCGCGAAAGGCAGTGACGGCAACGTTCAGGAGGCCTCGCTCCCCCGACAACGACTGGAGCTGGTCGTCGATTCGCGACTGGGCAACCTCGAATCCCAGATGCCTCGTGGCCTCGTCTTCCAGGTGGTGTGCCTCGTCGATGATGAGGACGTCGTAGTCGGGTATCAGCGCACCGCCGGTAGTAAGGTCCGAGAGCAGCAGCGCGTGGTTGACAATCACGAGGTGCGAAGCCGCTGCCTTGTCCCTGGCCGCCCTCAGAAAACAGGGTCCGCCTGAACCCGGACAATCGAGGGCACCCTGGGCGGACAGCCGGTCCCATGGCGCCGCGGAGGACCAGTGGCCCAGGTTCATCTCACTTCTGTCGCCCGTCGAGGTCGACTCCAGCCAGACAAGCGTCTTTGCCAGCATCCGCGCCTCGTCCTCGGTAATCGACTCGTTGGATCGCATGTGGTGCCAGCGCTTCATGCAGAGGTAGTTGGCTCGACCCTTCAGTTGCGTGAACCTGAAGTCATCGGCGCGTACGTCCTGCAGCTCTGCCAGAGCCCGTACCAGGATCGGAACGTCTTTGGTCAGGAGCTGCTCTTGGAGGTTGATGGTGTTGGTCGAGACAACGACCCGCTTATTGTTCGCAAGGGCATACAGTGCTGCAGGAAGCAGATACGCCAGGGACTTGCCCACTCCGGTCCCGGCCTCGACGATGAGACGTTCGCTGTCGTTGATCGCGTCGGACACTCTGCGCGCCATCTCTACTTGCTCGGGCCTGCCCTCGAAGCCGCTGATGGCCCGAGACAGCGGACCGTCATCGTCGAACAGAGATCCAACCAGATCTACGTCCATGTCGCTCCCCAGTTGGTTCGAACGGAGCGCCCTGCCGTGGCGAAGGCGCTCTCTCAGCGCCTCCGTGTCCAACCCGGATATATCGCGGCCCTGGGATTCCGCCGGAACAAACGTGGGGGAGTGGACCCCATCGAACCTCTCCAGAATGTGCGACAGCACCCAGTGTGAGCGCCCGGCCAGCCTCCGCATCTCCGCCAGGGCGAGCGGATCCAGCTCGGCCATCTGGCCAGCCAGCTTGAGGAAGACGCCCATCGTGGCGTTCGCGTCCTCCAGAGCTCTGTGGGGCCGATCGTGCGTCACGCCCAGTGCCATGGCGAGGCCCCCGAGGGAGTAGTCCCGCTGACGTGGGGATATGACGTACGCCATGTCCCAGGTGTCGCAGACAGGGTTCTCGAGCCTGACCTGCTGCATCCCGAGAAATCCCAGGTCGAAGGCGAGGTTGTGACCCATGATAGGCGAAGACCCGACGAAGGCGACCAAGTCCGCTGCCACGCTCGCGAAGATTGGCGCATCGTCGACGTCCGTCTGGGATATTCCCGTATAACGCCTGATGAAGTCGTCCAAGCGTCGGTTCGGGTTAACGAAAGTGCGGTACGTGTCGAGGACTCGGTCCCCCTGGAACTTGACCGCGCCTATCTCTATGATCTGATCGTTCTCGCGAGATAGCCCGGTCGTCTCCAGATCCAGGGCGATCCATGGGTCCTCGAGGGGGGATGAAGGCAGCAGAAGATTCATTGAGGTGTCGTGCCTCTCCGTTTTGTCAGGATGCGCGGAGTATACCACCCCCGTGCGTCTGAAGACCTAGTCGCATTCCAGCGGATTCCGGCGTGTGTTGTTCCCCACCGCAAGGATGTCTTTGGAATGAAACTCTATTGACACCTACCTGTCTTTCTGAGCTCGCAGGCGACGATTCTGGCGGTCCGGAGCCCACGTCTACACGGCGCCCCAGCTTCCCCAGACCCTTCGCCCTTCTGGACTCAAGGAAACAGGCTTGAGATGCTTCGCCACTCCACTCCTCAGCATGACAATAAGCGTCGCTTGGTCAAGCGCCGGGTATCCGTCTCAGCGGTGTCATTGACCTCAGACGCACACGCATGTAGTCTACCAGCCATCACTTACAGGGGATGCGATCACATTGCCAGAATCTGCAAACGAACAAGGCGGTAGCCCCGAAAACCAGGCGCTCCAGTCTATGCAGTTGCGCATGACGATCGCCGCGTCACGGGTGAATGAGCTGCCCGACGTCGCCCTGCCGGATGAGTACACGCTCAGGGCGTACTGGGCTGGAGACGAACAGAGCTGGGTCAGGTTGCTGCGTCTTGCCGGCTTCACTACCTGGAACCTCCAGCGCATAGATGAGTTCCTTGAGGACCCGGAGCGCGGGGACGGCTCGCGGGTCGTCGCGAAGGGAGGCGCCATAGTGTCGGCTACCTTCGCTTCGCGCGCCGATTGGAACGACCGACAGGTTGGCGTGCTGGACTTCGTAGCCAGCCATCCCGACCACCGTCGCCTTGGGCTGTCACGTGCCGTCTGCACCGCGGTCCTCGAATTCCTGGTCACGGCAGGCTACCCCGAGGTCATTCTAGACACCGACGATTGGCGTCTCCCCGCGATCGGAATGTATCTCTCTTTGGGCTTCGAACCGGTCATGCAGCGCGAAGACATGCCCGCGAGATGGAAGACGGTCATGGAACATCTGGACGCGGAGAAGTGAGCAGATGCTGAGAATCGGACTGGCCGGGCTCGGCCACGGCCGGACGCTACTGCAGGCTAACAGTCCCGAAAATCAAGGCCTGCCTCTCAGGGTTACCGCCATATGCGACGCATCCGACGACCTGCTGGCGGCCGTATCCCGGGAGCACGAAGTCGAAGAGGCCACCACCGAATTCAACGAATTGGTGGACCGCGACGATGTCGACATCATCGCGATCTACACCCCTGGCCCACTTCACGCCCAGCAGATACTCACCGCCCTGGAGGCGGGCAAGCACGTGATGGTCACCAAATCCATGGTCTACAACATAGAGGAAGCGAAGCGCGTAGTGGAAGCGGTGGACCGCACAGGCCGGGTGCTGCTGGTAACCCAGTCGCTGCGGGGAAGGCCAGATTTCATGGAGGCGAAGCGTGTCTGCGACGCAGGAGAGATCGGCGAGCTGTTCATGGCCGAGTCCCACTACGTGCACGACCTGCGCCCGGTGTACGCCCGGAGCCCCTGGAGATTCACGATGCCCCAGGACCTTGTCCTGGGCGGCGCATGCCATCCCATTGATCTGCTGCGCTGGTTCATGGGCGACATCGAGGAGGTGCACTGCTACGGACTTCGCAGCGGCGTCGCTCCGCAATACCCACAGGAGGACAACTTCGTCATCAACGTGCGGTTCAAGAGCGGCAAGATCGGGCGCATTGCCAACTTTCTTGGCCTGGTCGAGCCTCCCGGGGTGCCGATGAACACCCTCGCCCTTTACGGGACCAAAGGCACGATCGTCGACGGCAGCAAACGAGTCGACCCGGAAGATCCTACGTCGGGGAAAGCCGACGCAGTGGGGTTCGAAACCTCCCGGCCACGGGGCCACGGCCAGGAGATGCTGGTGATGATGCAGCACATGGCGGACTGCGTTCTCGACGGTGCAACGCCGTGGGTGGGAGCTCGAGAGGGCGCTAGAGTCGTATCCACCGGCCTGGCCTGCTGGGAGTCTCTGCGAACGGGTCTGCCTATCAAGGTCCGAAATGAGTTCTAACTAGGACAGCGAGCGCGGAGCGGACTGGGGCATGACCATGCCCTGGCCTTGAGCGAATCGATTGACCGGCGGAGCTAGATTCGTCGTAGTGACGTTCCTCGCCATAGAGCTCCTGGACGAGTTCGTGGCCGCCGTGGTGGGGGCGGTCTGGCCTCTCATCCGGACCGATCTCGAGCTCTCATACGTGCAGATCGGCGTCTTGCCGAGCGCTCCGGCAGTCTTCGCCTACTTGATCGAGCCGGCGATCGGTATTCTCGGTGACGTGTGGAACAGGCTGGCGCTGATTCTCGGAGGCGGAGTGGCTTTCGGGGCGGCCCTGGTATTCGTATCGGCAACTCCTGGGTTCCTGTTCCTTCTGCCAGCATTCACTCTGCTACATCCGGCGTCCGACGCCTTTGTGAGCCTGTCTCAGGCGTCGTTTGTGGACTATGATCCAACGCGGCTCGAACACAATATGGCGCTGGACTCTTGCAGGTACTATCTGCGTGGTGCTTGGGGCACTTGTGCTGGCACTATTGGTCGCGGCGGGAGCGAGCCGACACGGCCTGTTCCTGGGGCTTCTTGCGGTAACGACAGTCGTGCTCCTGATGGCCCGTAGAGCGCCGTTAGGTGCCACAGCAGCGGCAGATGAGAGTGCCAAACGACCTGGCCTGAAGGATGGTGTCGCGCGGGCCCGGTGGGCGTGGCGCGATCGATCGATTCCACGGTGGCTGGTCCTCTACGAGTTCTCGGACCTCATGCTCGATCGCCTCCACGGCTACATCGCACCGTATTTCGTCGACGTTGCGATGACCTCGGCCGCATACGTGGCCACCGCGGTCGCAGTTGGGGCCTACGCGGACCTGCTAGACACCCCTGCTGCTGGCACCTCTCTTGCAGAGAGTGAAGTGAGTGAGGTACATCAAGATAAGCGCCCCATCGCACTGGTCCTGTACGTGGGATTCTTGCTGGTACCCTCTCCGCCGATGAAACTGGCCGCCCTGGCCCTGTTGGGTGTCGCGCCGACTGGATGGTACTCGGTTCTAAAGGCCAGGTGAACTCGTCCATGCCCGGCTGGAGCAGCGCCGCGCTAACCATCCAAAACGTCTCGGGGTTGTTTGGAAGCATCATCGCCCTTCTCATCGGGCTGCGCTCCGTTGGAGGCCCACCCGCGGGCAGGTCGGTGCGCTAGCGTCGCCTGTGATACCTTTGCTGCGTGGGCACAACGTTCGGGGACGCGACAATCATAGGCCAGGAGATATGAAACGATGCTAGGGGACCTTACGGGCAAGACGGCGCTGGTGACCGGGGCGGGATCAGGCATTGGCAGAGGCATCGCCATGATGCTGGCTGAGCAGGGGGCGTCGGTTGCCATCACGGACGTTATCAGCGAGCGGGCGACCGAAGTCGCGGCTGAGATGTCTGGCGCCCGGACCATCACCATCCCACTCGACGTGACGGACCAGGAGTCCGCGCACAAGGCCGTCCGCAGCGTCATATCCGAATGGGGCGCCCTGGATATCCTCATCAACAACGCCGGCGTCTCGTCGGCGCCAAACCGCCAACGGGGTGAGGAGCGGGAGGAGGACTGGGACGTCACCTTCGCCATCAACGTCAAAGGTGTCATGCACTGCTGCAACGCGGCCATCCCACACATGCGTGAACGCATCTACGGCAAGATAATCAACATTGCGTCTCAGGCAGGCCACTCTCCCCGACGCAGCGGAGGTGCGTACGGAGTCAGCAAGGCGGCCGTGCTGCGCTATACCAAGGGGCTGGCGGAGGCCCTGGCGCCCCACAACATCAATGTCAACGCCATATGTCCGGGGGCCGTCTGGACCCGGTTCCAGGAGGCCGGCGCACTCGCCATACAACGACGTGACCCGTCGCTGACGGATAAAGAGCCCGAGCAGATTTTTCGTGATCAGTACGAGCCGATTATCCCGCTGGGCCGCCCCCAATCCGCCGAGGACATCGGCAAGATGGCTGCGTTCCTTGTTTCAGAGGACGCGCGCAACGTGACGGGCCAGTGCATGCACGTAGACGGCGGAGTGATCCTGAGGGATTAATCTCTCAGACAACGTCGGTAGCCGACTCGAGCAGCCTTTTCAGCGCTGCGAGGTCGCCCGTGATGTGGCGTTTGACCGCTCGAGACATCGGAGGTCCGGTCAGGTTGTAGAACCGGCCGGATTCACCCCGGGCACGAAGTCCCACGAGGATGCCGTCGCCGGCCTCTTTCAAAGGCGTAGATGACCCTCATGGATAACGGACCTTTGCCCGAGCGCATCTCGAGCAGGGCATCGGGGTCGTGGTCTTCTACCTCAAGGACGTACTCGATGCGTTTACCGAGGAACCAAGCGGTGCGCGCCGCGCTCAGTATGCCTCAGCCAGATGCCGATTGTCCACGACCTCCGTACGCGAAGGTCAGACCATCACCGTCGACGGCGACGCAGGGACCATCGGGCTAGATGTGTGACAGTCGCCGCCGCAAGCGCGGAGGAGCGAGCCAATTTCGGATGTTGGCGTACGCCCAAGCTGGCATGGGAGGGATCCCTAGGTCGCAGGCGTTGAAGGGCGACAACTCGAAGCTACTTTACACTCGCTCCCCGAGGTTGATAAAGGTGCAGATATGAAGCCCGGAACGCGGATTCACTACGATGGCCTGGGCGTCTTCCAAGCCACCCGATCTACCCTCCAGATCGCCTCCATCTCGTAGTCCTCGTTGAGCAGCACCAAGAACGCGTAGTCTAAATCCCAATTGCTGAACCGGCCAATTCTGCCGCCACGGTTGACGCTTCCCGCACCTCGGCTTGGTGCCCGTAAGTTGATCTGGACCCTTTTCCACTGGCTATCCATGGCGTCATAGCCCTTCGCGCCATGCGGTACCTGTTCGAACTTGAGCACATTGACCCATATAGTTCGCCCAACTCCTGAGTGATGGGCAACGTGCGATCGAATCGCCTCTTAATAAGATCTGGCCAAGCCGACAAGGCGGCTCACCCATACCTGTTCACTCAGAGAGTCTAAGTTCCGGTTCATAGTCCGTTACCTCCATTTGCTGTCGGTGTACGATGTAGCAAGAAGCTAGTTGAATTCTGGCGACTACTTGGTGCCGGCCTTAGCCGACCAATTAAGACGGCTCTCCCTTCAGCCGGCGAAGGGTATCCGCTGCCCCTGCTGCAGCCCCTGTCCCGGGGCGTGCGACTTGGCCTTGATTGCTTCGATCAGGTCGCTCTCGGACTTTACGTCGCCATCGAACACTGTCACACAGCTTCCGATTCCTTGGAGAGAGTGGGCATCGCTTCCGCCCGTGCCTGGTAGCCCAAGCCACTGCGTGACCTCGCGCGCAAAGCGGTTCTCGTAGTCAGTGTTGGAGCCATTGGCTACCTCGATGGCGTCGACTATCTCGAAGAGCGGATGGCTTGCGGCCTGCTGCGCGGATCGCGGGTGCTCGTCAGGGTCTGTGAATAGGAGGTTGTAGTTAAATGGGCGCTGGTTGAAGAGGTTGCGGAACGGATGAGCCGAGACCATGACACCTCCCGCCTCGTCCACGACCTTCCTCAGCTCTTCCACGCGGTGCGTCCCGTTGAGGTAGGAGTGGAGTCCGAAGACCAGGATGTGTCCCATGTCCGTCTCGACCTCCAGGCCGTTCACGACCACCAGTCCAGAACACCCGAAAGTCCGCTGGATCTCGTCCTGTTCCCAACCGCCACTGTGCTCCGTAAGACAAACGCCGTCGAGACCAAGATCGAGGGCCTGTCGCACTAGGTCCTCGGGAGTGAGGCTGCTATCGCTGCTGCCTCGCGTGGTGTGGATGTGTAGATCTAAGACGGTCACCAGGCCTCCTTGCTCAGCATATGCATCTTGCGATCGCTCACCTCGCAAAATAGGGAAGAAACCACCCGAAGAGCGCTATGAAAGAGACTGCGATGGTCAGCACTCCGGCCACGAATCGCCACAACAGGACCACAAACGGCGCTGACATCATCACCGAGACGACGACTACGCCAAGAGTGAAAACTAAGTTGGGACTGCCAATCCCAGAGCCCGGCACCTGCTCGGCGCTGATCTTGTAGAGCAGTCCCATCGCCGCGCCGATGATCCCCCACACGGGGTAGGCCATAGCCACCATGGACAGGACTATTGTGCCAGGCGGAAGTCGTTCGAAGAGTAGCGCGAAGCCCGGCGAGGGTTCCTTGACGATCACGAAGAGCATCAATGACCCGGCGCAGATGAATATCGAGGCCATGAGCAGCCCGCTGGCAGTGCCCGCGATTACCATGCTCACAGTTTATCCGCATCGTCCGCAGACACTGTGGACACAAGATGGGAGACCCATCCGTACTGGTGTGTCAGCAGGAGATCGATGGCTGTACCAACCTCTTTACGGGAGACCGGGGCGAACATGGACGGCCCGCTGCCCGCAAGGTGTATCTCTCTGGCGCCGAGCGACGCGAGGGTGTCCCAGTATCCCTTGATCCCGGGAAATGCGTCTACAGCTACCGAGTCGAAGGCGTTGAACAGGAACTGGGGTGGTGTGTCGCCCCCACCTCTGAGGCGAGCCTCCAACTTTCGGGTGAGGGCTCCGCGAGTGAAGCTACTCTCTCCCAAGCTTCCGTATAATGTCGCGGTCTTATCCGGTAGAAGGATGTCAGGAGACAGTACCACCATCCACTGCAGGTCCGCCGGCGGCAGGCTTCGGACCTGCTCGCCTCTCCCCTGCACCATCGCCGTCCCGTTGTGCAAGAAGAACGGGACGTCAGAGCCCAGCTGCGCGGCAAGGGGTTCAAGGTCTCGTATGGAGAGTCCGAGGTCCCACAGCTCGTTAAGGCCCTTGAGCGTACCTGCCGCGTCGCTGCTGCCCCCGCCCAGTCCCGCAGACGTGGGAATCCTCTTCTGGAGCCGAATGTCAACCCCCTTGTCGCAGCGGGTGAACTCCCCGAGCAGTTGCGCCGCCATTACAACCAGGTTCTCATCTGACTGGAGCTCGGCGACGTCGCACTCGAAGCCGAGGGAGTCCGCGGGTGCTAGAGTCAGGGTGTCGTACAGGCCGATGGTCTGCATGACCGAGACAACGTCGTGGTAGCCGTCATCCCGGCGACCCAGCACCTCCAGGGTGAGGTTAACTTTGGCGTGCGCCTTTCGCGTGAGCATGTCTCTTGTCCTGAGATCGTGATCCTCGACGACGTCCCGCGTTAGGGACCCGGCCTCCGTGTGTCGGTAAAATGGAGAGGAACTCCGCGTACAGGTTACCCCATTCGACGAGCGTCAAGGTCGCACTGCGTCGTGTGGGGTCGATGAGAGACCGTGACAGCATCTTCTCCGCGACTTCGGAGGGTACCGAGAGACCCTTGCTCAGCGAGTTCCGGATCTGCTTCCGAGGCGCGCTGAACCCTGCTCTGAGCAGGGTGAACAGGCGCTCCTCGTGGTCGAAGGCGATCGCCGGAGTGGGACGCACGTCGATACGAACGACAGCGGAGGTCACCTTGGGAGCAGGTCGGAACGCCCTTGGCGGAGCATAGCAGACGATACGGGGAACGCCGTAGAGCTGTACGGCCACCGATATGAGACTCATCTTGCCGGGAGCGGCGGTCATGCTCTGGGCCACCTCCCGCTGCACCATCACCACCATGCGTTGCGGCTTTCGGTCAGCACCCAGAAACATTCGGATTATCGGCGACGCGGAGTAGTACGGCAGATTGGCTACGACCTTGTATGGCCTGTCCGCCGGCACCAGCTGCTCGATGTCGCTCTCTCGGGCATCGGCGCAGACCACGTTCACGCCCGGCCGACCTTTGAACTCGGTCGCAAGCCTATCTGCGAGATCGTGGTCGATCTCGACGGCAACGACGCGCGCGGCGCTCTCAGCCAGCCGCCTGGTGAGGATGCCACGCCCGGGACCGATCTCCACAATCGTGTCGTGCTCAGAGATCTCGGCGGCACGGACGATGCGGACCAGTACTCGCCTGTCTACAAGGAAGTGCTGACCGAGAGATTTTTTTGCCGAAGCGCGTCTTTCGGAGGTTATGTCAATACCTTGCCAGGGGGAGCCTAGAGGTGTCTGGTCAGGATTTCCGCCAGTGGACAACCGTCAGCGCTTCAGGCGTATGTCTGAATTTCCTATGTCAGATGTTTTCTCGACCTGTTGGGGGAGCGCGTCGAGTAGAATTACTGGGATATCTGACACGGTATGCTCACACTTCGGCAGATGTCTTAAATCATGCAGGCGTAACTCATCCTGATCCCACAGATATTGGTATGCGCAGAAGGCCTTGCCTCTTTCCGCCCCCACGTGAACTGCGCCCGGCCATGACGATCTCCGATGAGGCTACACCGGTGATTAGATTGGGATTGTCATGGACCAGAGTGAAGACCATGGACCCACCCAGCAGGCGAATTTTGCGCTATATTTCTGACTAACTTAGCTGACGCATATGCTTCGAACCACAATGTCCTGATGCCGAGCCAGCCGATATGCGGTGGGTATCTTCCATCGCAAGACAGTTTGCTAAAGCCAAATACCCCTACGGCTAGCCATTGAAGGGGCCTGAAAAGGTTATATAGAAGGCCGTGCACCTCCGATTCGATCTTCTCAGAGAGCATATCACCGGGAGGTGACTCGAGCCAGGCATACCTACGGCACCCGGAAATCACCGCTTACCGCTGCTTCCTTCCGGACCTGACGGGATTCACAGTCTTTCCGCCGCGCAGGACCTAGCTCTCAACACCACCATCCAGAGACAGAGACCCTCTGGAGTTAGACCTCCAGGAGGAATTCAGCCTCGCTAGAGCGGATTGCGAGTACAGGGCACCGCTATCTCCCCGCCTAGCACGACCTGAACTAATGTTAGACGAGGCGTCCAAGGGTGTCAACGAACGTTCTTGTTCCCCCAAAGCGAACGTCCCCCGTCTGTATACTATGGCCTGTGTGCTAGAGTAGGACGCAATACTCGCCGAGGGCGAGGGAAAGAGATCACGAAACGAGATGGATCAGCGCGCAGGACTATTCGGCTATCCTCTGTCGCACTCCATCTCCCCCGCATTTCAGCAGGCGGCCTTCGACCATTACTCGCTGCCGGTACGCTACGAAGCCTGGCCCACGCCACCGGAAGCGCTGAGGGCCGAGGTCCGAAGGCTGCGAGGCGAAGAGTTCCTGGGCGCCAACGTCACGGTTCCCCACAAAGAGGCCGTGATGAATCTCCTAGACACGATCGATCCTTGGGCAGAGCTTATCGGAGCCGTGAACACGATCGTGAACCACGATGGCCGCCTAATGGGGTCCAACACGGACGCCGACGGATTCATCAGGGCGCTCGGAGAGCACGCCGGAACGGACCCGCAAGGGCAGAGGGTACTTCTGCTGGGAGCGGGCGGATCGGCCCGTGCCGCGGCGTTCGCCCTTGCAAAGGGAGGAGCCACGGCGATCGCCATAACCAACCGCACCCTCAGACGAGCGGAGTCGCTTGCTCGCGACGTGAGGAAGCTGTCGGGCAATGTAACGGTCGTGCCCTTGGAAGGCGGACCGCTGCAGAGCGCAGTAGCGCGGTCCGACCTCATCGTCAACTGCACGTCTATGGGAATGCTGCACGGGGAGGCCGAGGGACGCACGCCCATCGACGGCCGCCTGATACCACCCGGTACTCTGGTCTACGACTTGGTGTACAATCCTCCCGAAACTCCGCTTCTGCGCGAGGCCCAGGGAGCGGGCGCCAGAACCCTCGGAGGACTGCCGATGCTCGTATACCAGGGCGCGGCGTCGTTCGAGTGCTGGACCGGCAAGGACGCTCCGGTCGAGGTGATGTTCGAGGCTGCCGAGAGGGCACTTGCGGGGTTACCCGACGAAGATCGACATACCCCATCATTGGAGAGGCATTGAAGTCCAACATCTTCATCACGGGATTTTCCGGATCCGGAAAGACCACGGTCAGCCGAAAGGTAGCCGAGCTGCTGGGGTGGGGCTTCGTCGACATCGACGATGAGATATCAAGAGAGGGGCGGTCCATTGAGGCCATCTTTTCGGAGCTGGGCGAGAGGCACTTCCGTCGTATGGAACGCGATCGCCTGACCACCCTGGTCGAGGGAAGTCACCAGGTCATCTCCACAGGAGGCGGAATAACAACCGACGAGCGCAACCGACGGGTGATGGAAAGCAACGGAGTCATCGTCTGCCTCGAAGCGAGGCCGGAGACGATCTTCCGTCGCCTCCAGGCTCAGGCCGAAGAGGACGAAGAAGCCGTCGTCCGTCCGATGCTGACTGCCGCCGACCCCGCGGAGCGAATTCGCTCCCTCAAGGCCGAGCGCCAAGCGGGGTATTCCCTTGCCCACTGGACCGTTCACACAGACCACCTGACTCCCGAGCATGTCGCGGAGGAGGTGATTAAGGGGTGGAGAGTGCTTACTGAGGGGAGTGTCACAGCTGCGCCGCGAGACGAACCCGACCTGGCCGCCACGGTCCGGACGTCCTCCGGCGACTATCCCATATGGGTCGGGTGGGGTGTCATGGAGCGGCTCGGAGAGCGGGTCAACGAGACTCTTCCGCGCTCCCCTCGAACGGCCTACATTGTCACCGACGAGGGCGTCTACCATCAGGCGCGTCAGGCGCAGCTGGCGATGGAGAGCGCCGGGATACCGACCCACATGTTTCTCATCTCACCGGGAGAGCAGAACAAGACCTTTGAATCGGCTCAGCACATCTACACCTGGCTGGCGGGCCGAAAGGCGGAACGATCGGACCTGCTGCTGGCGGTGGGTGGGGGTGTGGTTGGGGACCTTGGCGGGTTCGTAGCGGCAACCTATCTCAGAGGGATGCCCTTCGCACAGGTCCCCACCAGCCTGCTGTCCATGATGGACGCCTCCATCGGCGGCAAGGTGGCGGTCGACCTTCCCCAAGGCAAGAACCTGGTCGGCGCCTTCTACCAGCCCAGATTCGTCCTCGCCGACGTGCAGACACTGGAGACCCTGCCCGCGAGGGAGCTGGCCTCCGGATGGGCGGAGGCCATCAAGCATGGACTGCTCCTCGACCCTGACCTGGTCGCCACGTTCGAAGAGCAGCGCGAGCCCATCCTCGCGCTGGACCGAGAGGTAGCCACGGACGTGATCCGCCGCAGCGTCGCGATCAAGGCGAGCGTGGTCTCGCAGGACGAGCGGGAGACCCTCGGCATCAGGGTGCTCCTGAACTACGGCCACTCTATAGGTCACGCCATCGAGTCCGCCACAGGCTACAAGAGCTTCCTCCACGGCGAGGCGGTCAGCGTCGGCATGATGGGGGCCGCCTACATCGGCCACGCGATGGGTATGATGTCCGAAGGAGACGTCGACCGCCAGCGGGCAGTCCTAGAGGCATTCGCTCTGCCGCTATCGTGTGCCGGCGTCGATACCGACGCGATCTCCGACGCGATGCTCTCCGACAAAAAGGTAGCAGGCGGAGCACTTCGCTGGGTGCTGCTGGACAGGATCGGGAAGGCGTCTGTCAGGAACGACGTCCCTGCCGAGTTGGTGCAGCAAACGTTAGCCCGGTTGGCGCAGTAGCCGTGGTAACGTCCTAGATTTGGACCTTCTATGGCTAGCTTTTCTGGGCTTCGCTACTGGTGCTTACGGTGTGCTGGTGGGAGCAGGCGGGGGGTTCATTCTTGGGCCGGTCCTGCTGATCTTCTTAGGCCTGGAGCCAGCCGTCGCAGCCGGGACATCCCTGGCGCTGGTGGCGGTCAACAGCATCTCAGGCTCCCAGGTGTACCGGCAACTGGGGTTGGTCGACGTCCGAAGCGGGTTCCTGTTCGCTGCGTCGGCGATTCCCGGGTCGGTCCTCGCGCCCTTCGTCCTGACCCAGGTCGCCCCGTCCTCTTTCAGGATCCTTTTTGGACTCCTACTCGTCGGGCTCGCCGTCCAGATGGTTGTCCATCCTCGCTTCTCGGGCAGCACACGGGAGTCCAAGCCGAGGGCGGGGGCCATGGTGAGAGAGCGACGGGTAGCAACCGACGACGGACAGGTCTTCGAGTACAGATTCAGTGAAAGCGCCGCCGCCGTATTCAACCTGTTTCTCGGCTTTGTCTCCAGCTTCTTCGGCACTGGCGGAGGCTTCCTGCGGACTCCAGTCCTGGTCTCTTTCTTCAATTTTCCGCTGCGCGTTGCCGTCGCGACATCCGTCTTCTCCCTCTCATTCTACTCGACCACCGGAGCACTGGTGCACGCATCGCTGGGTCACATCGACTGGTACCCCACATTCGTCTGGGCCGGCATGGGATTCGTCGCCGGTGGCCAGATCGGGGCCAGGCTGTCCAACAAGGCCAGCGGCACCTGGGTCCTTCGCCTGTTGCTTGTGGTGGTCCTGGGATTGGGGATCCAGCTGCTGATCGAGGGGATAATACGGTGAGCTCGTCCTTGTTCACGTTGCACCATACGGACGGCATCGCTCGCGCCGGGATGATCCGAACTCCGCGCGGGGAGGTACCGACGCCTGCGTTCATGCCGGTGGCCACCCAGGGATCCGTGAAGGCACTGGACCCCAACGACCTCAAGGCCATCGGGGCCACGATCGTCCTCGCGAACACCTACCACCTGTACCTGCGCCCCGGAGTGGACATCGTCAAGAACCTGGGCGGCCTCGCCTCCTTCATGGGATGGGACGGCCCTACGCTCACCGACAGCGGGGGATTCCAGGTCTTCAGCCTGGAGCATCTCCGCAAAATAACCGAGCAGGGGGCGCTGTTTAAGTCGCACATAGACGGGAGCCTCCACGAGTTCACCCCGGAAGCCACGATAGCCCACCAGGAGGGCCTGGGCGCGGATATCATCATGCCCCTGGACGTATGCGTGTCCTCGGACGCAGACCGCGCGACGATAGAAGAGACGGTGGAGCGCACAAGTCGCTGGGCCGCTCGCTGCCGCCAGGCCCACTCCGGGGCCGACCAGGTCCTGTTCGGCATCGTTCAGGGCGGCCTGTTTCCCGACCTGAGGACCCAGTCGTCCGACGCCATCACCGCTCTGGACTTCCCCGGCTACGCGATCGGCGGGCTAAGCCTGGGAGAGTCAAAGGACGAGACGTATGACACGGCGGAGCTCACCGCCAAGATGCTGCCGGTCGAGCGACCGCGATACCTCATGGGTGTGGGGTCGCCCGAGGACCTTGTGGAGTGCGTGGCCCGGGGGATAGACATGTTCGATTGCGTGCTGCCTACCCGCATCGCTCGAAACGGCGCACTGTTCGTGAAGTCCGGACGGGTGAACGTCGACAAGGCACCTTATCGTGCCGGCGACGGCCCCGTCGAAGCCGGGTGCGACTGCTACACCTGCCTGAATTTCTCTACGGCTTACGTCCATCATCTATTCAGAGCGAAGGAGATACTAGCCTACCGCCTGGCGACGATCCACAACGTGCGTTTCGTGCTTAGGCTGATGGAGGAGATGCGCTCGGCCATCGCCTCGGGCAGCTTCGAGGCGTACCGCAGGGAGTTTCACGCCAACTTCACCCCGCCGGACCAAGAGACCCGCCATACCCAAAGACGCAAGTGGCTCGAGGCTCAGCGACGTCTCAGGGATCGGTAGTAATCTACCTGGAACTCCCTCGGAGATGACTACCGCGGACGCCGCATGGCACACCGCCGGTTGACGATGGAGGCGGCTTATCCGCCGGCGACCGCGGGGACGATGCTGATCTCGTCCCCGGAGTTGGTCTGGCTCTCCAACCCTTGCAGGAAGCGGACGTCCTCGCCGTTGACGTAGACGTTGACAAAGTTACGTATCTCGCCTGAGTCGTCGCAGAGACGCTCTTTTATCCCAGGGAACTGGGTCTCCAGCGACCCGACGATGTCACCTAGGGTCGCGCCGTCCACGGAAACCTTGTCCTGACCATCCGTCAAGCGGCGAAGGGGGGTCGGTATTCTCACTGTCACGCTCATGTCGTTTGTTCCTCCAGTTCCTTGGATTGTGGTTCGCCGGACAGAGCTCCCTACCGAGCCACTTACCGGGTGTCGAACTGTGTTCGGATGGCATTGACTCGAGGATGACTGCCCCTACACAAATCTTGATACTCGACTTGACTCTCGCGCTCCATTCTAGAATGACAGGTGCCGAGTCCGTCCAGTATCAGCCCTCCACCACGTCGCCCGCGACGGGGTCCACCCTAACTCCGGTGGCGTTGACCCACTCGAGCCCCTGGCTTATCTGGTCTTCCTCGCCTTCCAGCTCCAGGACAACCCATCCCATGTCTTCCCGGACGTCGGCGCGGCGGATGTTGGTCACTACTTTGAACTTGTGCCCCAGGTAATAGATGACCGCCTGGGTGATCAGGTCCTGTGGAAAGGTGAATTTTACTCTCTTCCTTGCCATTACTACCTCCCCAATGCTGAACCGCTACACCTCTACCGCCTTCTGGAAGGACTCGTAGGTTGGATCGATGAAGACCGGCTCCACGTACCGGTCGACGACCTCCTGGGTTTTCAGGCCGTTCCCGGTAATGAAGGCCACCGTGACCTCGTCGGGTTTGATGGCTGACGACTTGGCGAGCTTTCTGAGTGCGGAGATGACTACCCCACCCGCAGTCTCGGTAAATACGCCCTCGGTCTCGGCGAGCAGCCGGATGCATTCCACAATTTCATCTTCCGGAGTGGACACCGCCACGCCGTCGGACTCCTGCAGCGTCTGCAACGCGTAAGCCCCGGCCGCCGGGTTGCCGATGGCCAGCGACTTGGCGATCGTATTTGGCCTCACCGGCTTGACCTGTTTACTTCCCAGCCTGTAGGCCTCCACGATGGGTGAGCACCCCTCGGCCTGAGCTAGGTGCATCTTTGTATTGGCCTTGTCAATCAGGCCCACGTCCACCATCTCTCCGAGGCCCTTCCAAATCTTGGTGTACAGCTCGCCTGACGCGCCCGGCACAACACAGTGGTCCGGTGCGCGCCACCCGAGTTGTTCGGCGACCTCGTACCCGAGAGTCTTGCTACCCTCGGCGTAAAACGGGCGCATGTTGATGTTGACGAAGGCCCAGCGGAGGTTGTCCGAAAGCTCGCTGCAGAGCCGGTTGACCTGGTCGTAGGTCCCGTCTACGGCGACGAGTGTGGGCCCATATATGGCCGCGCCGACGATCTTCCCTCTCTCCAGGTCCGCGGGAAAAAACACAATCGTCTTCATGCCTGCTTTGGCGCCATGCGCCGCTACAGCGCCCATCAGGTTGCCCGTAGACACGCAGGCAAGCACATCGAACTCAAACTCCAGCGCCTTGGCGGCCGTGACCGATACCGGCCGGTCTTTGAACGAGAAGGTCGGGTTGACGCTGTCGTTCTTGATGTACAGGTTTTCGAGGCCCAGCACGCGCCCAAGGTTCTTCGCCCTGATCAGCGGAGTGAGTCCGGTGCCCATGTCCACGGCTGCCTCTGCCTCGACAGGCAGAAAGTCATCGTACCGCCACATGGTGAGCGGGCCGCTCTCTATGCTCTCTCTGCTGACACTTCTGGCGATGGAGTCGTAGTCGTATGTGACTTCCAGCGGACCGAAGCAAAAGTCGCAGACGTTGAGCGGCTCGATGGGAAACTCTCTGCTACACTCACGACAAGTCAGACACTTTATGTGGGTCAAAAAACCACTCCTGCAGGACCTCAGGGGGCGACGTCAAGGTGGCTCCTTAAGATCGAAGCCAAAGGCCTTCTATCGCATGGTCATGGTAGCAATACCAAAGCTGCCGTGTCAAGGAAACACGGCCCGACTGCGTCCCTTCGGCAGACCCAGGACAGGCCTTCGGCAAGGCCCCCAACTGACCGGAGGATACGCGGGGCCTGTACTGGCCATCTCCGCTAAGAGCCAGTCGGCCCACGCGCATGAAGGGGCTGGCACTAGATTAGAGCGCCAGGTGCCGCGACCTTGCTGACTCGCACCTCCAAGCAATATACTTCCCCAAAACGCAACGAGAGAGATAAACTATGTCCACCCAGGAACGATGGCTACCGCTCTTTCCACTGAACGCGGTCCTGTTTCCAGGCGGCGCGCTGCCGATCCAGGTCTTCGAGAATCGGTACAAGCTGATGATGCAGCACTGCCTGGAAGGTGACAAGAGCCTGGGGATCGTTCTGATCAAGTCCGGCTCAGAGGTGGGTGAACCCGCAACTCCCTACTCCACCGGCACTATGTGCGAGGTCGTCCAGACGAGCAACATAGAAGATGGCCGCATGCTGGTATCCGTGGCCGGTAAGCAGCGTTTCCACATCAAGCAGATTACCCAGACCCGGCCGTATATGGGAGCGGATGTAGACCTGCTGGACGACTTTCCAGATGAGTGGGTGCCACCAACGGAGATGG
>Ga0310345_10002247_pt1 | contig 19893 bp, 17 predicted proteins | sample HC15DNA20500_MG_FD_204667 | JGI IMG/M metagenome (GOLD analysis project Ga0310345, IMG submission 204667) | Marine microbial communities from station ALOHA, North Pacific Subtropical Gyre - HC15-DNA-20-500_MG | ecosystem: Environmental > Aquatic > Marine > Oceanic | place: Pacific Ocean: North...
GCCCGATCCAGACGTTAAGTCCTATAAGACCCTGTTTGATCTATTTTAGTCCAAATTAACCCTATGTCAAGGCAAACCAAGGTTTTTTTTGGGGATCGGGGTCCATCACCACCAGGACACCAAGGCACTAAAGCAAGACTGGTATGAACCACTCCGATGGTCTTATGAATTCCAGGGGAACAAGCTCATTCATTTATTTGCAGGAATTTATGGTAGGCAAAATTAAGGGGTGCTTTTGGCGGCTATAAAAGGGCATCCGAATCAAGGCTGTAAGTTCGACCCCCGATCCTGCCATACACCTCGGGTCGGGCTGTAACAGAAAAACGAGAACCGGTCCCTATCTGCCCCACGTTCGCTGACTGGATACTGCGATGCACCTTCGTCAGTGAGGGGGATCCCGTCGCAGCGGCCCAACGTTTGGATGAGGTAGCAGTTGCCAGATAACCGTGTACCAGTCCCTCCCCGGGTGCCATATTGAGGCTGCTCATTATCCTTCATTATGTTCGAGCGGAATATTCCACGAAAAGAAGTGTTCTATCAAGCAAGGAGAATAGGTAATGCCTATTAACGATGGGAATATTGTACTTGGCCCAGGAGAGGGCAAGATAATCCCAGTGCCAGGTCACAAGGTAACGGTCAAGGCGACTGGTGCAGAGACCGATGGAGCGTATTCACTGAGGGAAGTTGAGCTAGACGGTGACGGACCGCCACAACACATACACAAAACCGAGGATGAAGCATTCTATGTCCCGGAGGGAGAGATCAAGGTCCTGGTGGGAGAACGCACCCTAACAGCGACAGCCGGTTCTTTTGTAACCATCCCCAGGGGAACGGTTCACGCTTTTGCTCGGGCCGGACAGGAGCCTGCCAAGGTGCTCGCCATGTTTACTCCAGCAGGATTTGAGAATTTCTTTGATGAAGCGGTTGATCTGGATGTTGCGGACACAGAAGCTTACGGTGCCAAAGCCAATGCCTTAGCCGAGAAGTACAACATGGAGATAGTGGGACTACCACTGGAGGTGTAGGCGGTGGATGCATGGCCCTAGGCGGCTTGTATCAGCTTGATCAGGGCGTCCCTAAAGCCCTTTTTGAATATCCCTCGAATCGCCTGAAAGCCGCGGATAATGACTCTACCAACCAGTTACAGGAGAACGTTGATGAATATCTTAATCACTGGTACAAGCAGCGGCTTTGGCCGAAAAGCCGTGGAAACCCTGGCCGGCAAAGGCCACACGGTAGTGGCGTCGATGCGCGGAGTTGGCGCCAAAAATGCCAAGGCGGCCAGATCCATTGAAAGCTGGGCCAAGGAAAACAACGCAAAGGCATTTGTGGTGGAACTGGACGTCGCCGATGACGCTTCAGTAGATAAGGGTGTATTGAAAAAGCAGGCGGCCTCGATGTTGTCGTCAACAACGCCGGCATTGCCAACATGGGTGTGCTGGAGGCTTTCAGCATCGCGCAGGCCAGGCAAATTTTGACGTGAACACTTTCGGCCCCATGCGCGTGAGCAACGCGGTGCTTCCTCATTTGCGTGAAAAAAAGGCCGGCTTGATCGTGAATATTTCCAGCATCGTGTCGAATCTTCCCTTCCCCTTCATGGGTATTTACTGTGCTTCCAAGGCCGCGCTCGAGGTTCTTTCCGACGACTACCACGCGACCCTGCAGGGTTCAGGCGTCTAGTCGGTGCTGTTGGAACCGGGTGCTTATCCCACCGAAATCTACGGCAAGCTCATGCAGCCAGACAACGCGGAGAAGGTCATGCCCGGCTATCCCAACGCCGGACCAACCATGGAAGGCATGGGCAAAGGTTTCCAGACTCTGTTCGAAGCCGCCAAGCCTGATCCCCAGGACGTGGTCGACGGCGTGAGCGGAAAGATTGTGGAAAGCTATCTCGCAGCCAAGGGCAAAGCCTACGGCGAATTCCTGAAGATTTACTCCTGAACTTTTTCAGATCGGCTATCCTGGCTGGAGTTGCGGGAGTCTTCAGCCAGGTAGACTTCTCCCATCCCGCAACGAAAGGGACCCTCCATATGGGAAGTCCCGGATGAAGGTTCTTGTCATCGGCGCCGATCCTGTAGGCCTTACGGTCGCCCTTGAATTCCCTCACCATGGCATCAAATCAGCCTGGGAGATTTATTCGCAGCAACAGGTCCTGACAGCAAGGGTCTTCGCGCCGCAGCAAGTAGAACCCACTCGCTCTCCAGAGTTGGCCCTCCATGAGCCTGACCCACAGAGTTTTCTACAGCCCGGATGGCTTATAATCTGCGGGCTACCCAAAGAACATGGATGACATTCGCTGCCATCAGTTCAAAAGGCACGTGGAAGTGATTTCAAATTTAAAACCATCATGCTACTATCAAGAAGGATTATCGCCTACATATGTCCGATATACCCGATGGAGTAGAGCATTCATTCTCTTCGTTGACCCTTGCCATCCGTCACCGGGCATGATGCTTGGAACTCCGAGGTTGGCTGCTATGCTAAGAACCACCCTGAGCTGGATCGGAATCGCGCTGGTCGGGGCCAGTTCCCTTCAAACGGCCCGGCCGCAGTCTTTGAGCCCGGTTCCGTCACACGTTTCCGAACAGCAGGCGGTCCTGGATCGTTACTGCGTCGTCTGCCACAACCAACAGCTTCGCACGGCCGGCCTAGCGCTCGACACGCTGGACGTCGAGCAGATCGGCGACGGCGCGCCGGTGTGGGAGAAGGTGTTGCGAAAGCTGCGGGGCCGAGCCATGCCCCCGGCCGGTATGCCTCGGCCGGATGAGGCCACCTACGACTCCCTGGCCGGCTACCTGGAGGAGGAACTGGATAGCGCCCGACCTAACCCGGGCCGACCGGTTCTGCATCGCCTTAACCGTGCCGAATACACCAACGCCATCCGCGATCTACTGGCCCTGGAGATCGATGGAGCCTCCCTGCTTCCGGGCGATGATTCCGGCTACGGTTTTGACAACATCGGCGACGTCCTCTCGGTCTCGCCCATGCTGATGGAACGATACCTGTCAACCGCACGGAAGATCAGCCGTCTCGCTCTTGGACATCACACGGGACATCCCGATTCCGAGACCTATGAAGTTCCCGGTTTCCTTCGACAGGAAGACCGCGCCAGCGAGGACCTGCCCTTTGGTTCGCGGGGGGGAATCTCTGTTCGCCATTTCTTTCCGCTGGATGGCGAGTATCTCGTCAAGGTTCGCCTGAAATCCAGCTATGACGGCGCTTCTATTCTCGGCATCGCCGAGGAGCACCAACTCGACATTCGCCTGGACCGCAAAAGAATCGGTCAGCTGACTGTGGGCGGCGCCGGCGGGAACTTTCGAAAAATTTCTCCGGTTGGGGAGGAGGCACCGGATGCGCACCTGGAAGTCCGCTTCTCGGTGGGGGCCGGCCCGCATGTGGTTGGGGTCGCCTTTGTGAAAGAAGCCTGGGTGCGTGAACAGAGGGTTCATCCGAAATTGGGAACCCGGGAACTTGAGGAACCTGGCGTGGGCAGTATGACGATCAGTGGCCCCTACACTGCCCGAGGACCAGGGGAGACACCCAGCCGCAGCAAGATCCTTGTGTGCCGCCCGACCAGCAGCCACGATGAGGAAGCCTGCGCAAGAAAGATCATCTCCAGCCTGGCTCGTCGGGCCTATCGCCGACCTATCGAGGATGAGGAGTTGCCCAGCCTGCTCGGTCCCTATCAGATTGGCCGCCAGGGGGGATTTGAGACAGGAATCGAGCGAGCGCTTCAAAGAATCCTGGTTTCCCCGGAGTTTCTGTTTCGCATCGAACGGGACCCGAAGAACATCGAGCCGGGGACCGTCTATCCCGTCAGCGATCTGGAACTGGCCTCCCGGTTGTCTTTCTTTCTGTGGAGCAGCATACCCGATGACCAGCTGTTGGATGTGGCCGACGAGGGCCAACTTCGAGACCCCGCCGTGCTGGAGAAACAGGTGCGGCGCATGCTCGCCGACCCCCGATCCAAGGCCCTGGTGACCAATTTCGCCGGCCAATGGTTGTATCTGCGCAACATAGCGTCCGTGGCGCCCGACCTGGGGGAGTACCCCGAATTCGACGAGAATCTCCGGGGCGCATTCCAGCGCGAGACCGAGTTGTTCTTTGACAGCATGCTGCATGAAGACCACAGCGTGGTGGATTTACTGAATGCGGACTATACCTTCCTGAATGAACGCCTGGCCCGGCACTACGGCATCGAAAATGTGTACGGCAGTCACTTCCGACGGGTAGCTCTGAGCGATGAGGAACGGAAAGGATTACTGGGCAAGGGGAGTATTTTGACGGCAACCTCCTATGCCAACCGGACTTCGCCGGTTTTGCGCGGCAAGTGGGTGCTGGAGAACATCCTGGGCACACCGCCGCCGCCGCCGCCGCCCAATGTTCCCGCCCTGGAGGAACCGACCGGGGAGAGCAAGCCGCTTACCATGCGCGAGCGAATGGAAAAACACCGCGCCAATCCCGCCTGCGCGGTTTGCCATACGCGGATGGACCCCCTGGGTTTCGCGCTGGAGAACTTCGATGCGATCGGTGGGTGGCGAACCACGGAAGCGGGCATCCCGATAGATGCCTCGGGAACCCTTCCCGACGGAACCCAGTTCGAGGGCGTCCCGGGACTCCGCGATATTCTACTGGAACGCCGAGACGAATTTGTCCTGAACGTCACTGAAAAACTCCTGACCTATGCTCTGGGTCGGGGAGCTGAGTATTACGATGCCCCGGCCGTCCGCTCGATCATGCGGGAGGCCGCTCCGGACGACTACCGCTGGTCGTCGCTGATTACCGGTATCGTCAGGAGCCCGCCCTTTCAAATGAGGAGGTCAGAAGAGCCATGATCATCACCAAGAAAGCCCTGCCTCGCCGAACCTTCTTGCGCGGTATCGGTGCCACCCTGGCTTTGCCGCTGCTGGACTCCATGGTCCCGGCATTGGCAGCCTCGCCCCTGGCGGGGACCCAGTCACCGACCCGGCTCTCCTTCGTCTATATTCCCAACGGAGTGATCATGGATGAGTGGACGCCGTCCACGCTGGGCTCCAATTACGAATTAACCTCGATTCTGGAGCCGCTGGCTCCCTTTCGGGATGACATGCTGGTGCTGAGCGGACTCGCCCACAGGACAGGTCGGGCGTACGACGGCGAAGGCCCGGGGGATCATGCCCGCGCCAGCGCCACTTTCCTGACCGGCGTTCATCCCAGGAGGACCGAAGGCGCCGACCTGCGTTCCGGAACATCGATTGACCAGATCGTTGCCCGAGAATTCCGCAAACACACCCAGCTGGCGTCACTCGAGGTCGCCCTGGATTCAACCGAAGTGGTGGGCACCTGCGATACCGGCTACAGCTGCGCCTACAGCAATACGCTTTGCTGGAGCAGCCCCACCACGCCCGTGCCCATGGAGAACAAACCGCGTGCGGTCTTCGAGCGGCTCTTCGGCGACAGCGACAGTTCCGACCCGGCCCAACTGCACGCCCGAATGCAGGAGGAAGGCAGCATTCTCGACTTTGTGACCCGGGATGTAGCACGTCTCCTGATGCAGTTGGGTCGCAAGGACCAGGCCAAGCTCACCGAGTATCTCGATTCAATCCGTGACATTGAACGCCGCATCCAGATCGCCGAAGGCCAGTTGGACCGGGAACTGCCCTCCCTGGAGCGTCCCGTGGGAGTGCCCCCCACCTTTACGGAACACTGCAAACTCATGACGGACTTACAGGTCCTGGCCTTCCAGACCGACATGACCCGCGTCATGACCTTCATGATGGGACGCGAGCAGAACACCCGGGTCTATGACGAGCTCGGCATCAAGGACGCCTACCACCCGTTGACGCACCACCAGAGTGATCCCACCAAGATTGCCAAGGTACACAAGATTGACATCCTGCACTCTCAGATGTTCGCCTATTTTCTGGAGAAGATGCGATCGACGCCTGACGGCGACGGCTCCCTGCTGGATCATTCCATGATCGTCTATGGCAGTTCCTTGAGCGACGGCAACTTTCATCTGCACTACGACCTGCCCATCCTGCTGGCGGGCGGAGGAAGCGGCCAGCTCAAAGGGGGCCGTCACATCCGCTATCCCGAGGACACGCCAATGACCAATCTGTTCCTGACCTTGCTCGACAAGTTGGATATTCCCCTGGAGAACCTGGGCGACAGCAACGGAAGGCTCGATCTCCTGACAATCTAGAGATGATCCCTGTTTGAGGAAATGAGACGAAGATGAGCAACAAAGTCAAAGGTCTCGATGGCCGCTGGGTGCTTCCTTTTCTGTTTGTGTCGCTGACCAGCCTAGCCGCCGGCAGCGACCTTGACCTGGCAGAAGCAGTCGAGAAGGGAGATCGGGCGACCGTGCGTTCCCTGCTGGAGCAACAATCCGATGTCAACGCACCTCAGGCAGACGGCGCCACGGCGCTGCACTGGGCGGCCCACAGGGATGATCTGGAAACAGCGGAACTTCTGATTGCTGCCGGCGCCAACCTGAACGCCGCCAACGACTATGGCGTCACTCCGCTTTCCCTGGCCTGCACGAATGGCAGTGATGCCATGGTCGCGAAGCTGTTGGAAGCCGGGGCCAATCCAAACGCCGTCCAGCAGACCGGAGAGACGGCCCTCATGACTGCCTCCCGTACCGGCAACGTTGAGGTGGTGAGATTGCTCCTAGCCCACGGAGCCGATGTGAACGGGCGGGAAACCCGGCGGGAACAGACCGCGCTGATGTGGGCGGCGGAGAGGAAGAGCCCGGACATCACACGAGCGCTGATCGAGCATGGAGCGGACGTCCACGCCCATTCCAAGCGCGGTTTCACTGCCTTGCTCTTCGCTGCCCAGCAGGGAAATCTGGAGTCTGTAGGGGCCTTGCTGGCCTCGGGTGTGGACGTGAATGAGCCCTCTCCGGAATGGGGCAGTGCCCTGGTAGCGGCGGCCGCCCGTGGTCACGAGGAATTGTCCCTCGTCCTTCTGACGGAGGGCGCGGATCCCAACCTGGTGGACGGCCATGGTATTTCCGCCTTGCACTACACGGTGCTGAAGGGATTTGCCGTTTTCTCTTCCATCCCCGCCCACCTGGGTATCAACTCTAACTATCACCGGCCCTCCATGATGGAATTAGCAAATGCACTCCTGGCACGGGGAGCGAATCCAAACGCTCGAACCGGGAAGGACCTCCGGATACAGGGGAGTATCGGCTCCTCCAGAGTGAGCATGGTCGGCTCGACGCCGCTGATTCTGGCCGGCGCAGCAGCCGATGCCGGCCTCGCCCGCCTCCTGATTGAAGGGGGGGCCGATGTGAACCTGGCGACCACCAGGAACATGACACCTCTGATGGCGGCGGCGGGCCTGGGCCATAGAACGGACCGACCGGCCCAGCAGGAGTATGAAAGCGCCCTGGAAGTCTCCAAGCTGTTGATCGACGAGGGTGCCGACGTCAATGCCGTCGGCGAAAACGGCTGGACCGCACTGCACGGAGCCGCCTACATCGGATCAGACGGGATCGTGCAACTGCTCGCGGAAAGCGGCGCCAGACTGGATGTGATTGACGATTTCGAACAAACGCCGTGGAGTATCGCCGAGGGCCTGATCGGAGCGAGCCTTGTGTTCTTCAGCTTCAAGGCCGAAGGCATCCACCCGACGACGGCCAGCCTGCTTCTCGAACTGGGCGCCGATCCCCGGGTCGTTCCGGAACTTCCGGAGCCATACAATCAGTCAAGTCGGTGATACTGCCAGGATCGAAGGGTCAGTCGGGTTTAGTCGGCGTCTCTGTCGGTCGTTTGAAACACTCCACTCACAGTGCCGGCATAAACCGTCATGGGATCGGTGGGATCGACCATCAGGGACCGGACATTGGGTTTGTTGAAACCGTCGTTGACGGTACGCCAGTTGGCGCCCCTATCGGTCGTTCGAAACACTCCGCTGCCGTCGCTGCCGGCATAGACCGTCTCGGGGGCAGTGGGGTCGATCGCCAGGGCGCGGACCCTGGGGTGGGTCAAGCCATTGTTGACCGCACTCCAGCTGGTGCCCCCGTCCGTCGTTCGAAACACTCCGCTGCCGTCGCTGCCGGCATACAGCGTCATCGGGTCGGTGGGGTCGATCGCCAGGGCCCAGATCCTGGGGTGGGTCAAGCCGTTGTTGACGGCACTCCAGTTCGCGCCCCCATCCCGCGTTTGAAATACCCCGCTGCCATCGGTGCCGGCGTAGAGCGTCATCGGGTCCCTGGAATCGATCACCAGGGCGCGGACCCTGGGGTGGGTCAAGCCGTTGTTGACGGCACTCCAGTTCCCACCCCCGTCCGTCGTTCGAAACACTCCGCTGCCGTCGCTGCCGGCATACAGCGTCATGGGATCGGTGGGGTCCATCACCAGGCAGCGGATATTGAGGTGGGTCAAGTCGTTGCTGACCGCACTCCAGCTGGCGCCTCCGTCGGTGCTCTGAAACATCCCGTCAAGGCCACCGGCATAGAGGGTCATGGGATGGGTGGGGTCGATCGCCAAGGCCCGGATATTGCTGCGAATGGGCAGGCCCTCGTTGATCCGACTCCAGCTGGCGCCCCGGTCGGTACTCTGAAACACCCCGTCGCCCGAGGTGCCGGCGTACAGCATCATCGGATTGGTCGGATCCATGGCCAGATCCGAGACAGAGGCCGTACGGTCCTCGGGACCTATATTCCTCCATGGGCCCTGAGCCAGACCCAGCGCCGTCAAAAATAGAATCAAAGTCATGCCAAGAATGCCGTTTCGCAGGCTTGGCAACACCGTGATGGCGACGTTCCGGCCGAGCTGGAGATAGGGGGCACCATCAAGCAAGGTTGTTCTGAATCTCTGGTTGGGAAGAAGTTTCAAGGCCAATACTTCCAGAGCTCTACTCCACCAGACTCTCTACCACGTAGGTGCTCACGTCCTGAATCTCTTCGGGAGTTAGCGTGGAGCCCAGGGAGGGCATCTGGATGCCTCCTTCCCTGACGGCTCTCATGACCTTCTCAAGATCGCCGACGCCGGTCAGGTCCGGGCCGCTGTGGCCTCCCTGACCCTGAGGGCCATGGCACATGGCGCAGGTCTGGCTGTAGATCTTTTGACCCAGGCTGATGTCGGCCGTTCGGGCCGCGCGTCTGGGCTGGATAGGGGTCGTATCGGGTGGGGCCACCTCATCCATCGTACCCTTCAGGGAAAAGAGCCAGACGCTGTCGCCCTTGGGGGTACCGCCCATGAGATTGCCCGCCGACAAAACCACCACATACTGATCGCCCTGGTATTCAAAGACGGAGGAGGGAGCATTGACTCCCGCCCCGGTCTGGAATTCCCACAACGGCAACCCGTCGCTGGAATCCAGGGCGGTAAGGCGGCCGTCGTTTCTTCCCACGAACAGCAGCCCGCCGGCGGTCACCACCGAACCGCTGTAGCACATGTCCTTCCACCTCTGACGCCAGACGATTCGATTCGTCCTCATATCCAGGGCAGCGAAAATCCCGGTCGGAGGCATGGAGACTCGCTCGAAACGTCCCCCTGTATAGCCTTCGCCATCGGGAGGGATCTCGTTGTGCCTGTCCCCGCCGTTGAAATTATTCATGCGATCGTTGGCGCAGACATAGTAATAGCTGGAGGCTGGATCGTAAGAACTGGGGGGCCAGTTGGCCCCTCCAAAAGATGCGGGCTTGGACACCGCTCCCTCCGTCCAGTAAGGGGTGAAAATCCGGCCCTGGTTGACCAGGGTGTAACCCTCCGGGGCGATGTCCACCATCTGAGGAACAAAGGCGTCCCCGCGGGGATAGGGCTGGGTGGAGGAAGTGAATTGTCGAGGTTCCTGGAGAACCGGCCTTTCGTCGATGCCCAGCAGGGGTTCTCCGGTGATACGGTCCAGAATATACACCCATCCGGTCTTGCCGGCCTCGGCCGCCGCCTTTCGCCATACCCCGTCGATCTCCACATCGAAGAGCATCACGGGATTGGCGGAATCATAATCCCACATGTCATGATGAACCTGCTGGAAATGCCATCGATACTTTCCCGTTTTCACCTCGATCGCAACGATCGACACGGCGAAGAGGTTGTCTCCGGCTCTCACCGATCCGTTGAAGTCAGGGCCCGGGTTGCCAGTGGAAAAATAGAGCAGGCCCAATTCAGGATCGAGCGCCGGAGTTTGCCACACCGATGCCCCTCCGTGTTTCCAAACCTCGTTGTCCTGGGGCCAGGTCTCGTGGCCAACCTCACCCGGACCCGGGATGGTATAAAAGGTCCACCCCAGCGAGCCGTCCTTTGAATCGTAGGCCTTGACCCGGCCCCGGATGCCTTTCTCAGCACCGGCAAATCCGGTGATCACCAGGCCGTCATAATAAAGAGGTGCGCTGGTGATGGTGTAGCCTTCCTGCCAACGTTCCGCCTGGGTAGACCAGACCACGCCTCCCGTTTGCTGGTCCAGAGCCACCAGGCGGCCATCCAGTTGCCCCACGTAAACCTTACCCTCTCCCAGAGCCACACCCCGGCTGGTCCATCCACAACAGACGGTGGAGATATCGGGGTCGAGGTGAGCCTCATACGCCCACAGGATCTCTCCCGTGGCCACGGTGATGGCAAAAACATCGTCAGCACCGGTGACCACGTAGATCACCCCTTCATACACGATAGGCTGAGCCTCGCCCGAATACCTGGCGCCCACACCCGAACCGCCCAGACGTGCTCTCCAAACCCCCTTGAGATCGACTACATTCTGCCGGTTAATCTGGGTCAGAGGAGAGAAACGCTGATTGAAAAGGTTTCCGCCATTGGTCAGCCATCCGCTGGTGGGCAGAGCTGCCAGGGTTTCAGCAGAGAAGGCGGGAGCGGGGGAAATCAGGCGGCTCACTGGAGCCGCACCTGAAGGGATCACCTTCTGGGCCTCCAAAGATCCTGACAGCTGCGGGAGCAACACCGCCGGAATGAGAAAGAAAAGGACCACGGGGAACAAACCCAGCAACGACTCCAGTCTGATTTGTTTTTTCAAAGGATGTCTCCCAGCTGTTATTTTTTTAAATGATAGAACTAAAGGGAGATGAAGGCAAACTCAGGTGGGACTCAAGATCATTCGGACCCAAACGGAGTGCACTGACCTGGCATTCCAAAGCGTCCACTCATCTCGCCTACGACTCCTATCTGCCGACAGCAATAGTCCTCGTCGTCGGGTTGGTTTTATCTCTGGCACTTTTTTCAGTGCTGCGTAACCTGGAGAGGAGTGAAACCGAGACAGAATTCCAAGTTGCCGTGAGTGAACTGGTGTCAGCCGTGCAGAAAGAGTTCGACACCAAGATGATCATCCTTGAGTCCATGGCGGGTTTGTACAAGGCTGGATTGAACATCTCCCCGCAAGATTTGCATGAGTTCAGCGATCCGCTCATAGGCGTTTCGGGCGAGATAGACGCACTCACATGGGTCATGCCGGTTCGGGACGGCCAGCGGGCGGAATTCGAGGACGCGATCAAGCAAAGTGGACTCAAGGACTTCGAGATCCTGGAGCAGGCGCCGGGCGGTGAGATGGTGAGGGCCTCACAACGAGACGAGTACTTTCCTGCTCTGGGGGGACGCCCACAGGTGGACGAAGCCTTGCTGGGTTTTGATGTCGCTTCGGATCCAATTCGGGCAGAGACATTGAACAGAGCCCGCGACAGTGGAGAAGTCAGTATCACGACCTGGGTCACTCTCCTCCAGGAGTCGGACACCCCCTACTTTCCCATTTTCTCCACACCGAGCGCGAGCGAGGTGTTTCTCCGCGCGCGAAGCGCGCTTCTCCTGACTCCTGGCTCCTATCTCCTGGCTCCTGCCGGTTTGACCGTTGTCAGGTAAGTGGGCTAGTATGCAGGTTCCGCAAGGATTGCAGGTACCCAATGCAAATCTCGATCGGTTGTGATCACGCCGGCTTCGAACTCAAAGAAAGAGTGAAACAGTTCCTCGAGGACTCGGAACACCAGATTGATGATGCCGGCACTTTCAACTTCGAGTCCACCGATTACCCGGACTTCGCGGCGGCGGTTGCCCAGACCGTTTCCGAGGGTCGATCGGAGAGAGGAATCCTGATTTGCGGCACCGGAATCGGCATGTCCATTACCGCCAATAAAGTGGCCGGGGTGCGGGCAGCCCTGTGTCACAGTGTTGAAACGGCAAGCCTGAGCCGACAACATAACAACTCCAACGTCCTGGCCATCGGGGCGAGAGTTCTGGAGCCCGAGCTGGCCCTGGCGATCGTAGAGGAATGGCTTCAAACCGGGTTCGAGGGGGGGCGCCATCAGAAGCGCCTGGACAAGATCAGGTTACTGGAAGACAAGGGGGTCACCCAAGTTGAATAGACCACTACATGAAGTCGATCCGCCGGTTGCTGAATCGATCCTGCAGGAAACACGGCGCCAAAGTGAATCCCTGGAACTGATCGCATCGGAGAACTTTGTCAGTGAGGCTGTGCTGGAAGCCATGGGGTCCATCTTCACCAACAAATACGCGGAAGGCTATCCCGGCCGCCGCTACTACGGTGGATGTGAAAACGTCGATGTGGTCGAGAGCCTGGCCATTGAACGGGCCAAACAACTGTTTGAAGCCGAACATGCCAACGTGCAGCCCCACTCCGGAAGCCAGGCGAATATGGCCGTGTACATGACGGTCCTGGAACCCGGAGACAAGATTCTGGGAATGAGCCTTTCCGATGGAGGGCATCTGACCCATGGTCATCCTCTGAACTTCTCAGGACAACTCTACGAAGCGGTCGATTACGGCGTCGACCGGGAGAGCGAACAAATCGACTACGATAGGGTCGAGGACATCGCCAAGCGGGAAAAACCCAGGATGATCGTGTGCGGTGCCAGTGCTTACAGCCGGGTCATTCACTTTGACAGGCTCGGGGAAATCGCCAGGAAGGTGGGAGCCTATCTGATGGCAGACATCGCTCACATAGCCGGAATGGTAGCCACTCGCCTGCATCCCAGCCCGGTGCCCCACGCCGATTTCGTCACCACCACCACGCACAAGACCCTGCGAGGCCCACGCGGAGGATTGGTGCTGTGCAAGGAAGAGCATAAAAAGGCGCTCGACAGAATGGTACTGCCCGGCATCCAGGGAGGCCCCCTGGTGCATATTATCGCGGCCAAAGCCGTGTGCTTGAAAGAAGCCATGTCGGAAGGCTTCCTGGAATATCAAACCCAGATCGTCAGCAACTCCAAGGCCCTGGCCCGGGCCATCCAGGATCAGGGTTTTCGAATCGTGTCGGATGGAACCGACAATCATCTTTGCCTGGTGGATGTGTTTTCCCAGGGGATCACCGGGAAACAAGCTGAAAAAGCCCTGGAACAGGCCTTGATCACCGTAAACAAGAATATGATCCCTTTTGATTCCCATCCACCTCTGGTAACCAGTGGAATTCGGCTGGGGACACCTGCCGTGACGACCCGCGACATGAAGGAACCTGAAATGGGAAAAATTGCCGAAATGATGGGGAAAATCCTTAGAAACATCGACAGCGAACAGGTCCAGAGTGAGGTCAAAAAAGAAGTTCAAACCTTCACCGACCGCTTTCCTCTCTATGCCAAACGGCTTGTGCCGGTTTCCTGAAGGCCGGATGGACTCGTAAAAATTGGTGTCAGATAAGCACTCTCTTCCCGAGGGAATCACCCTTGAGAAAATTTTCCAACCCGGCGGCATTCTGCAAAGTCGGCTTCCCAATTATGAATTTCGGCCTTCCCAAGCGACCATGGCGGAAGCGGTTCTGGATGCCATCCAGAATCGCCATCCTTTATGTGTAGAAGCCGGAACAGGCACCGGGAAGACCCTGGCCTACCTGATTCCCGCGCTATTCAGCATCCAGCGGGTGATCATTTCGACGGCCACCAGAAATCTTCAAGACCAGCTCTTCTTCAAGGACATTCCCTTCATCCGCCAGCACCTCTTCCCGGATCTCCGCGTCACTTACATGAAAGGCCGGACCAATTATCTTTGCCTGAAAAAATTCCATGAGGAAACCCCGCAAGAAACGGGATCAGGAGAGATCCAGGAACATCGGGAGGCCCTTTCGGATTGGATCGAAAGGACCGAGACAGGAGATCGTTCGGAGTTGAGCTGGATGGGAGATGATGATTCCCTCTGGAGACACCTCGATGCTCGAAGTGAGACCTGTACCGGGCAAAAATGCTCCTTTTTTGATCAATGCTATGTGACCCGCATGCGCCAGAAGGCTCTGGAGTCCGACCTCATCGTTGTAAACCACGCATTGTTCTTTGCCAATCTGGCACTGGAGAGCGATGAGATAGGACGGGTGCTGCCAAACTTTTCGGTTCTCATTCTGGATGAAGCCCACGAAGTGGAAGACATCGCCGCCAATCACTTTGGAAAACGGGTCAGCAACCGCCAGATCGAATTTTTGTGTCATGATTTCCGTAAACTTGCCGCCGAGGTTTCTGAACTCTCGGACCTGGTCGACAAGGTAGAAACTGCAGCCACTCTTTTCTTTAGCTCATTCCCTTCTGTAATGGGACGCCATTCTCTCAACTTATACCAGGACCCGGAGGCCGGCACCGTCGATCTCCGCAGCGCCAGCGCCGAACCGCATCAAAGACTGCAGCACGCCCTCCTCGCTCTTTTCCACCGCCTCGAAGGCCCGGGCGGGCGTCCCAGCGAAGCCGATCCGCTGGTTCGCCGCCTGGAACAAACCATCACCGCCCTGATCAGGATCTTTGATCAGGAATCCGGCGAGAATGTTTACTGGTTTGAAAGGCGGTCCACCGGAGTATTCCTGCATGTGAATCCCATCAACATGGCACCGATCCTGAAGGAGCACCTCTTCTCACGGACGGATACGACCATCTTCACATCGGCCACACTCACCACCAACAACGACTTTGAATACTTCAAGGCTAGATTGGGCATTCCCGAGCCCAGAGAAGTCGTGACCACCAGTGAATTTGACTACGCCGAACAATCCATGCTCTACATCCCCCAGATTCCCGAGCCCCGCTCAAGCGACTATCCTTCCCTTGCTCTTCAGGAAATCCGGAAACTCCTGGATTTGACCGAAGGCAGCACCTTCTTGCTCTTTACCAGCTTCACTCACATGAACCGCGTTTACGAGACGCTGGCCAAGGAAATTTCCTTCCCCCTCCTGCGCCAGGGTGATTACCCCAAGAATCGTCTCCTGGAAGTTTTCCGAGAGACCCCCCATGCCGTCCTTTGCGCCACCTCGAGTTTCTGGCAGGGAGTCGATGTGCAGGGAAATGCGCTTCGCGCGGTCGTCATTGACAAACTGCCCTTTCAGGTGCCCACCGAACCTCTGGTCGCTGCCCGCATCAACTGGCTTCAAAAAGAAGGAGAAAACCCTTTCCTGAGGTATTCGGTGCCTGAGGCTATCATTACCCTGAAACAGGGACTGGGTAGGCTGATCCGTTCGCGTCAGGATCGCGGCATTCTGGCCGTCCTCGACAGCCGTCTTCGCACCCGAAGTTATGGCCAACTCTTCCTCAAAAGCTTGCCAAACTGTCCTGTGACCGATAAAATTGAGGAACTGCGGCACTTCTATCATCAAGATGCACCAATGAACACAGATACGGAGTGAATATTATGAGAATAACAACAGTACGGTTTTTCCTGGGCATCCTTCTCCTGTCTTGGCTCATACCCTCGCTCGAGGCCCAGATTGGAAACATCAGAGGGAAGGTAACGGATCAGGAAGGCACCCCCCTCGAAGATGTTTTGATCAAGATCGAGGGCATCGAGGTGTCGAGAAAATACGAGGTGAAAACCGATGCCAAAGGAGAATACTTTCACGGCGGCGTGAGCCGGCAGGGAACCTACCGTGTGATTGCTGAAAAAGATGGCTTCCAGAGAAATTATGTTGAGGGCCTCCGACCAGCGACTGATCGCAGAGGTGATACGGGTGTGGCCGACTTCGTCCTGACACCCGGGGCAGCCGGTCGCTTGGCTTTCGAACTCACCGACGCAGAACTCCAGGCAATAGAAGAGGGAACAGGCGATTCGGAAGAACGGGCGGCGGCGGCGGCTCAGGTGAGATTACAACTGGACGAGGGCCTGGGGCTCTTCAATCAGGGACAATATGAACAGGCCTTGACTGCCTTTAACAGTGCGCTGGAACTGGATGACCAACAGCCTGCCCTGTGGGCCAATCTGGGCAACACCTACTCCAAACTAGACCAGCCGGACCAGGCCCTGGAGGCTTATGAAAAGGCGATCGCAATAGCTCCCGAGGACGCCACCCTGTACCAGAACCTGGGGGGTATTTATGCCGCCATGGGAAACACGGACAAGGCCCGGGAACTCTATGAACAGGCCGTTACCCTGAGTGCCTACGGTGACCCCAAGGATGCCGCCATCAACTACTACAACATGGGCGTCACCTTCATCAACTCGGGCCAGACTGAAGATGCCGTCGAAGCCCTGCAAAGCGCTATCGAGGCAGATCCTTCCTACGCGGAGGCCTACTACCAGCTGGGCGTTTGTTTCCTGGGCATGGGACAGATGGAAGATTCAGTGAACAGCCTGAAGCACTATCTGGAATTAGCGGCTAACGGTCCCAATGCAGAAGTGGCCAAGCAGTTGGTGGATTCGCTACAATAAGGCGAAGCAAGAATTAAGAATCCAAAATTTGGAGTCAGGAAAAGCGCGCTTCGCGCGCAGAGAAACTCCTCGCTTAGGCTCGGAGTGGAGAAACGCGTCGCCCATGCTCCGCGTGGAGAACGATCCGGTTTTGTATTTCGGGCTGGCTTCGGATTTGGAGCTTCGTTTTCAGGATTTTCGCTCAAGACTCAGCGGCCCTTCGGAATCGGCGCCCCAAGGCGCCTCCCACACTCCGGGAACATGGAACCTGGAACGTGAAACACGCTGGTCAAAGACCAGCGGCCCGTCACAGATATTGTTCAACGGCCTGACAGCCTAACCTGGCCAGGTCGGAGAGAGCGTCCACCGCCGCCATCTGGACCTCCCCGGACGGATCCCTGGTCAGTGCAACGACCTCATGTAACACCGTTTCCGGCAGTTCATTGGGTCGATGCCAAAAGGCCACGGCCATTTCGGTAACAGCCTGGGCTCGCAACAAGGAATCTTCGTCCCTCATTAGGCGGGTGAGTTCCTTTACCGCCAGCACCTTTCCCTGCTGAGCCAGGTTTCCCATGGCCGAAAGAACCCAGCTCCGTCGATATCCAGACGACTGATTCGATACCGAGCCCAGGTTGTAGATCTCGAACAGCGGCTCGATCGCCTTCTCGTCACCCAACTCGCCCAGGGCGTGGATAATCGAGGCCTGTAAAGAGCGCGCTCCATTCCCGCGAAGCAGGGAGGGTTGCATGAACACTTTGAACAAGGGCTCTATGGCCCGTCCGTCCCCCATGCTCCCCAGGGCCACACAAGCAAACTCCTGCTGGTAGCGCTTCCCCGACTCCAGCAACTTTAGAAGGGGCTCAAAAAAAGTAGGAGAACGGAGGACACTGAGGTGAGGAAGGACTGCGTAAAGTGGTTTCTCTTTTCCCTGGCGGAGGACCTTCAGGCAAGTCTGGATCAGCTCTTCACGATCCCCGATGTCTTGTCCTCGGTACATATTAATTCAGTTGAGTTTCGCCTATCGAACCACCTCGTCTGTCTCTTTTACCCCTGCTATATAAAGCCAATTTGAGCGCCCGTATGATACCATACAGCCTTTCTAATGAAGAACAAACGGTTCGTCACCGGCATAGTGGGAATCCTGGTCGGTTTTATCCTTGGATTCTTTGTTTCCCAAAATCTGGTTCAAACTCCTGGCGGAATGAACCCACAGCAGAGTGCCGCCCCAACCCAGGGAACTTCCCAGACGCCGCAGGACCATCCGCCGGCTGAGGTGATGGAGCAGTTGGCAGCGCTTCAAGAACAGGCAGAAGCCGACCCCCAGGACAGCCAGATTCGAGTCGCTATTGGAAATGCCTACTACGACATGGGCCGCTTTGATGGAGCCATTCCCTGGTACGAAGAAGCCTTGTTCCTGACGCCCGAAAATGTGGACATTCGAACAGATCTGGGAACGGCCTATCTGTACACGGGCAATCCCATCAAAGCAGTGGAATTGTACCAGCAATCCCTTGAAGTTCAGCCCGACCATGCCCAGACCCTTTACAATATTGGCGTCACCTACCTCTCAACCGGGAATTTTCCCGAAGCCCTGGGAAGTTTCGAAAAACTATTGGAATTCCATCCCGACCATCCTGATTTCGAGGCGATAGAACAACAGATTGAACAAATCAGGGAGACCCATCCTCAGGGAGCACCCTTGTAAATAATGTCCTGGGTCATCAGATTTTTCTTATTTTTCCTTGTCTTCTGGGTTTTCTCCAATCTGGTCCGCTCTGTCTTGAAACGAATCCTGGCTCCTCCATTGACAGGAACCCATTCCAGGAGCCGGAGGAGAGCGAACCCAACAGGGACGGCAGTCACTGGGAGAATGGTCAAAGATCCTCAGTGCGGGATGTACGTTGCGGAAAATCTGGCCGTTGAGGCGAAAGTCGCAGGAACCACGCTTTTCTTCTGCTCGGACAAATGCCACAACCATTACCTCAACGAGTTGAAGAACCGCCCTCGGTCCGACCAACAACCCGCATGAGGCAGGCAGTTTTTTATTCGCCATGAAAATCGGTATCGTTGCCAAACCCCATCACACCAGACTCGATACGCCCTTGAAGCAACTCCTGACGTGGTTGCAGGACCGTAACTGCATGACCATTGTGGAAGAAGGGGCGGTTCAAGCTTTTGAGCTAACTCAGATCAAGGGCACCAAGCTGGAAGATATTCCTGACCAAGCGGACATCATCCTGGTCTTCGGCGGCGACGGCACCATGCTGAGAGTGGCCCGATCCATTCAAGGTCGGCCGGCCCCGATTCTGGGCGTGAACCTGGGTTCTCTGGGATTTTTAACCGAAATCACCCTGGAAGACCTCTATCCCGTTTTGGAGCGTGTGCTGGACGGGAAGTTTTCAATTGACCGTCGGGATATGTTGCAGGTCTCGGTTCATCGCGGCAAGGATCCTATTGAAATCCACCATGCCTTGAATGATGCGGTCATCAACTCGGGAGCCCTGGCTCGACTGATCAATATGGACGCCTTTGTCGACGAGGACTACATAGCAACATTCCCGGCCGACGGAATGATCATCTCCACCCCCACTGGGTCGACGGCTTACTCACTCTCGGCAGGGGGACCGGTCCTGTACCCCAAACTGGACTCGGTTGTCATGACGCCTATCTGTTCCCACACTCTGACCAACCGTCCCCTGGTGATTCCAGCAGCAAGCAACATCCGCGTGGTGGTGATCTCGGGTGAAGAGGTCATGCTGACCGTCGATGGTCAGATCGGTGTCCCGCTGCAGGCAGGAGATGAAGTGAGCTGTACCCGTTCGGAATACCAGATCGAGTTGATCCAGGCGGGGCACAGGGACTTCTTTGAAGTCCTCCGAGAAAAGCTGAAGTGGGGGGAACGCTAAGAGGCCCGCGCGTTCCACCACAAAGGCACAAAGACACAGAGAAGACAATTCTTGTCCTTGTCTCATCTCTATAATTTCAGCCAACACAGTGTAGCGGCCGCTCTATGAGCGGCTCTCCGAAATCGCCCCTACAGGGCTCGTTCATTACCACCTTCTGACTCCTGGGGCTCACGCCCCAGGCTATTTCACATCACCCCTCCGGGGTTCTGGACCCCGTACTATCAAGATCTTGGTCACTGACCGGAAGATGGGCGCACGGCCCAGACTGTCTCAAAACTCAGCAATTCCGGTTGGATTGATTAGGGACGTTCCTTCGGCAGCTCCTTCCAAACAATTTGACGACTGACTTGTAGCGGCCGCTCTATGAGCGGCAAGGGAAGCCAAACCCTGGAATGAAAGGACGCTGGATGTGTGGCCTACTGACTGCAGCAAGAGTCCCGCAC
>Ga0310345_10002248_pt1 | contig 19889 bp, 18 predicted proteins | sample HC15DNA20500_MG_FD_204667 | JGI IMG/M metagenome (GOLD analysis project Ga0310345, IMG submission 204667) | Marine microbial communities from station ALOHA, North Pacific Subtropical Gyre - HC15-DNA-20-500_MG | ecosystem: Environmental > Aquatic > Marine > Oceanic | place: Pacific Ocean: North...
TTGTGGTAATCCAGATTTTAACTTTTTGCCAGAATATCTATATCCTTTTCTTAATTTTCCTTTCTTTCCTCCAGTTTGAACGATGCCTTTGTGTTTTCTTACTTTCTTTTTACCACCGTTTCCTTTTCGTTTTTTTGATTGGGGTTCGGGGAGTCCATTACTCATTTTTTTTTTTTGGTGTGTTTTTCGTTTTTTTGATTGGGATTCGGGGATTTTATTTTTCATTGCGAAACCACTGTTTCCTTTTCGTTTTTTTGATTGGGGTTCGGGGAGTCCATTACTTATTTTTTTTTTTGGGTCTATTTTTCGTTTTTTTGATTGGGATTCGAGGATTTTATTATTCATTTCGAAACCATTTCCAGTGTCCTTTTTTTCGTCCATCTTCCTCCATTCTTCCAATAAATATGTATTATATTTTGATATAATAGTTTTTAATTCATTGGAATTCATTTTATTATATTCATTATCCATATTTTGATACAATTCTTTTAACGGCATTTCAGGATTTTTTAAAATATGTTCTAAAATAAAAAGTGACCATAATATACAAGTAGATCCCCCCTCTTTAGATTGTGGACCAAAATTGGGACAACTATTTGTTAATTTAAAAGCACTAATTTTTGGATTAATCTCTGTCATTTTGTTTTCAAATTCTTCATCAAACTTTTCATTCTCAAACCATGATTCTCCATCAGCTACATATGCTCCATGAGGTTCTATTTTAAAATATTCTTCTGTTTCAACATTATAAATCACTATATTTCTATGACCAATTTCAAACATCATTTCCTTATACGTTTGGGAAAAGTTAAAGAGGGACTTCAAATATGCGATGCCCTTGTCGTTTATACGTGATTTATTGGATATGATGTATTTTAACCCCTTCCAATTACTTTCGTTATAATTTTCTTTATATGCATGAATTAATTTGAACAAAACTCTTAATAAATTTTGATTTTCCTTAGATAATCCTTTCCGATAAATTATATTATGGTAAGTAGTAATCATTTTTTTGTAAAAATTATTACTATAATTATAAAAATTATTACTATAATTATAAAAATTGATTATATGATTTTGTTTTTCCTTATCATTGCTTAAATTGTCTATTCTTTTTGAAAAATCTTCTTCCTTTTTCAAAAATTCTTCCATCCCTATATTCTTCATCGTCTCGTCGAATATACATCCTTCTCTACTTTCCAGACGAACCGGAATTACTACAAATTTTTTTGAACACTTTTGTATTGTCCTTTTAAAAATTTCAAACCCCCTCTTTGTTATGTCATCACCTTTCTTACCATCATAAGGACAATCTCCATTCTCATCCTGATACGAACATGGAAATACTATTTTTCTTTTATTTTGATGACAACACCATCGAATGTCTGTATATGATGCTATTGTTATACTACAATTATTATATTTCTTAGTCATCGCATCATAAAGGGTTTCTTCAAACGATTGAATCCACTGAATCGCTTCGGTTAAATCATTTCCATGTGTGATGACATTTTTTAAATCAACTTTCGAAAATGTGTAATGTTGATTATCCATATATAACTATATTAGTATATTTATATAAAATTTATATATTTTAATTTTTATCTAAATTTTGTATAAATTATTTTTTAATTGTAAAATAATCTGTCATATTTGATATCACCTTGAATATATAAAAAATTAACATTTTTTTGATTTACATTTGATAATTTGTGGTAATCCAGATTTTAACTTTTTGCCAGAATATCTATATCCTTTTCTTAATTTTCCTTTCTTTCCTCCAGTTTGAACGATGCCTTTGTGTTTTCTAAATTGATGTTTTAACTTTTTCTTACCAGCAGCATTTTGACCTTGTGGTGGCTGAACAGCATTTTGACCTTGTGGTGGCTGAACACCGAGGCGTGGCGGCACAAAAATAATGGGCTCCACCCGGTCCAGCGGTGGGGGATCATTGGGATCATTTGGCAACATGCGATGTTGGCGTACAAGAGGACCTGGGTTCAGAAGTCTTCTCAATTCTTCTTCATTTAGTTCCCCAATGTCAAAGTCTGGATTAATTGGAAAAAGAGGCATACCATTTAAAGGCACCACTCCTCCTTTGTGTTTTCTAAATTGATGTTTTAACTTTTTCTTACCAGCAGCATTTTGACCTTGTGGTGGCTGAACACCGAGGCGTGGCGATGGTGGTGGTGGTGGTGGTGGTGGTGGTGGTGGTCGTCGTCGACGTGGTCGGGGTTCAACTCCTCCTCCTTTGTGTTTTCGTGTTTTGCTTCCTCTTTTTTTTTGTTGTCTTTGGCTTTTTGAACGCATAATTATGTTATATTATATTACATATATTTTATTTTTTCAGTTCATTTTTATCGCCATGTTTTGTAGTATTATTACTAACAAAAATGATATAATGTTGAAGTTCAACCATTGGAATAGCACTACGTGAAGTATTTTTTAAATCCCATTTATAAAATTCATATAAAATTTCTAATGCTTTAGTTCAATTTTTTTCTCCATTGAATCCGCTATAAGCAATTAAAACATGATTAATCATTTGTTTATGCCACCATTTGAAATTATTTTCATTATCAATTGGAATGTCAATTTGTTTCCAAACGGCATTATCCGAAAATTGAATATGATGTTCGTAATTCATAATTTTATTTACGTTAAAAGTCATAATTAAAATTAAAAATAATCTAAAAATTTATGTAATAATTTAATTATTTAACTATACCTTTTTTCTCTTGTAACATTCTAAGTTGTGCTCTTGCTGGAGTAATTTCATAAAGTGGACACTCTTCACCAAATTTATATTGAATATGATTTAATGCTAATTTGAAAACACTATATTTTTCACCTCTTTTTTTTATTTCAGCCATTGTTATTTCAGCAGTATCAACAGGGAAATAATTTAATTTCATAAATTCATCATACAAATCTTTATCTTTTTTACACCCAGTTGGATTTTTTTTACCTTTCTTTTTATTTTGTCCTAATAATTTAATGTAAAAATCTAATCTTAAATACATATTAAAACGTTTAGAACCCCATAAACCCATTGTTACTTTATCTGATTTATTAAAAATTCTAAAATAAGCATCAGGTTTAGTTCTAGCATATGTATATAATTCATTAAAACTATCAGCACCAATAATTGGCCCACCAAAAGTTAATAAAACTGTTTTTCCTTTTGTTGTTGGATTAAATAAAAATGATAAGATTGTCGTGAGTGCGGATCCTAAAGAATGTCCAGTAAAAAAATAATTTGGGTCGGAATTAGTTAATCCTGCTTCACGGAAAACAGATAAAGATTCTTGAATTGTTCTAAGACCAACAGCACCCCATCTTGCTGAATAATCTGCGAATCCAGGATGAGTTTTTGGTGGTTTCATACATTTCCCAGATTGTTCTCTATCATCTAAAACATAAATAGGACTTTTGCCTGTTTTTTTGATACTTATTCCTTGTGTATCAATATGCCAATCCTTAGGATTACTATCACCTTTCATACAAATGATTACATTGATTGTTTTATCATTATTTATATAATAAAATATTGTTCCACTTGGGGAACAAATGCTTTTATTATATCTAATACAAATAACTTCATAGTAGGCTTTTTGTTTTGGATCTATTTTTTTATCAGCAGTAAATTTAATATCTGCAACATTTACATATCCACACATTTCCATTAATTTATGAATATTATCTTGATTTTTTGGAAGTTGTGGTGTTTTATATTTACGAATTTTAAGCCATAATTTTTCCCAATTAGCACCTAACATGTTATATGAAAGACCATTAACAACTAGCATTGTTGGAAAAATAATTTTTCTATAAATATCACCAATATTAGTACTATTAATAGTTCTAGAATCTAATCTTTGTTTGATATCATCAAAATTTTTAGTTGGTTCATGAATACCATCATAAGTATATGTATTCAAGTTATTTAACATAAAATTAAGACAATAATTCATATGTTTATAATCTAATACTGTTTCACAATCATATTTATTAGTACAACCATCTAAAGGTATATATGGAGTAGATATAGTTGTGATTTTTGGTGTTCCTGCTTCACCACCTCTTTGTTTTTGTTTAGAAGCATAATATTTTAATAAATTTTTCCCAACTTTTCCTTTAGTGGAAACTTTTCTTTTTGTTTTTGGATTAATCAAATGCATTATATACTTAAGGTGTAGAAATTAATATTTTTTAATAATTTTTTTTATCAATTTTAATATATTTGAATTTTTTAATGTATATTTTGAAATATGTAATTAGATTATTTTTTATCTATTTTTATAAATGCGTATTTTTTTGTCATTATCATCAGTTACTTCAATGACATGGTTTAAGCAATTTTTGATTTCATCAATGTGTGTAACAACAATAACATTATGAAATTGTTTAGTTAGGAATTCAAAAATTTTATTTTTAAATTGATAAATTTTATTTTCATCAAGTGATCCGAATCCTTCATCAATACAGAATGCACTACACATAGCAATTTTAGATATTCTAATTAAACCGAATCTAATAGCACATGAAACGATGAATGTTTCAGCACCGGAAAGAGTAGAGCTAAGATATTCATTTTTTTGTTGATCAACTTTGGTAATAATAAGTTCTTTATCGTCATAATTAATTTTTAATGTAAAATTCATAATTTTAGCTAGAAATGAATTAACAAGTATTTCGAATTGTTCAATAATTTGATTAGTTAAATAAGAAGGATATATTTGAATAATATTTTTGTATGCTTCAAGACTATGATATTTTTTAATAATTTTTTTTTGTTTTATTTCTTCTGTTTCAAGTAATTTACTAATATTAGTTAAATTGGTGATGTTATTTGTGAGTTTGATAATTTTAGTTTCAATTTGGGTTAAATCATTTCCCAGTATTTTGACATCTTTTTCTTTTTGACGAATAGATTTAATGGATTCAATATATTCTTTATATTTTACTAATTTTTGTTCAATTAGTAAATTATCATTTTCAAGTTCTAATCGTTGATTTTTATATTGTTCTAATTCGATTTGGTAATTTTTGTATTTATTATAATCATTATTGTATTGAGTTCTTTGATCTCTAATTTCATACATTTGATCTTCTTTTTCCATATATTGGTCATTTATTTTTTCATTCGATTCAATGTTACATATAGTTTCATTACATTTAATAATTTCGTGTTCGATTTGGGATAATTTACGAGTAAATATTTCCATTTCATCATCGATTAGTTTAATTTTTGCTAATAGGTTATCTTTTTCTTTTGTATATTCATCATATTTTTGATAATTTAGATATATTTGAATCCATTTATTTAATTTTTCATTTATTTGTTGTAATTTTTCTAGTTCTAATGTATTTGTTTCAAATTTTGATGTTTCAAGTTTCAGTGATTTTTCGTAATCGGTAATACCTAAAACTTGTTTATTTGATTTACATTCGGAACATTTTATATTAAATTTACAATTCGTATTATCGATTAAATTTTGATAATGTTTAATTTTATCTTTGTTTCTAGATATTTTATTAATTAATGAATCGATTAAATTTTCATTTATAGTATATGTTTTATAATTTTCATTTACATTTTCACGATTTTCTGAATTTAGATTAAGATTTAGAATTTGTGTTTCGGTAGTTTTTAATTTTAATGAATATTTTGTTTGTTTTTTTGTAAGTTTAGTTTCTTTAGTGAGTGTATTTTTTTGTTCTGAAGCGAGGTTTTTAAGTTTAGATTTATTATAAATTTTATCAACGGGTTTCAATTGTTCATTTAAGTTAGTAAGTTCAATTTCAATATCAGAAATTTTTACATCAAACTGGTTATTTTTGGTTTCAAAGTTAAAATCGAATTCATCTGGAACGGTTCGTTTTGTTTCATTAAATTTAATTTTTCTGAGTGTTTGTTTATTATTATTAAGTTTAGATTGTAAAATTGTAATTTCATTTGAGTCTAGGATTTCGGAGAATTTTCCTTTAAACTGGTTAATTTCTTCAGATAATTTTTTAATTTTTTGAGTGATGGTATTTTTTTCAGTTATCGTTTCAGTTAGTTGTGTTTCAATATTTTCTAATGAATCGTATTTTTCAATTTCTTGTTCGTGATTATCTATATGTGATTCAATAATTTTTTTATCAGTATTAATATTACGAATATCAGCATTCACTTGATTTTTGATTTCCTTTTCAAAAGTTGACAAATTAAGTAATTTTTTAAATATTTTGACTCTATCTTTAGACGTTCGTTTCAAGAAGCTATTATATTCAGTTTGTTCTGATAGCCATGTTTCTAACATAATATCTGATTCACCAAATATTTTATAAATACTGGCTTGAGTTTGTAATTTTTTTCGAACAGAAATTCCTGTCCATTTATTATTTTTAAAAATTTTAAGTGAAAGTGATTCTTTTTTTTTAGTTGTTCTTTCGATTCGATATAACATGCCTCCATAAGTGAAATCGAGTGATACATAGCATTTTTTTTTTTTATTATAGATATTTTTAATATTAGATGATTTTAGTGAATCTAATGATGACGATCCTTGAATTATATAGCGAATTGCTTTAATTATAGTTGATTTACCTTGATGATTTTTTCCAAGTATGCCAATACTTGTATATTTTTGGAAATCATCAAAGTTAATAGTAACTTTATTTGGGAAGCATATAAAATTTTCAATAATAAGTTTATTGAGTTGAATTGTTTTATTATCAATATTATCTACAATATCAAGTTTTTTGGTATATTTAAGATGCATTTGAGATATTTCTTCAATTAAATTTTGGTTTTCATATTGTGATTGAAGAAATAGATTAAAATTATCTTTATTTTTGATATCAATTTTGGATAGTGATTCAATAATATCATTGTTGTTTCCAATATATTCTGGGTTGATATCTAATATATTATGAGTTGTTTGTTTGGATAATTTTTTTTGTATTTTTTCAAATTTAATATTATCATTATATTTAATTTTAATTCTGATATTTTTAGGGAATGGTTTAAGATTAAGTTTAAAGTTATCTTGAGTGGTATCTAATGTAACAAATCCGTAAGAGGTATCAATTTCTAAGAACATAGATTTAAGTTTTGTTAGGTTCCATAATAGCATTCCATGTCCTTGTAATTGTTCTCCGGATGTAAGTTGTAATAGTGAGCCGGGATATCCAATATTTTCTTTTTCTCCTAATATATGATTGACTTTATGATTATCACCGAGTAAGGATAAATCATATCTTGATTCGATATCACTAACTTTAAAGAATTGATCTCGTAATAGGTATCCATTTTGAACAGGTGTTCCATCAAGACTAAAATGTCCTAACATAATATGATGGCAATTAGGATCCTCAATTTTTTTAGGTAAAACTTGAATTCTTTTATCCCAATCTTCTTTTGAATTCGACATATGTTTTTCGAGGTCAAACACACTAGGAACATAGAACATAATATTACCAGCTTTATAGACTCCGGTATCTCTCAAATAGTGAATTCTGCTTGTATTTTTTTCATTTTTTTCCATAATATTAAATATAGCAGATAATGAGTCAATACTTTCGGATGGATCATAGCCTTTAATATTATTATCGTGATTTCCAGATATAATGAAAAGTCTATTAATTTTTGAGAGATTGATTAAAAAATTGGTAAGCATATGTAATGACATTGCTTTTAATTTGATACTATCATCAAGTAAATCACCTGCTATTACGGTGTAAGTATTTTTTTTAGTAGTATTTTTGTGGTATTTAATTCTATTATAAACATTTTCGAATGCTTCAATGTATTCTTTTTCTCTTTTGATATCATTTTTGATGTGTATATCTGCGATATGATATATCCAATTAATATTATCGTTTTCTGTTTTTGGAATTATATTCATATTCTTTATAATTAAATAATATAATTTCATTTTTTTTATTTAATTATTGTGCGAATTCCTTCGGAATTCTTAAGTTTCAGTAACTGCCGCTCGATATATGTGCGATATATATATATATATAAAATGATGTTATGTTTATTATTGATTTTTAAAATAGAAATATATATATATTAATTAATTATATAAAATAAAATGGATAATTTTATTGAATATTCGTTTGATTCTTTAATGCAAAAGACTAAAAAAAAACTACATATTATTTGTGCTGAAAATGATTTAAAAAAATATAAGAGTCTTAATAAAGAACCATTAGTTAAATTAATATTAGATAATATTAAAGAACCATTGGTTAAATTAATATTGGATAATATTTCAGAGAATGAAGAAACTGAAACGAATAAAACTGAAACGAATAAAACTGAAACGAATGAAACTGAAACGAATGAAATTGAAAAAATTGAAGAAATTGAAGAAACTGAAGAAACTGAAGAAACAGAGGAAACTGAAATAAATGAAATAGAAGAGGAAAAAGAAGAAGAAGAAGAAGAGGAAGAGGAAGAGAAAGAGGAAGAAATAAATATTAGTAATACAAATTATTTGGATATTAAAAAATATTATGATAAGAAATTAAATATAGATAAATCAACCTACAAAACAACAAATGATGAAACAACTCCAATTGGTTGTATTGAGGAAATGTTATCTAAAGTTCCAAAGTTATTTTGGAAAAAGGAATCATTAGAAATTTTAGATCCTTGTTGTGGTAATGGAAATTTTCATTTTGTAACACATTCTTTAATCAAAAAACATACAGATAGAACAGATAAAGATATAATTGAAAATTCATTATATTTTAATGATTTAAATTTAGATCGTATTGAAAATGTTAAAAAAATATTCAATGATAAGGAATTTGATTTAAATATTACAACAGAAGATTTTCTTGAATATTCCAACGATAAAAAATATGATATGCATATAGCAAATCCTCCTTATGCTAAATTTTTTTTTTGTAAAAAAAAAAAAAAATTAAAACGGGCTGCTGGAAATCACGCATTATTTAAAAAATTTATAGAAAAAAGTTTAGAACTTGTAAAAGATGGTGGATTCTTAGTTTACATTATTCCCGATAGTTGGATGTCTTTATCTGATAGTAATAAAACTTGTAGAATGATAACACAATATCAATTCCATTGGTTAGATATTCATACTGCTAAAAATAAATGGTTTTCAGGAGTAGGTTCTAGTTTTACATGGTTTGTATTAGAGAAAACACCTCATAATAAATCTTTTACAGTTAATGGTGTTTATAAACAAACCCATAAGTCCCCATATTTTTATGAAACACTAGTTGAATCACAAACACGAGATTATATTCCTTTACTTTATAATAGTTTAACTCAAAGTATTTTAAGTAAGGTTATAGATACGGGTGATAAATATAAAAAATTTAAAGTAGAAACAAGTAGTTATTTACACAAGTATACAAAAAAAGATTTTATTAATGAAAAAAAGGATAAGATATTTAAGCATAGATTGATTCATACTCCAAGTCAAACAGTTTATGCTTCAAAACCTCATAAATATCAAAAAGGTTATAAAGTATTTATTCCAACAACCAATCATTATAATAAATTATTTGTTGATAATTGTGGTATGACACAATCAATTGTTTTTATTCGTTGTAAGAGTAAAAAGGAAGCAGAAAAAACAAAAAAAATATTAGAACATCCAGTTTATGTATTTATTAATAATATTTGTCGTTGGGCGAATTATAATAATGTTCGTATTCTTCAAAGATTATCAATTCCTAAAGATTCAAATGATATTTTTAAATTTTTTGAAATATCTGAAGAAGAAAAAGAGTTAATAGAAAAATTCACATAAATAATTAAGTCCCGATAATAATAACTTTTATTATATTAGTATTTATTTTTAAAAAATTAAGTACAATTTGAACCGAATATTGGATTTCTATTTTTATTTAATTCAAAATATATTTTGAATAATTCAGTTTCAAGTGCTCTTATTAAATATGGAATAATTTCTGTCTCAGTTGTAAGTAGATCATCTTCAATTATTATTGGTTTAACTTCTTTTAAATAATAATTAAATTTAACTCTCATATTATTTTCTAATAAAAATGATACATATTTAATAAACCATTTATTTGTTCCAGAACCAGTTTCATATGAACCACCACCAAAAGAACTTAATCTACCACATAATCCTTGTGTTTCTGCAAAAGAACCTAATTTAATAATTTTCCATATATTATCTATATAAACTGATAAAATATATAATCCTTGTTTTTTTTGTTTAAAAGTCTCATCACAATTTAATGCTTGTATCTTTGAATTATTTAATAATTTTCCTTTTTTATTATTATTCATTTTTTCTAATTTTAATTCACATTCATTATTAAAGTTTTTTAATCTATTATCATTTAAAAATGTAGCTAAATCTAATGGATGATTACTTTTTAAATATTTTAAAAACATATCTGTATTATCGATATTATTCAATGTTAATTTGTGATTTTTATTAAAATGGATATTTAGAACATCATTTGTATTTATTTTTACTTCTATAATTAATTTCTTTAAAAGATTTGTTTTTTTAGTCTTGTTTAATTTAATTATTTGATTTTTACTTTTGTATTTTTTATTATTATATTTAATAATATCTACTGAATATTTTTCTACTATTAAATTTAAATCTTTAACTGTTGAGTTTTTAATTACACTTAACACGTAATTTTGAATTTTTTCATTATATTGTTCACTTATTTGTTGTGCTATAGAATTTTCATCCTCTTTTTTTTCTTCATTAGTTTCAGTTTCTTCTTCACTCGTTTCAGTTTTTTTATTTGATTCAAGTTTTAATTGTTCGATATTATTTCTCAATTCATTCAATTCATTTGTTTCATTATCTAAATTTTTAATATTCATTATATCAATCATATTTGTTTAACAAGATTTAAAATCAATTTTAAAAACCGGTCGTTGTAAAGCACATACTTGTACTATTATGTAACAGATTTCCATAATGTTTCTTTATAATATTTAGTCATTTCGTTTTGATTTTTGAAGTTAGTTATGCCTCTACCAACAATATAAAAGTCGATACCATCTGTAATTCCAGTATATGTTTGATCATAATCATCTTTAATTTTATCTAAACGAATTCCTGGTTTACAATAAATACATTTATTATATCCAAGATTTTCTTGTGATATAAATCCAAGAATATTTTTATTTTTAGATGCTTCAAAGACGCATTGTTTAGTATATTCGGTATTAATAAGATTATTTTTACATGATAGTTGAGCTACAACTAATACGGGTAAGCTGCAATATTTAATAAATTCGAAACCGGCAACTCCGTGACATATTACTATATCAGCATATGTTTTAATTTTAAGTGCTTTCATTTGTTGTATATTTGTTTTACATATATCACTAAATTTTCTATCTTCGATTATTAAAAAGTTATCTTCTTTTTTTTGTTTGATTATAAAATTGCGAATATCTTCTCGTTCAGTTTCTGGAAAAATATCAAGATGAATTTTTAAAGCAAATATATGTTCTCCACATTCGATAATAGTTTTTTTAAATTTTTCTATATCAGTTATATCGGCGGATAATATTAGATTTGTTTTTTTTTTTAAAGATAATTGATTCATAGTAGCATACATATTATTATATGGTGTAATTTCCAATAGTTTTTCGTGTAATTTTAATTTCCTAGATATCAGATAGTTATATTGAATATTTTTATCAAAAAATTTATTATAATTTAATACACCTCTTTGAAAGATAGTAAATACATATTTAACATTATATTCATGTTTATTTAGTGAATCAATTGTTTCTAAAATAGATTTTCCAGTTGTCATAACATCTTCGATAAGTATAAGATTTTTATTTTTTGAATTTCCTTCAATCATTTTTTTTCTACCATACATTTTCTTTTCTTTTCTTAACATTAATTGTGGAATATTTAATTTATATCCGATAACAGAAGCAAAAGGAATACCGGCATATGGAACTCCCATAATAGAGTATGATGTAACATTTGGTATTTGATTTATTTTATTGTATAAGATATCAATAATAGTATTAAATAATTCTGGATTTGAAATTGTTTGTTTTATATCAACATAATAATCAGTTTTTTCTCCAGATTTTAGTTTAAAATCGCCTTCGATAATAATATCATGGTGTTTTAATAAATCGTATGACATTTCTATATATTAATAATAATTAATTATCATTAATATATTTAAATTCATTTATTTATTGTTAATATATGTAGTCAATATACTTAATATATTAGAAATATCTTATTGTTTATGATTTATCTTACTAGTTCAGTAACTAAAATGAAAGTAAGAAATGTTTGAACAGCAATAATCGATTGAGAAAGTGGATGAATTGGATAAATATCTCCAAATCCCAAAGTTGTCAAAGTGGTAAATGACATATATATTTTATTCCAAATTTGTTTGAATGTAGTATTATTTGGAATTTGATTATAACAAAAATATGTTGATTTATTATCGTTCATTTTTTCATTAAAATCTAATGCTATATAGATAATAGCAAAAATAATAACTATAATAATAATAGATACGAAAAAATTTTTTCTTGAAACAAACCATTTTTCAGAAAATATAGTATCATTGAATACGTTAAAGGGAAACATTAAGGGAAACATTATATATTATTAATAATATAAAAATTAATTTGTTAATTAAATATTTTTATTTATCCGTATACCATAGCTTTTGCTACATCTTCGTCATAAACAACACGGAAATCTTTTTCTGATAAAACAAACCACTTTTTTTTAAGTAAAGTATTTTCAAACTTTTGATTATCGCGGTGTATTCTATACTGGCGATTATATAATCGCATATTCATATCAAATAAATCGGTATTATTGCAAGGATTATTTTCACAACACGTGGTATTACCCATCGTAATAGTTGTAATAATATAAGAGATATAATAAAATATTGAAAATAAGTAATTTAATTCGATGGTATTTTTTCAAGATAATTTATTATTTCATCAATGTGTTTTATTACGTGTGATTCTTGAGAATTTTGTGTTTTTGATTCCAGATTTTTAATTTTGACTATATTATTTTGTTTTTCATCTCTAATATTATAAAAATTTTTTTTTGATAATTTCATATCCCGTTGTTTGTTATTATCATTTTTGAAGCGTACATCTCGTAAATCGTGTTCAAATGTATCATAAACAATACAATCATCATTACAAGTAGAAAAGGAATTGCCCATTAATATTAATTAATATCAATTCTTTAATTCTTTAATTGCATATTCAATATATTGTAATTATTATAAATTTTTTTAAGAGTTTTAAATCGCAATCCATTTGGCCATTTATATAGATGATGAATAAGTCTTGGTTTCAAATATTTACTTAATACTTTTAAAGCATTATATTCGACTTTAGTTTGATATAGTATTTTTTTGTCTATTCCAAATGTGTAGTATCCTCTCCACGAATATTTAGGACAATTGTTAACATTTATTCTTAGTTCGAGAATATTTATAACAATATTAATATCTGCTTGTTCTTTTATTTTGAATTTCATAATGAATTGTCTTTTGATATCCATTCTGATATATTCGACATTAATAATGTAATATTCGGAAGTCATCATAATTATTTAATTTTATAAAAAAATTATTCAATTTTTTGTTTTTTTATACTGGAATAAAAGAAACTGTTTTAAGTTTGCGAGAGTTAATTTGGAATACAATCGCACCGGTATCATTATTTTTATCAACTTTGATAGGAATTCTCATGTTATTATCATAATAGAAAATTATATCATTTATTATTTTATATTCTAAATCGAGTTTAATTTGTCTAATTTTGATTTGAAATTTTGGTCCTATCCATGCTCCATTATTAAAATTATAGATTGGTTCTTCGATACCGTTGTATCCATATCCTTTTGAATTACAATAGACTTTCCATTTCGTAGGATTTCTAATGATTTCTTTTTTCATTAGATCCATATTTATATGAAATTTTGATATTGGCATTTTTAGTTTTTTATTTTTGATTCGTTTTTAATTTTATTAAATATGGACTGGATATTTAATATTATTTCTAGTTAATCATATAATACACCACATTCGACAAGTTCTTGTCGTGTGTAGCGTTCTGTATGATTACCAATATATACTTCTAGTTTTTCTTTTTCATCATCATAATACCAATCATCATAAACTTCATTACTTTTTCTTACCCAACGAGCAATTTGATCTAAATCACGATTCACCTTATCTTTCTTTTGTTGTTTTAGTTTTTGATTCTCTTGTTTTAATTTTTCAATTTCTTGTTTTAATTCTTCAATTTCATCATATTTTTCATCTAACTCTTCAGCCATTAATTCTAATTTTTCGTGTAAGTTATTTGAATAATTCAAGTTTTTAATAGCATGAGCTTTAGATCGTTCTAAATTAAAATCCATGTTTAATTATTATAATATTAAGTAAGTATCGTAATAATCAATTTTAAATTTTTGTCGTTTCAGTATTCATTCAATTTTTGTAATTTGTTCCAAAATATCTTCAACTTCTTTCCATTCTTTTGTTTGTTTTTTATTTTCGAATATCTTCATGGTTACGATACTCATAAATAACCATTTCGCTAATCCAATTACTAAAATAAGACTCATTTATTTTTATCTATTATATTAAAACGTATTTAATATTTTTTAGATTTACATTTGATAATTTCAGATTTACCATTTTTTAATTTTTTCCCAGAATATTTGTAACCTTTTTTTAATCTTCCTTTATTTCCACCTGTTTGATGAATACCTTTATGTTTTCTTACTTTTTTAGTTTTTCTAGTTTTACTAGTTTTACTACCCATCGTCTTGGGTGTCGTCGCGGTTGATCGTTGTATACCGACTTTATTATAAAATGGTTTGAATTTGTTGGTTCTATCATCCCTATTATTTAAAAGTGGTACTTCATCCTCCCATGTATTTTCATTTTCATTTTCATTTTCATTTTCATTTCCATTTACACCATCTTCTTCTTGTTTGTCACCGTCTTCTGCTCCTTTTGTTTCTTCATCAGGTAATATACTTTTTTTTTCTTCTTCATCCTGGTATATTATATTATTTGTCTCTTCTGGTTTGTGTAAATTCGCCCAACGAGAGTGAATCCTATTGAATTTATCGTTGTTTGTTGTCATATCATTTTTATTTTCATTTTCATTTTCATTTTCATTTTCATTTTCATTTGGATTCATGTTTTTTTCTAATTCTTGTAATTCACGGTCTATATCTTTTTCCTCTATTAATTTTTCTAATTCTTCTTGTGTGTATAATTCCTTCCAACGAATTTCAATTTCATTTTCATTTTCATTTTCATTTTCATTTTCATTTTCATTTTCATTTTTTGGATTCATCATTTTTTCTAATTCTTGTAATTCATTGTCTATATTTTTTTCCTCTTTTGATTTTTCCTCTTTTGATTTTCCAGATTTTTTAGTTTTTTTTTTTAAATTTTTTTTTAAATTTTTTTTACCTGCACCACGAACTTGTACAATTTCTGCTTTACCATTTTTTAATTTTTTCCCAGAATATTTGTAACCTTTTTTTAATTTTCCTTTATTTCCACCTGTTTGATAAATACCTGTATGTTTTCGCATTGACATGTTTATATAATAATAAATTAGATATTATTTTTATTATATAAAATGTTTTAAAGTAAATTAAAATGTTGTAAGCAGGAAGATGGTTATAATCCTGTTAATTTTTGTTTATTTAATTAAATTTTAATGAAGTTCCAGTAACTTTCGCCGATGTTTTTGTCTATTGTTTTGTCGTTTTTTAAGCGATTAAAAACACTTTTATCTTAATTATCAGGGCTTTTACTATTATTTCCCTTCCATTTTATTCCGTTTTTAGAAATATTTATCAGAACTAAAATAAAATTTGGAATTATTAAAATAAATAGAATTATAAATAATATTTTTTTATATTTTCTTAAAAATGCTTTCATTATATATTTATTATATAAATAAAAAATTTCAGTATTCATTTATTTTTAAAATAAATTATTATATATTATTACTTTATAATGAAATATTACAAAACATCAAAAGGATATTACTATAAAATATATCAAAATGGAAAAAAAATTAGAATTTCCAAAAACTTTTTTAATAAAAAAAATAAAATGATTGGAGGATTATTTAAGAGAGGTTCTCATGTCGAATGTAAAAGAGATATATGTTTTAAAAAAATTAGTCCGGGTATAAAACAATCAGAAACTGGATATGTATCTAAAACACAAAAATTATTGGTCAAAAAAAAAATTACTTTTAAAGATAAAGAATGGAAAGTTGCTAGTAACCAATGGAAAAAGATTAAAGATGATTTTTCCATTGAAAAATATAATATTGATAACAAATGGATTATATATGAACTTGAATATACTAATAATACTAATGGACAGAATAATAATAATACAGTATATATTGAAGAAAAATCCCTCAGAAATTGGACAGAAGATAAAATAATGCCATTAAATGAATCAACAATAGATAAATTAAATTTGTTGTATAGTCATAATTTTATACTACTAGCCCATGGATCTGAACACTTTTTTCCGGCAAATTTTGATTTGCATAATGAGGCAATTGGTACTATTCTTTCTCAATTAGAAATATGCTTTAAACAATTTTTAGTTAATATAATTAATGAATATATAAAAAAGTTTGAAAAAGAAATTAAATCTATTACAAAACTTCCTGATATTATAATATGGCATACTGATAATATTTTAAAAGATGAAAAGTGGGAGAAGGAAACGAAATATTCACTTGTATCACCTCGTGCTACAGATCGAGATTATTTTGATCAGATGATGAATTTGTATAAATCTGACGACTATAGATTTAAAAAATATGCATATACATTATATGAATATATAGAAAGACTTTATAAAGATCTTGACGGCCAAAGTTTGGAAAACATAATTAAAGAATATAACAACCGTGATTCGGGAAAAAGAACTGAAGAATCTAGCGAAATTAAGATTCCAACAAAAGAAATTTTTAATTTATATAATAAATATATAATGGGTGGGAAGAACTTAAAAAAAAAGAGGGGACGAGTTAAACGAGTTAAACGAGTTAAAAAAAATATTCAAATTGGAGGGGAAAAATATTTTCAAATATATTTTGAAACATTAAAGGAGATGTTGCGCTTGCAACGCAACAGCAACGATACCACACAGAGGATGCGGTCGCATCTCAAGGGCGACACGACAAAATCTATATTTTCAAAATATATTAAGGAATTTGAAACAAAACTTGAAGAAATAAAAGAAAATTTTATAAGTTTGAATTTAAAAAAAAGAATGTTATTAAAAAAACAATTCAGAGATATTATTTTATATAAGGATCAAAAAGTAATTTTAAAATGTGATGCTGGATGTATTCTACGGAGAAACGAGATATACTTTCTAGACACATTATCAAATGGTGGAAAAATGAAAGATATATTAAAACATTTATTAGATTCAAAAGGAAAATATTGTATATTTGAAGATAAAGTACCAAATCTTACTTTACAATTTACACAAAGTAGTAAGCATATTGACTATAATATTTATGGAATATATGAGTTACCTGTTGAATTTTATCCAAATAAAGAAAAAATAGAAAAGAAGAAAAATAGAAGATTAGTAGATAAAAATATTAAAAGTTTTCATTTTTTTACAGGTCTTACATCGTATGATACAAATTATACTTTGGAAACAGTTATTGAAATAATTAGAACTAAGATTGGTAAGGAATCACCTTTTGTATTATATGTTAATGCTTGTAGAGAGGCATCTCATTCAGTTGATTCTGTAAAATATCTACATTTAAATAAACTTCCACAAAATATTATTAATGAAATTGAACAAGAAAAAATAAAAGAAAAAGTAAAGAAAGAAATAAAAAGAAAGTTGCTTCGATTACCTAAATTGGATGCTCTGTCGAAATAAACGATTCCTCCAGAACAACTATCTTTTCGTTTATCGTGTTTACATGTTACGTGTTTTTTATAGCATTTATTACATTTTTTCGTTTTCATAATTATATTCTACAAATGACAATTCAATTTTTAATTTACTAATTATCTACTAAATCGCATTTGTTGAATTAAATCTCTAAAATAACGAGAACGAGAAACAATACATTTATGATCATACCTCGTTTGGCAATATGTTGTAATATAATATCTTGAAGTAACAACTTTCCAAACTACACGCCAAACAACTTCACATTTCATTAAATTATCAGTTTTTATTATGTAAAATAACCAATGAGTATATTGATCACTATGAACAATTGTTGATAATGTTTCTATTGATAATAATTTTATTTTATCTGGTATAATAAAGAATTTTTCTAAATGAAAATAATTATATAAAAAAATATGTTTTTTTTTATTACATATATGATGAATATTTTTTGAAGTTCTGCTGAATTTTAAAAATTCAGATGGTACTAAGTAATCACTTATTTTATTCACTAAATCATCTGGTAAATCGTTCATATATTATTATAAATTATTTATATTGATATATTTATATTAATAATATGCTAAATATTTATTTGTCATAGAAATTTGTAATATCTAACGTTAATAAACGTTAATAAACATTTATTACATTTTTTCGTTTTCATAATTATATTCTACAAATGACAATTCAATTTTTATAACAATTCCAGTAACTTTCGCGATGTTTTATATCACCTAATCCTCGTTTCAAGCAACCAAACCTTCGTTTCAAGGAATTTACCCCCGTTTCACCTTTAAACGACGATCACGATATATAAAAATTTAATACAAATTTCAGTATTCATTTATTTTTAAAATTAATTATTATATATTATTACTTTATAATGAAATATTACAAAACATCAAAAAGATTCCAGTAACTTTCGCGATGTTTAATATCATCTAATCCCCGTTTCAAGCAATCAAACCTTCGTTTCAAGAAATTTACCCCGTTTCACCTTTAAACGACGATCACGATATATAAAAATTTATAAAAATTTCATTATTTTTTAGAAAAATAAGACACTCTAATATACACCGATATATTATATCGCATATAGATACATAAAAAAATAATTTTTGTTATTTTTAAGCATTCCCCTTACAATTATTCGTATTTTTAATAATTAATAAACTTTAACAAAATTAATAATCTTTATCAAAAAAAGAACAAAATCATTTTAATTTTAATTCAATAAAAAAATTAAAAATATTTACGATTTTATAAAATAATCCGCACATGCTATAGATAAATTACCCTATAACATCTTTAACAAGAACTATTCATTATAACGCAATTCAAAGCATATATATGCCTTAAAAACAGCGATTTTTAACTTAAAATAAGCCAAATTTATTACATTTTAAACTATATTCAATAACTTTAACAAAAAGAAATTCTCAACGCACCTCCAAAGATATATAAAATCATAATATTACCATATTCTCTAAAATATCATATACAATTTCTATTAAAAAATAATAAACTATATCAAAATTAATAACTATATCAAAAAAAGAACATAATTCATAAAAAAAAATTTTACCTTATTTCCTAAATAATTCGCCAAAAACAACATATTCATTAAAAATACCTCTTTTTATATAATCAAATTAAAAACTTTATCAAAAAATACAACATTTTCTGCAAATTATTCATATTTACGAAAAAATTCATTAAAAAACAGCAAATTTTACCTCAAAATAACAAAAATAATATTTTTTGAATATTTCCTTTAAAATCATTCAAAAAACAATATTGCCGATATACAAAACGATTAATAAATCATTCATACATCATACCTTTCATCAAATACATCACCTATAATTAATTCAATTATAGCAGAATCATTTATTCATTAATTAGCCCAAGATTAT
>Ga0310345_10002249_pt1 | contig 19886 bp, 23 predicted proteins | sample HC15DNA20500_MG_FD_204667 | JGI IMG/M metagenome (GOLD analysis project Ga0310345, IMG submission 204667) | Marine microbial communities from station ALOHA, North Pacific Subtropical Gyre - HC15-DNA-20-500_MG | ecosystem: Environmental > Aquatic > Marine > Oceanic | place: Pacific Ocean: North...
ACGGCGTAGCCGCCGTGCAGGCGCGTTTAGCGACTGCGGCCCGCGCGACCTCGCGCGGGTTCTCTATATCAGTCATGCGCAATTACCGAGTGCTTTCCGCACTGCATCGATATCGCCGACCGATTGACGCAACAAATCGGTGCCAAGTCCAGCCTGTATTTAGGCGCTGGACCGGCGCTGGACCGAGTCAGCGGGCCCAAGATGCTCTACTGAGTGATAGACTTATGAATAACCCTTGACAGCGTTTGGACCGTGAGCATGGAGCCTGCATTACCACCTGTGGAAGAGCTTGAAGCAATACGGCAGAGCCTGATTGAGCAAATTACCGAAGCTGAGCAGTTATTTGCTGCTGAAAATAACGGGCACGAGTTGCTTACTAGCAGAGCGGCGCTGAAATGTATCGAAGAGGCGATCAAGAGCGCACAGGAGCGGGAAGTAGCCTGAATCATCCGCGTTTTCCGGCGCTTAAATCTTATTATCGACCGAAAGATTAACTATCCCCGGTTCGACATAGCCACGTCACTCTACAGTGATCGGCAACTGGAACCATAGCAACTCTGTGGTTTGTCGCCATCCGTTATCAGCTATGCTGAAGGTAGATAAGGCCAAAAATAGCGGCCGAACACAGAATTAAAAACCCGCCGAACTGTCGTTCTTTTTTCACCTCGTCTGGTATGCCTCCGCAGACAAAGAGGTGAGGCAGTGGTAGCGCTGATAATAGCTTTGCTGGAACATCTAGAACAACATGCACAGGTGGAAGATTGCCTGTCAGAAGCTGGTCATGCTGTCTTACTAGTTGATTCGTTTTCAAAGGCAATGGTTGCTCTGCAAGAGCAATCAATTGACCTGATCATCTCTGATGTGCACCTGGAAAACGGTGGCAGCGTGTTTGATTTCTTGAAATGGGTCAAGAGTAATCCGATTCTGCATCCAATTCCATTTGTGCTCTTTAGCTTGCAGCCGACTGACATGGCCAAGTATCTGGCTGACGGAGTACGAACAGCAGCGCGGACATTTGGCGCAGCCAAGTACATAAGCATGGACAAGTTTGATGGTGCGGTTTTCGCTCAGCAAATAGCCGAGCTGTTGCCGCCTGCCGAAACACTAGTCCCAATGATAGTTACGAAAGAAGGTGATTGACATGGTAGCCAAAGTAATGGCGTTAATGGAACATCCAGAACCGATGCTGCTTATAGCAGATAGCCTGGAGCACTTTGGGCATGTCGTGTACAAAGCGAATAACTTTCAGGATGCGATGGCGATTCTCAGGCAGATGGAAGTTGACCTGATTATCGGAGATGTCCACTTGCAAAACGGTGGCAGTATCTTTGATTTTTTGCGCTGGGTAAAAGGCGATCCGTTCATGCGCGCGGTGCCTTTCATTTGCTTCAGCACCGAACCGGTTGAGGTACCCAAATACCTTTCAGACGGAGTACGCACGGCGGCCCGCGCCTTGGGCGCAGCCAAGTACATGACAATGGAAAAATTTGACCGAGCTGCTTTTATTGCCGAAATCGACTGGTTGCTTCCACAGGATCGCGTTGGCAACTACTACGCTGATGCGGCCGTTCAAGGCGATGGTGACGGCGACGGAAAGGAATCGTTGAAAGACAAACGCTTCCTAAAGCGCAATCCAGGGGTATAGGTCATGGCTAGCATCATCATCATCAAGTTCAAACAAGGACAAAAACAAGTCTGGCACATAGTTTCTCTCCAAGCGCTTTCCCTAGACCTACAGGACATTTTGCGCGTTCAGCTTCGGGAATTAGTTGATGAAATCGAAGACGGAGAAGACGACGCGGCTTCCATCGGAAGCGTGCATGCCATCCGATTTCTGGACGATTGCTATCGGGCCGCTTAGGGGGAAGTTCATTGAACGATCAAGACTCTAACACCAGTCGATTATTTGTGGGTAACTTACCGTTTTCCGCGACACCGGAAGACCTGCGCAAATTCCTGACACCAGCAGGCAAGGTCAGGTGGGTCCATATTTTGGCGCAAGACGGCCGGTCGCGGGGCTTTGCGTTTGTAGAAATGCGCAACAACATCGATGCTCAGATAGCAATTTTCAGATTCGATGGACCGGAGTTGCAAGGACGGCAGCTAACTAACTATTGCCTTTGCCAGATCGAGAAATCAGAAAGCCGCTTAGTTGAGATCCCATCGGCGATCAAGCCCGTGGTCCGCGAAGTCGGCCCTGTCACCCCTTATAGTCTGGCAGTCACACAGATAGTCGGTAGTGCCAGTCCGCGCTCGGCAAGGTTTCTTTCCGAACTCCAGACATGCTGCCGAATCACTCTGAGTCACCCCTCTTGCTGGTGTCCAGCTCTTCTGAGGGAAATGGCTTCAGCGTTTTAAGATTGGGTTGGGTTGGATCGTAGGCGTAGCGCAGCAGCATCTTGCGCAGGTCTTCCGGCTCAAAAGGTTTGCTCATCCAATCATCCATACCGGCCTCATTGGCAGCATCATGATCGCTTTGCGCTGCCCTGGCTGTCAGCGCAATGATTGGCGTGCGCCGGCCAGACTCTAGCTCCATCCGCCTGATGCGCCTGGTGCACTCATAGCCATCGATTCCAGGCAACGTGATGTCCATGAGTATCGCCGAGTATTTCGCCAAAGCCAACGCTGTGATTGCCTCTTCACCGGATGCCACCACATGGGCGTCGTAATCAAACTTGCGCAACAGCTCTTTGAGAACGTATTGCTCGGTTTCGTTGTCCTCTACGACCAGGATGATTGATGTAGTTGCCATATTGTCACCGGTCCGGCTCAGCTAGCCGCTTTCCTTACTTCCATTGTCACACTTAATCGACGCCGAAGCTCGCATCTGCGCAAGAACATAACTATTGGTCGCGTCTACTTGTGCTTCGCTCGCTTCTGCGCGGCATAGTCCTCTTGCTGCTTGCGTACATCCTCGCGCAGCTTTTGAATTGCTTCTGACGATTTCTGAAAGGTTTCATTACGCAATTGCGTGTCTTCAGCTAGCGTTGAAACATCGTGCCAGAGCCCATTGTGTGACTTGGCGAATTATTTTAGAATTCTTGGCGAGTTATTTTAGAATCTTTACGTGCTTGGCACGGGGATAGCGAAGCTGTCACCAGGGGCAACACGAAGCTGCAAAGCCTTACCGGGCAAATGTTTCAAAATCTGGAAAATTTTTGCGCTGCTTTGCGAAGACAGTAGGACTCAGTCAAACTGGGAACTTCTTGATTGCTTGATCGTATTCTTGCGCTGCAGCCAAGCTCATACGAGAGTAGACTTCAAAGACTGTCTGGATGCGTGTCCTGAGTACAGTTGAATCATCGCATCATCCAAACCCTGAGAAGTCAAAAAAGAGATGGACAAAAGACAACATGTCAAAAAACAAATTTGATAGCCTAATTTCAGATATTCGAACCTGCGACATTTGCCGAGACCATTTGCCACTTGGTCCACGTCCTATTTTGCAAGTGGCTAGTTCTGCAAAAATATTGATAGCAGGGCAGGCGCCGGGCAAAAAAGTGCATGAGAGCGGAATACCGTTTGACGATCAAAGCGGGGATCGGCTGCGTAATTGGCTCGGATTAACAAATGACCAATTTTATGATTCTAAAAAGGTCGCGATTTTGCCGATGGGTTTTTGCTATCCAGGAGCTGGAGTCTCTGGTGATGCGCCACCGAGGCCGGAATGCGCCAAGGAATGGCGCGAGAAGGTATTAAATCAGCTGAGCACAGTTGGGCTGGTGCTTGTTATCGGCAAGTATGCTCTGGACTATCACCTGGCTGAAAAGCAAAAGGAAAATCTAACCGAAACAGTCAAAGCTTGGCGCGAATATTGGCCTAGTCATGTTCCTATGCCTCATCCGAGCCCACGAAACAATATCTGGCTTCGTAAAAATCCGTGGTTCGAGCAGGAAGTAATTCCTTCCATTCAAGAACGCGTAAGGACTTTAATTGCCGACACATAAGAGGAAGGGCAACCTATTGAGCAGTAGAGGCTGCTTTGTTGGCTTTTCTGCTCAGAGACTGGCTTCGAAGTGCTCGCTATTTGAGGGGTAATATATCGCTTCCTAAAACCTCTAACCTCTCGAAAGCTCCAAAACACCAAGAGAGGTTTGCATTATGAACGCTGTAGGATATTTAGATTCAAAATCGTCTTCAGAAGTCTCTGACAAAGAAAATTTAGTTGAACGCATCAGCGTGGTCAGCGAGAAAGTCGGAGACTTACTTGCTTCGGGAGGTCTAGCCGTAGTTATAGGTTGGATAGGACTCTTGAAATTCACTCCGGCTGAGGCTAGCGCAATAGAACCATTTGCAAGACACAGCCCTTTATCGGGATGGGCATTTAACTATTTGACAGTGCAGCAATTTTCGAACGTTGTTGGGCTAACAGAGCTGTTTATCGTCGGTTTGTTATTGTTCGGCTTTGTAAATCGGTCTGCTCGGAGATTAGGCGGTGTGCTTGGTACTGGTATGTTTTTGACCACGCTCAGCTTTCTGTTCACGACTCCTGGTGTTGTTGACGGTACTGTCGCCGGTTTAATTCCCGCACTAACAGTTCCTGGTCAATTTCTCCTTAAAGACATTGTGCTGCTGGGTGTCGCTATACGCACAATCGGCTTGAGAGCTGAATAAATAACAGAATACCCAAAGACGCTTGTTCGCTTGACAGCCTCTCGTCTTCAAAAGGAAAAACCGTGAAACTACTTAATTATTTGCCAAGGCAAAAAGTCGTAGAGCTATCAATTATGGCTGCTTTAACGATCTTCGGCTCACTGTTTGGTAGCAGAGTTGAGCTTCATTTATTCGAACACATCAACCATTGTCCGGGAGCAAAATAGCTCCTGTTTTCTTCGGGGTCACTATCATGTTCAGCAAAAAAATATTGTTATCGATTGCGAGCACCTTGCTTGTGTCACTTCAAAGTGTACAGCCAGCCTTGAGTAATCCAGTCAGTCTACTCGGCACGGAGATAGCGAAGCTGTCACCAGGGGCAACGGACAAAAACAGGATCAAAGCCAGTCAGACTGGGAACTTCTTGATTGCTTGATCGTATTCCTCCTGTGCCACAGCCAAACTCATACGCGAGTAGATCTCCAAAGACTGTCTGGTTGCGTGTCCTGAGTATGGCTGAATCATCGCATCGTCCAAACCTTGCTTCTTTAGCCAGGTAAATAGAAAATGCCTGAGCTTGTGAGGGGAGATCGGTTTCTCAAGACCTGCCGCAATGGCGTATCTTTGAAGAATTTTCCTTATTCCGCGGTCGGTGTATCGTTTTTTCCACGAGGATTCAAACAAGTGTGTGGCGCCGCTCACCTTCATGTCGTTGACGTGCATCGCCAGAATTTCTTTGAATGACTCCGGGAAAGGAACCATCCTGTCTTTGCCGCCTTTGCCGGATTCTATGCGAATTTGGCAGCGTTTAAAATCCACGTCGGCAAGCTGAATATTAACCAGCTCACTGACGCGAGCGCCTGTATACAAGAGCGTTTTAATGATTATGAGGTCTTGGATGTTTTGGCCCGTCCAGACAGTTTCGTAGTATCGCTTTAGTTCATCCTCGGTCGGGATGTCCGGTAGGGACTTCGTTTTCGTGACGACGGACACATCAAGTTCAGTTCTTAAATGCCGAAAGACAGCCTTCAGATAGTGATAATCAGGGCGCTCGCCGCGAAGCAGCTTGGCCAGTTCTTTCGCCTTTTTCTGCGGATTTGTTCTGTTCATCGGGATTTCCTTAAGCCGCTTTGAGCTGTATTCGTTTGTCCATGTCGCAAGAGAAGTGACCATAGGTGACGTGGGCGTACCCGAGAGGAGTCAGACCGCGCCAATCTTCCGGTGTCATCTGCTCAGACCAAGACGGTTCGCTCAGAACTTCTTGGAGCATCAAAGTGTTGATGTAGATAAGCGAGACCTGTAATAAATGCAGGCAAAGCATCGACAGTTCCTGGTCTTCGAGATTGTTAGAGATTATCTGGCTGTACTGGCCAAAGTGGATAAAGCTGTTTACGCTGTTCCAGTTCTCAATGACGTTGAGCCCTTCATGAATCTCACGGCGCAGCGCTTCGGAACGAAGATAGCGGCAGAGGAAAATCGTTTTGAGCGCGCGACCAAGTTCCAAGAATGCTTTGTATGTCGGATGGCTGAGATTGTCTTTGGTGAAGCGTCTCAGAATTGCCTCTGCGTCGGCAGTACGAGTCTTTATCGCCACCGCGCATTTAACCATTTCATCGTACTGATCTTTGATCAATTGCCAATTAATGGGCTTGTCCATAATCGGCTGCAAGTTCGGATAGTCGGAGGCCTTGCCAATACCAGGACTGTTGAGCTTTTCTCTTCGAATACCTTTCAGCCGGGGCAGCAACTCAAAGCCAAGAAGAAAGGAAAAGGCGAATGCCACTTCACTTTGTCCGTGGCTGTCTGTATAAGCCTTGTCGACTTCCATGCTTGTGCAGTGATGGAGCACGCCTTCGATCATCGCTGCAACTTCGGACGAGGAGCAGCGCTTCAACTGTGAATAGATGCATGTTGATTTGCGTTCCACATGCCAATAAATCATGACACCTTTGCCGCCATAGCGTGAGTGCCACTCGGTCATGAGGTTTTGATCCCAGGAGCCAAATTTCTTGGAATCAGCCGCACAAGAGGTTGTGCCTTCACCCCAGATGTGAATCTGACGCACCTTGAAAATCTCGTTGACCAGCCGGCGGATGGCATTACGAACCGCATCATTGGTAACGTATCGGCGTGTAATGTACTTAAGATCGGAGTACTTTTGATCAGCGCGTGCTCGCTTGAGACCAGCATTGGTGCCTATTGCATGCAGTGCAACAATGAGCCTTTTTCGCACTGTTTCGCGATCTAATACCTCGCGAGTGCCTACGCTGGAGAACTCTTCGGTGAAGCCTGTTCGCAACTCGGCTTCTTTGAATATATCCAGAATGGTTGTCTGAGGCCAGCGCTCTTCCAGCTCATCACCAAGTTTTTCGAGATTTGCAGGGGTGACCTGCGGCTTCAATGGAGTAAGCTTGATTTTGCCGGTGGCCGTTACTTTTACGTGCTCATTTGTCTTGATGGTCTCATTCAGCTCGGTTAAGGCGCCCACCATGTCTGCCTGGAGCCCTTGGATCAGTTGCTCCGAATTGAGTGGAAGTTCCAAGTCTGTGTAGTACTGAGCGCGTTTTTCTTCAAAATCGGCCGGTAAGTCTTCGTCAGGATTTCTGAACTTGTTAGCGCCCGGCACCCAGGCCTCTTTAGTTTTGGTGCGCTTATGGAGATTTCTTAGAAAGAGTATTCGGTACTTGGTCTCATCAATTGTCTTCTTGCCGTCTTCGCCGATGTTATAGATCAGATCTTTATCTTCCTTGTCGATAACGCCCTCGATTGGGAGCTTCTTCAGGTCGTAGGCATCGAGTTGATCCTTTGTCGTGAGAAGTTTCAAAGCTTTCTTGAGTGGTCGCAGAGCCGGTGCCTTACACTGAAAATCCAGTACCTGTAAGACTTTTGGAAATATCCTTTTGTAATGGTGCTTGTGAGATGCCGCTGCTTTTGCGAGTACTTGTTGTGTGAAAAACGGCCCAGATGCCTTGAATTCATCAACAAGATCCCTCAGTGTCTGTTCGCTCACTACTGGGAAAATGACGTCGCGAACCAGTCCGTCAGGGTTTTCTAAAGCTGCTTTGGCAATCCTGAAGAGCAGTTCTGGTTTTCCTCGTACACGTTTTATATCGGCAACATACTCTTTTACTGCGCGGTTCTCAGCGTGTTTGTCTACGCCGTGAGTAATTTGGAAAAGCATCTGAACAAGATTGTCGGTAATTTCTTCTGCCCTCAATCGGCAGTAGATAGCCAATAGCGGATATTTGATTCGGTCTGGATGACGTCGCAGTTCTCTGAGCGGTTCCGTGGCAACTCGTTGTTTGTAAATTGCCAGCATCTTGGGAGAAAGCCCAGCCAATATGGTTTTTGGCAATCTAATCTGTCTCAAGCAATCCAACTTGTCCATCTCGCGAATTAGATTTTTGACGTTTGCCTTCCCTGGTTCCTCTCTGAGATCGGTCATGTTTAGTGCTTCAGAGCCAGGTTCTAAATCCTCCTTATTTATGAGTAGCTCATCAAGCCATGTGATAGCACCATTAGGAATGCGCTCCATGATTTTTTGGAGAACCAGCTTGTCATGCGAGTTTATAGCTGACCGAACCATCCGCTCCACTCTCAACTTTTCTGGAGGTTCAATTTGCTGCTCAATGAAACGCTTGTAGGCTGCTGCCTTTACTTGTTCTTCGGTGCAGCCCTGGGGCAGAATATTGTTGCGTAACCACTTGGTCATTTTGTCAGAGTCGGCTACAGTAGACTCTCGAAAGCCAGTGAACTTGCGGATTTCTGCTCTTTGGTACTTGACCGTTCTGTTGAACGTGCTGTATTCAAAATAGTTGTAGTATGCGTCAATTGAAACTTCGATCTGCTCGCCAACGAATCCGACGCATTTCTTGGGAATTTCATTCTTGTTCTCGGGAAATCTACCCTCGATCTGAAAGAACTTGAGTAAAAGTGCGAACCCAAGCCTGTTTTCATCATTTCTGTTTTCTAGCAGTTTCAGTTCAGATGGCTGAAGTGTCCAGTATTCCTGCAATTCAGCGATTTCCCAATCACGCTTCATGAATACTCTCTTTCAGTGGGCAAATTTCACACCGGAGTTCCTAGAATGTACAGAGTAGGAACTTTATAGGCAAAAATAGAATACTTCAAACCTGGAAAAGTTCAAAGTTCGTTTCTAAAAACCGTTGCTTTCCGTTACCAATTTGAAAGTAGGAACTTTTGCAGGTTTGGCTTACCTAGAGCGTTTACGCCACCGTCAAACCTGGAAAGCTCAGCTCTGTGACCGTTAAAGCCGTGTCAAACCCATTGCCCCTGGTGACAGCTTCGCTATCCCCGAGCCTACTCACCGGTCAGGTGAAGAACTCATCTGAAGTAGACATGGCCGACAAGATCAATGTTCGTCCGAAATTAATCGTCCTTGCGCTTCATGGAATGGCGATGCACGGCTCTACTTTTGATGCGCTCAAAGAAACTCTTGCAGCCGAAAATATTTTAGTCGTAGCTCCGGATCTACCTGGATATGGGATGCAGTGCCTGGCGAAATCAGCTAAGTGTACCTTTCGCAGCGAAGCGAGCCTTGAGCTTGTGGAAGCACAGATTAAGTCAATAAAAGATAAGCACCCTGATGTGCCGCTCATCCTTTTGGGTGAGAGTTTAGGCGGCGCTCTGGCAATCGATTATGCATCCAGAAATGCCAGCGAAATAAACGGACTAATACTTTCAGCACCAGCGCTTAGTTTCAGAGCACTCGCCGGGTTGAAATTAGCGCCTAAGTTGCTCCTATCCGTTCTAGATCCAGCTACAAAGCTTCAATTGAAAGCCTTCATCGAAAAAAATAGTAGCGACAATTTCGCTGATGGTCAGGTTGTCTTACAAGATAAATCTTCGAGAAAAACTACCTCGCTTAGAGAACTTCTACGAATACGCAGCTTTCTCTCTCGTGCCAAATCGGAAGTATCAAATCTATCTCCAGACCTTCCAATACTAGTTCTCCACGGATCGGCAGACAAAATTATAAGCCTTCGCGGTTCAGAGTTGTTAGTCAATCACGCAACCAGTTCCAAAAAAAAACTGGAAGTCTTTTGCGGAGCCGGCCACTTACTTCTTGAAGTAAAGCATCCAAGGGCTGAGGTTCTATCGGCAATCGACAATTGGCTAGCCGATATCAAACAGGACAATTCTGAACGCCCGTCATTTCAAACAAATGCAGACAACTTGTCCAATGCCATCGTTCTTCGAAAATAATTTCGTCGCAAGGTTCAGTCTAGTTCTAAATGTCACCAAGACCGAGTCAACTACTGCGCTCTTAAAAGCAAGGAGATTTCAGAATTTAACGCACGGCTTTGATAATGTGGTTTTCGAGGTAAGAGTTTACCAAGTCGATGTATCATAGGAGTGTTCGAGAGAGAACGTCGAGCGCTTCAACCAAGCGTTATGGATAAAAAGAGGTCTGAGTGATTTATGTTATCAGCTTCCGACGCTGAGTGGGTTGAGCGACTGACTGGACAAGAAAGAGAAGCAGCTACAAAGGAGTTGCAACATCTTCTCAACCGCGCGATGTTCAAGTTTGATGTGAGTGCTGAAGACAAAGAAGATTTTGTACAATCAGCAACCATAGCAGTCTTGACGAAAATATCTAGCTACCAAGGTCGAAGTAAGTTTTCAACATGGGCTATATCGATAGCGATTAATACGGCTTTGAGCGAACTAAGAAAGAGACATTGGAGCAACGTGTCGTTAGAGGACTTAACTCAAATGCAAGAACCTATAGAAAACTCTTCTAGCCGAGGAAACCCAGAACTTGAAGCACAAAGGCAATCAACAATCGAATTAGTAGATTCGCTAATTCATGGCGAGCTGACACTCAAGCAAAGAACCGCACTGATAGCCGAGCTGAATGGCATGCCTCTGCAGGAAATTGCATCAAGAATGGGAGTGTCTCGCGGTGCTATCTACAAGCTCACTTTCGATGCGCGACAGAAATTACTTCAGTGTCTAACTGCCAAAGGCTACAGCTTAGACGACCTGACTACGGCGATGGAGCAAGAGTAATGCTACTAGATCAGAGTAAAGTCAAGATACTTTTAAGAGCTTTGGTGCTTACTAATGAGACCGAACTGGACTGCGATGCTTGCTTTGACGCTATGGCAGAGTTCGCTGAAAGCCAGCTGCCCGGGGCGTCCGTGCCTGAAGCATTAATCCTCATTGATGATCACATAAAGATCTGCGTGGACTGCGAAGAGCAGTATCAAATACTAAAGACAACCATTTCGGAGATGGACGATTTGGACAGCCACCAGGCGAAAAAACTAGGGCTTTGAATGGCACGGGGATAACGAAGCTGTCACCAGATGCAATACGATACCGCAAAGCCATGCTCGGTAAGCGTTTCAAAATTGGGTGATTTTCGTGTTGCTCTGCGAATGCAGTAGAACGCAGTCATACTGGGAACTTCTTGATTGCTTGATTGCTTGATTCCTAAATTTTCGAAATCTGTATTTCAGCTCTAGTCCAGTATTGCCATGTGGTCTAGGACACACAGCCAAAAACATATGCAAGCATTTATTAACTCGACGGCTCTTACAGCAAAGAGCTACGCGTTCATCTCAGCAAGACTTTTTCCAGGAAGAAATCGAGCCATATATTTCTCTACTCCTTTTGGATCAGATAGCAGCTGCGCTGAAATCTGCTTTGCTTGCTCGCCCGGATAAACATCCTCTACGCCATTCTCGATAGCTTCGACTGTCTCTCTAGCCACTTCAGAAGGTGCCACTTTAGGGTCTGGCCAATCTTTCGCCAAAGTGGTGTCAACAGTGCCTGGCATAACGGCTATTACCAGCGTTTTTTGGCTCGCCAGTTCTGCTCGAACGCCATGGGTTAATGACAGAGCTGCAGCTTTGGATGCGCTATAGCTGCCACTAAATGGCAAATGAGCCTTCGCAAGCAACGACAGCATGTTGACTATGGCACCACCGCCAGCTTTTGCTAAAACTGGAGCGAACGCACGACACATTTTCATCATGCCGAAGCAATTAACCTCCAGTTCTTTTTGAAGAATGGAAGTATCTATTGCAGAAATAATGCCTTGGTTAAGCGAAATCCCGGCGTTGTTTATGACAATTTGTACGTCTTGACACTGCTTGGCTGCGGCAGCTATTTGCTCATCATTTGTGACGTCCAAAGCGATCGGTTTCACTCGCTTTTCTCAGGAAGTTTTTGGACACCTGGAAGATATAAATCATGCGTGCCGCACTATATGCCAGGGTCTCGACTAAAGAGCAAAATACTCTGCCAATGCAGATGAAAGCTGTGAAAAGCCTTGCCCGGCAGCGAAGCTGGTCAGTCACCATGGTAGTTTCGGAAATAGCCTCAGGCAGAGCAACACGACCTGAGCGAGAGACAATAATGGAAGCAGCTCGTCGGCGAAAAATAGACGTGGTAGTTGTTTGGAAAGTGGATCGCTGGGGGCGAAATCTATCTGACCTAATTTCTACTATTGAAGAATTGAGCTTGCTTGGAGTCTCTCTAGTCTCAGCAACAGAATCGTTCGATATGACTTCGCCAGCAGGCAAAGCTATGGTCAGCATGCTCTCTGTTTTTTCGAACTTTGAACGAGATATGCTTGGTGAGCGAATCAAAGCTGGTATTCGCGCCTCCAAGAAAAAGCATGGGCGACCGAGAACCGCTCTAAAACACTCTTCTAAAATACAAAAACTTTATGCAGATGGGATGACTAAAGCTGCAATAGCTCGAAAACTCCGGATTGGTAGGACTTCCGTGATTAGAATTCTGGCCGCCAACGATGAAATTCCAAGATAATTCGCCAAGAATTCCAATTTAATTCGCCAAAAAACCTTCAAAATAATTCGCCAAGTCACACCATTGGCACGATGTTTTAAGTCGGCAAAAAATTCCCGCTGCTCGTCGCTGGCCAGTTGCAATTCGACTATGTGCTCTTGCAGGCTTACAATTTCGTGCTGCAAATCGAGCAGTTCTTTCAATGCAGTATCGTTGCTGCTGTTGGAAAGGCTCTGGCGGCGTTGTTCGATTTCTTGCCGCCGTTGCTGAATTTTCTTCCGTTCTGCCTGTGTGTCAGCTCGCGCCTGATTCACTTTCTGGCGCTGCTCGTCAAACTCTTTTAGGTCTTCTTCTTCGTTTGGCATGATGTTGGATGTTGTCAGGGGGGGGGGGCATGCGTTCAAAATGATACCGTCCGGCGGCAGTCAAGCGTTGTGGCGAAGATCATGCCCCTTTATAATCGGCTCAATGTCTCAACCAGCGCGCGATTTGCAACCACTTCAAACAGCCTCTATCGATGGCTTAGACGAGATCTTTGATGTGGAATGTCAAGGCGAATTACAAGTTCATGCCGAAGATTCCGAAGGCGTAACCGGTGAATGTCAAGGTGAAACCGTGGGTTACACCGTAGCCGAGGCGGCTCGCAGACTCGGCATACCGTACACAACTTTCTATAAGCAAGTGAAGGCCGGAAAACACGAAACGGTGAGCGGTCCAGACGGTAAGCCTCGCGTTTTGATCGAAGATACCGAACGTGATTCGCCTGGCGTATCACCCGGTTACGCTTTCAGCCAAGGGGTAACCGAAGGCGTATCCCTTTCCACCGAAGGCGTATCCGAGGCGTATCACCTCAAAATCATCGAACAATTATCAGCCAAATTGGAAGGCGCGAATTATCGAATCGGATGGTTGGAATCGCAGTTAAGCGAGCGTGAGAAAGACGTTGAAGAATTGAAGCTGCTTACGGACAGCCAGCACAAGCCGGGATTGTGGGCGCGTTTCAAGAAATGGTGCGCTGGCGGCTAGTCTTTTCAGCTTAGCAATCCTATAATTCAAGATGGTAAAAAAGGCACCGTATATGGTGTGTACATCTTATGGATATAGAGGGTGCTTATCGCTAAAACAAAAACGCCGCTTGCGGCGACGTAATTGATGATAACCAGGCGTGAGCCGGGATTTATCGGATATTCAAACTGCTTTTTCTTGGGTTTGGTTTGAGCGCCTTTTCCTCAAGATGCATGAAGAATAACCGACAGCTCTGGCCGCGTCAACACACCTTCAAGGTAGACAGTGACCGGAGCTTTTGCTTTAAGCACGATCCCGTCGCGCACGAGGATCGAAGATAAATTTTCACTGCCCACAGTGGCGGAAAGTTTTTGCTCGTTATATCCAAACCGCGTACAGGCGATAGTGCGCCCAAAGGATTGCCGCTCCTGGACAACGTTAAGTAAGCATTGGCCGCTGTCCGACGAAACTATCCTCAATGCCATTGATGGAAAAGAATCTGGCATATGGGGCGCACGCTGGGGCGAGCAAACCCAGTTTGCCGTGCTGGACATAGACAAAGACAGTAAGTATCGATCTGATCTCGTCGAGCTCGCAAATCTGCAGGAGAAATTAGCTGCAGTTGGATTGACCGCAACGCCATATAGGAGCAGCGAGAGCGGCGGCTGGCATCTGTATCTATTCTTTGATGACTGGGCCCCTACGAACGAAGTAAACCAGACTCTGGCGACCTGGCTAAGAGCAATCGGCTATGAAATTCGCAATGGCGTCCTTGAAATTTACCCGAGCGGAATGGGCTTACGCCTGCCATTGCAAGCCGGTTTTGCCTGGCTCGATGGTAAAGGCGAAGTAATCCGCCAACGAGAGCAATTAACGAAAGACGAGGCGTTAGCTTCATTTCTTTTCGACCTGGAAGAAAATAAAAGGGATTGGAGCGAAGCGAAAAACCGCATTCAAGCTCAATTAGAAGCTATCGATCGCGAAAAAAAGCAGGACGCCCTGGCGCATCGGAAAGCAATTGATACTGAGGGTTTTGACAAACTTTTCAATTACCGATTAATTCCAGAGAAATACGAAGAAGGGCGTAAATACTGGCAAACAGGCTTGACCGCAAGCGGGCAACGACACGATGCAATCCTGGCCGTTGAGCATTACTTATGGCATGGGGACGAGGCCGCCGGCGTGCCGGCGTTGCCGGCGGAGCACAATGACGAACCACGCTACAGGCTGATCCTGGCTTGGTTGGAAGAGCATCACAATGGCTTTTGTAATCACATCAACCGCGGCAAATGGCACAAGGTGCAGGCGCAGATAAAGCGGGCGGTGAAGTGGCGGCGACCGTCCGGAGCGGTTCAGGAAAGAATACCCTACCCGATGACAGAACGCCTCATGGAGAGGCTTATAGCCCTGTACAAAGCGACGGGCCGGGTATGGTCCGTTGAAGACTTGAAGAAGGGCAACGACGGCCGCGAAGAAGGAGCCAGGAAAAAGATCCGCGAAGCGCTACAACTTTTGACCGACCAGGGGCGGCGGTTAACTGGACGGCAACTGATGCGGCTGACCGGTTGCAGCTATCACACGGTCAAGCGCCATTCGGATATCTGGAAGATATCGCCCGTGGTGGCATTGCCAAGGGCCGCAGGCGATAAGAACCCTTTTTTAGATCTATTACCCCCCTGTCCCCCTGCCCTTGGTGCTGCTGGTTCGGAAAAAAGTTTTTTAAATCCTCCTGGTTCGGGAGACTCAGGGGATCTTGAGGTAGATCGGGATCTCTCGGTTCAGGAGCGCGGAGCGCCTTCCGAGGATTTAGAACAGGCTGCCTCGCTCTGCTCGGCAGTGGCTTCCCCCATCCCGCCCCAGGCTGCCGCCACGCTCCGCTTCGGTGCAGCCTCAGCGGAGCAGCCTTGTGAGCTAGCGCCTATTGATTTAGGGTGCTTGCTCTCCCGTGCTTTCCGGCAGGTGGCGAAGGCGAGGGAAAGCGACGGGAAGGAGACAGCGGGGTCCCTTGCCTCGCCGCCGCACACGCAGCCTAGCACGGGCAGCAAGCACTGGCTTTTGAGGGTCAGCGGTACCTGCGGCTTAAACGGTTTCCTCCCCGGCTCCGCAGAGCCTCCGCTGGGTCCCCCCCATTTAAATCCTCGGGAGCTTTTTTCTAAGGGCTCAGGCTTGGTCATGCTCCAGGAAGGGGGGAGCAGCCAGGCGGAAGCTCATAGTGGCGTTTACAGCTCGCAGGTGCCGCCTTTTGGGATTTTCCGCTACCGGATCTCTCATTTTCATAGTGGCGTTAACCCCTCAGCCCGTGACGCTTTGCAGTCTGGCCGCTATGGAAACGACCAGCGCCGGAACAGGTGTATACGCGTAAACAGTCCATTTGATTGTGGTTTGCGGGTTTTGGTATACAGCGATGTAAGAGGACCGCCAATTTGGATAGCCGCACAGACAGCCTCTTTTGAAAACGATGACACCGCATTCGGTGCATCATGTCTGGAGCTGTGCAGCACGAATAGGTGCCACAGAGTGGCATGTTTACGGAAAATGCAGCACGGGCATGTAAGGTGATGTGAGAGGTGGATGTAAATTGCAGACAATGCGCAAACAGATGAGCCGGAGCGGAGCGACGCCCTTGCCGGAGGGAGAGAAGCGACCATTCGGTAAGGCAAGATGAAAGGGTGGGCTCGCTAATCGCGAATGCCCACCCAGCAGCCGTAAACGTACAGGCTCGATATCGGATTGGTATACAAAATACCGGCTCATCTATAATGAAATGGGTGGGGATGAGTAGCGAGGTATCGGCTCGATGGTAGAAGGCAAAAAGCGCGTATTCATGCCGAAAGTGGAGACGAAGCTGACGCGGCAGGACTTCAAACGCGTGGACGACCTGGCGAAGGTCGAAGGCAAAACCAAGTCCGAGATAGTGAGAGAGGCAGTGCTCTGGTACCTGGACCACGTTGACGACTTGAAGAACGAACAGCGCGACACAGTGATCGCCCAATCAATCGACGGGATGGCTAACCGTGTATGCGCGATGTTAGCCAGGCAGGGACGGCAGATCGGGACGATTTTCGAGCTGACGTATTCACAAATGAGCCGGACGAAGGAAGGAAAGGCATCGTTTGAGGCGGCATCGAGCACAGCCAATCAGAAGCAAAACCGGGCAGTGACGCGCGATGAGCGGGAGCTGGTTGACGCGATGAAGAAGAAAGTGAAAGGACAAAGCGAGTAGGCATGGTTGTCGTCAGGCACAAATTCATAGCCGGGCGAGGCAAGCGAAGTGGCGGCAAAGTTGTGGCCATCGGCAAAGCATTGGCTCATGTGAAATACATTCAGCATCGCCCTGGACCGGACCGAGAGAAGGGCGGCCGGGAAATGTTCAATGATCGCGAAGACAAGATCGATGCGCGAGAGATGCGGGAAGCGATCAAGGAATTGGACGGCAGCCGGGTAGTGGTGCATAAGCTGACGCTGGCACCGGAGATAAACCCGGACGACAAGAAAGCATTCACGCGCGAGGTAATGCAGAACTTGAGCCGGGACATGGGGCGGGATCTGGAGTGGTTTGCAGTTGCTCATAACAACACGGACCACCATCACATCCATGTTGTGGTTCTGGGAAAGGACCGCAATGGGACTGATGTGCGCATTGACTTGAAAGACATCGACAAAGTGAAAGAGTACGGTGATCGGTATCTGGAAAGGTGTCACCCGTTAGAGCTTGAACGTTCCAGGCGCGAGCGAGAAGACCGCGAAAAAGAGCGCAGAGTGGAGCGTGTCAGAGAGCGGGAAGCGGCACGGGAAGAGCGAATCAGAGAAGGACTGGAATTGCCCTGGCTGCATAAGAAACTCGTGCGGGAACAGCTAGAGCCTTACAAAGACTGGAAAGAGAAACAAGACGAGAAGGAGCGAGGGCCAGAAAAGAAGCGCGATGAACCAGAGCGGCCGTACCACCAGGACACGATAGAGGCGGCCGGGCGCGAGTGGTCGAAAGCCAACAGCCTCGGAGAATTGCGAGACTTGAATGAGTACCTTTGGGACAACTATGAAGAGCGCATACCGAAGGACGAATACAGAAAACTTGTCGGCTGGATCAAAGACAAGGAGCGGCTAGGGGAGCGTCAAGCCGGTGAAAAACAACCTGCCCAGGAGAAGGGACGGCGGGACCAATTTGAGCATCAGGGCGAGACTTACAGCAAAAAAGACAGTTATGAAAAACTGACGGGACTGGCTAACAATCTGCGAGAACGCGATGAGCACATACCGTTTGATGACTATCAAAAATTGCGCGGCTGGATAGAGAACAAAGATCGTGAGCGCTTTTCAGGCGCACTGGAAGCGGAGTTACAACGCACGCACAAAAAATTTGAGCGCAGCAAGACCATGGAAGACTTGAAGGCTGCGGAAGGCGGGAGAGTCGTAGACCCGCTTCAGGAGCACATGATGAGGAATCCGATTGTCGGACTCTTTATGACGGAGGCAGCGATAGCAAAAGAGTTAGTGGCATCAATCGTGCTGGATGACCGCAACAGAGACTATGTGAAAGAGCAGATAGACGGACTGGAAGACGCTAAGCGAGATCTCGATGAGCGGGAGAAAGACCGCAATGCCGAAGCGCTCAAGGGTTTGCGAATGCCGTGGGAAATCAAATCGCAGGAAGAGCGAGACAGGGAAGCACGAGAAAAAATAGAGAAGGCGAAAGAAGAGGCTGAGCGCAAGCGCGAAGAAGAGAAAGAGAAGGAGCGGGAGAAAAAGCGCGAGAAAGACAGAAGCCCCTTTGAGCGCGATGAATGGGGGCGATGGTAGAAGATGGCCAGCAACACAGTAGCGGTGAGACTGCCCGAAGAAGTGCTTGAAGAGCTGCAACGGCGGGCGAGCGTGCAGAATAAAAAAATCTCAGATGTGGTGAGAGAGCTTATAGTCTCGGGACTGGTGAACGATCCGGCAAGTGGAGCATTGGCCGCAAAAATTGACCGGCTGGAGAAGCTGGCAACGAAAGCCGCACTAGCAGCGGGCAAAGCACAATTTTTGGCGAGCATGTCTGTCGGCTTTTGCGCGGATATGACGAAGCTCATGGTGTCGAATGAAATTCCCAGCTCAGAAGAGAAAACGGCCTTTCTTGCTCAAACCAATGAATGGGCGGAAGGCTTTGCCCAGGGCTACCTGATGGACGAAGAAAGGGACGATGTAAAATGAGAGGCATGGAACAGCCAAAAGAAAAGCCAACCGTTGAACAAGTGCTGAAGCTCGTGGAAGAGCTGACACTGGAAGAGCAAGCCGAGGTCCGCGAGGAACTGGACCTCCAGGAGTTGCGCCGCAACATCAAGATCGGCCTTGAGCAGTCGGCCCGTGGTGAAGTAATTGACGGAGACGAAGTATTCCGGCGTTTGCGGGAGCGCAACGCAGCTATGAAAGCGAAAGGGAATCCGTGAAACGGCTACGGTTTACGCAAAAGGCGCTGCAAGACTTCCAAGACATCCACGATTACATCGCGCAAGACAATATCGATGCCGCTTCAGGTTTCATCGAGCGGCTGAATGAGCGGTGTCACGAACTTTGTAATATGCCGGGGATCGGTCGCAAGCGTTACGACTTAGCGCCTGGCATGAGAAGCTCGGCGGTAGGCGAGCACCTAATTTTCTATCACGTGTTGGGTGAAGAGCTAGAAGTAGTGCACGTTTTGCACGGTCGCCGCAACTTAGAAAAGGCATTTGAGCAGGAGTAGGGCAGCTTTGCCTAATCTATTGCAAACCGAACCGGCTTGGGTTATAGTATTCCTAAGTCGCTTGGGTTTTGTCTATTTTGGGAGGTAAGCCGCCATGACAGAGGATTTCCGACATCAGCTCTGGCTGATTTACGAACAGCTCAAAGACGCCGAAAGCGACCCAGAGCGACAGTTAGAACTTTTGACGCGCTCACGGGAAGAACTTGGCCAAGTGATCAACCAACTGCATCGGCAGGCTGAGCCTGGATTGTACGCACTTCTGGCCAGTGTTGGAGCCAAGGGCGGTGCCGCCAAAACCGAAGCGAAAGCAGCGGCGGCCAGGTCGAACGGAGCCAAGGGCGGCAGGCCGGCAAGCACCTACTTTTGCCGAGACTGTGCGCCTATGAGCGACGATCCAGACAACGCACGATTGATTGATTGCAGCGGCAGCCCTTACGCGAAGAAAAAGGAGTGTACCGAGTGTGGCGGGGCGGTCACTTATCGATTGGAATGATAAGGGAGATCCCCCAAAAATGGCTTGGGAGGCGCTTGAACTAGGATATTATCCGCCGCTGGACAAAAAGCGTTGAAAAATGGAAATCCTGAAACATAAGCTGGGTGTGACTTTCCGGTTTTGAAAAGTCGGGAATAATACATAACCAACCTTATCGGACTAAACAGGACCGAACGGCGTAGCCGCCGTGCAGGCGCGTTTAGCGACTGCGGCCCGCGCGACCTCGCGCGGGTTCTCTATATCAGTCATGCGCAATTACCGAGTGCTTTCCGCACTGCATCGATATCGCCGACCGATTGA
>Ga0310345_10002250_pt1 | contig 19872 bp, 14 predicted proteins | sample HC15DNA20500_MG_FD_204667 | JGI IMG/M metagenome (GOLD analysis project Ga0310345, IMG submission 204667) | Marine microbial communities from station ALOHA, North Pacific Subtropical Gyre - HC15-DNA-20-500_MG | ecosystem: Environmental > Aquatic > Marine > Oceanic | place: Pacific Ocean: North...
CCGATAAATCATTACTATTGCGAAAGAAAATTCCCCCTGTCTCGTGAGCCAGTTCTGCCAGAGGCAAGCTTTTCTGCTGCATACTTTCTTGTAACATTCCTAATTTGGGACGTAGGTAGTCCGAACTAGATATGACCGCCGCCCGGTCGCTAGCACGATAACCGACAGTATAGAGACCTCTCATATCGATAGTGTTGAAAATCACCCCTGAACCTAGTGCTGAATCTATTACTTTCTGAACTTCAAAACGGAACTCTTGCGGAAGGAAGCCCGATGAAAATAGAACCATAGTTTTTCTTCCGTCAAAATGCCTGAGCGAGCGAAGGTGATTGGTTAATGTTCGCAGTAGTTGTTGGTTGGAATGACGATTTTCTTGATAAATTTGAGAAGCATAGAATTGAACCAGTCGTTCAGCACTAACTTGACCCTGCGTGGTTGATTCACTGATCCCCAAAGTTGAATAGTTGGGGTTTCTCATAAACGGGGCATCTCCACCTTGAGTCAGTGAACCCGCTGAAATCATAGACATTTCGCTACAAAGGATACTTTCTGAGATAGCCACCTCCAGCGCTACAGGGTCCGTACCGTTGACAATCCTCTGCGCCTGCAAGTCAGTTATCTGGGGACAGTCAGGCTTATAACGACGCACACGGTTCAATTCATTTGGAAGCTTAAGAATCGCCTCTGACAAACGATCTTTATCCTTAGTAAAAGTAAGCTGGAATCGTCCAGAGGCAGCTAAAATAGAAACCTGATCTTCAGGTTCTAGGTTTCCAGCTAAAAACTTTTTTATAGCTTTCACTGCCTGATATAAATCACCATTTGAAGGGGAAGTTACATCATCGATGACTAAACTAAGGAAGCGAGGACGAGTCGCGGAAGAATTTTGTGGGTTTCCGGCTTGTGTTTGAACAGTTGAATTGCCTGCTGAATTGATAACTGGAGTAGTAACCTGAACAGATTTATAGGACTCGCGCACAAACGTTTGAATAGTTTGGCGACGACCATCTTCTTCAATGGAAAAATGATCAGCTGTTAAATCTGTTACAGGATTCCCTTTTTGATCAGTGACAATAGTATTGACAACAACTACGTCAACGGGAACTCTAAAGGTGAATTCAGACTCAAGATTACCTTCGGAAGGATCTTTTGCCCCTACCTGCCCAAAAATCTGGATGGGCAGAAATATCAGCCAAAAAAAATAACAACAACGAACCAGAATACTCACAACACCTACTCTATTGAAACTCGAATAATGCTAAGATGATAAGAAGTCGGATTGAATTAACACATGCCTTTAAAATTCACTAACACCCTAAAATTATAAATAGAAATAAGCCGAAGTAGCTATTATTTCTATGCCTATTTTACTGAAAAAAAATGTCACTGCACTGTGAATCTAACTACAGGGGCAACTGTTTTGGCGGATAGATTGTCGGTGACATTAACGACTAAACTATACTTTCCTGGTCGGAGATTGTTAAGTGGAAAAAGCTTCTGGAGTGTAATCTGTTTTGTTGGCCCCGCTAAGGTATCAGCTGCCTCCTTATACCGTCGCATTTCTTGATTGCCTTTTTTCAAAATGTATTCAATCGTTGCTGAAGGTTTGAGGGTATTTTTGTCTAATGTAAGATTATAGACTTGAACATAAATTCCCATTGGGGTAGCTCGATGAAATGTTTCTGTCACATTGGGAAGAACCTTTGCCCCCCCCAAAATAAAAGGCCCAGCGGATGCTTGATAAATAGGCAAACCTTCGATCTTATCTGCCAGGATAATGCTGCTGGTTGACAACTGGTCTTCCGGGAATTTAGGTACCCGGATGCTACGATAAACCGTTCCCACATTGTTACTATTCAAGTCTTTTAACACTAATTCGATTTTGTAAACACCTGAACGCAAGGGAACAGTGGTTTGATACAAAGAGGTTCTTTCCATCGATTTCTTGTATAAGGAATTTGGAACTACCTGTCGAATTGGCTCCTCAAAAGTATGTACCCGTCTCCCGGTAATTGTAGTAATTCGACCAAAAACATTAACTGATGATCTATGCACACCAGCTTCCTGCTCAAAAGTCATATCCTTGTTTTTTGTAGCAATAGTAATTGCGGTTAAAACTGTATTATCAGTAATCTTGAGAAAATCTGTTCGAAATTCGAAAGGAAAAAGATTGTAAGAAAGTTTGGTCTCAACAAGGTGTTCCAAATCCTTAAATCGAATCTCAGGGGGTTGACTCAAAGCAGCTAGCGTCATGTTTCTATAGTTTTGCATCGCCTGATAGTCTTCCAATAATAGACCAGAGGCTAATCTAGTTCCTGGTGGACCTATACCCATTGCAGCCAGTTGATCAACGTCATAAAAGGGCGTTTGCTTTAAAGCATCTTTTTCAAATGGATCCCTGGCAATTCGAAACTCACCGGTCAAAGTTTTATCAACAAACTCAATGACAACTTCGTTACCTAAATCAGGCCCTGCAATATGACGATAGCGCCAGTAGATATGCGGATGAGTCACTGATCCCCCACCTATAGTGTACATAGCACCCTGACCTTGATTGCGAGGAGCATCACCACCCATATTTGTTTCAATAGTATCCGGTGGCCCATACATAATATAAATGATTCCACGATCTGTCTTCCAACCAGGCTTACCAGAAGTAAACCGCTCATTAGCATAGGCAATTCGGCGATAGTGCTCATCACGAGTTTCATTAACCAACGTGTCTGGACTTGGATCCCGTCTTAACCAAAATTGTTCAATAAACTCATAGCGTTCATCATCACTTGTCAATTGTTTAAATGCAGTTTTTTCATCAGGAGTTATAATATGCTTTACATCCTGCTTCATCCATTTCTTAAGATACTTATCCTGGGTTTCTAGTTTTAGGGATTTTTCCCTTTCTTTGTCTCTTTTTTTCTTGGCCAGTATAGGAGAAAAACCTGCACTCATTATCACTATCAACAAACCGAACACCGTTACTAATCGCTTTAAATTGGTATTTCGATTTTTCATTAGGACTCCCTCCAAAATGCTCGGTAAATTTGCTCCACCAAGATAAACATCTTAAAAAATGATTCTAAAAAAATATTAGTACAATTCTCGCATATTTCTTGTACTTAGGACTAGGAAAATAAAAATTTATAGACCCAAAAGTCTATGAATGTAGTCACTAACTAACCGCCACCCTTAGCAAAAGTTGAGGATGAGAATTGCCGGAGCAGAAAACCAATAACTAGTTGCTCCAACAGTTATTTTCGGCCAACGGGTTGATCATCCATGAAACCCAACTTCTTCTGACGATCTTCACGGTAGACCCTCTGAAAAATAACCATCTGCTGACGAGCTAATTCCGGCTTACCCATTTGCCGATAAATTTGTGACCCAAGATAATAAGCATTAGGAACGCTAGCATCTAAAGCAATAGATTGTTTTAACGATATTAGTGCTTTTTTCAGTTGTCCAGTATCCCGATAGGCTTTTGAAAGACTCAAGTGAAGAACCGTTTTGTCTTTAGAAAACAATGCCTGCTCTTTGACTTGCAATAATTCTTTCAGAGCTTGCTCTGAATCTCCATACTTAAGAAATACCTCCCCTAGTTCAAGACGTGCTGAATGGTGCTCCGGGTAGATTTCTATTTCCTTTTTTAATGCCCTAATAGCTTCCTCTACAGAACCCTCATCCATGTATATTACAGCCAGAGAAGAATGAATCCAAGGATAGCGGGGATTCTTATCAGCAATTGCTCGAAATTGTTCTAGTGCCAAATCATGTTGGTTTAAATCAGTATATGCCCTACCGAGACGATGACGAGCCTTAAAGTGGTCTGGGTTCAACTCTATAGCCCGTTTCAACATCTCGACACCCTCTTGATCTACATTTCCAAACCGAGGCTGTCCAATGCCAGTCCGGAGTTCTTTCCTAATTGCCACATCACTTTTTTGAGTAATCAGCAGATCAGCTAGGGTGTATAGAAATTCAGCATTGTCTGGTTCTAACTTCACTGCTTTTCGAAGATTAATCTCCCCTTCCGAATGCTGCTTAAGTTCTAAAAGAACTGCTCCATACAAATAACGATATGCAGGATTTTCACCATCTTCTTCAACCGCTTTTTGGGCTGCCAACATTGCCAACAGAAATTCCCCTTTTTCGAACCGTTCCCGGGCCTCTTGGTATTGAACGGATTCTGCCCAGGCCTGTCCTGCAATGCAAAATAGACACACAAACAAAAAAACCATTGCTTTAACCCTTCGAGATTCTTTGGAGCTAAAATGAGAGGATCGATTCTTGATGAATTTCTTTTTTGAATGCATAAATCCTTTTCTAAAAAGCCTTATATATATATTTTCTTTTTACAGTAGCTAACTCGAGAATCGATTCATCTCTATGGTATTTCACTCAAAATACTGTAATGGGATAGTCCGTTCGATGCAACCAAGATTTCGTTGACAAAAAGTCTGGTACTGCCCATGATTCCAATTACCTAGAATAATGTTGAACTATTTCTTTGCTCAAATTAGGATCTAAATGCCTCAATATCCTGAAGAATCCCAGCTAACAAGAAAAGCAGTAACTAGAATTGGTCCTCTAGCATTCATATGGAAGCATACTGGTCCATTCGTATTTATTGCAACTACCTTAAGTTTAATTACCAATATCCTCTTGTCAAATCCTGCTCCAACTCCTGATTCTAATGCAGACTTTGTTGGGTCAGAACAATGTGTTGCATGTCATAGCGAAATTACAGCTTCCCAACTCAATAGTCACCATGCTCATACTATGGTTCGAGTTCAAGAAATCACTGACCTAATGAACTCACTTCCTATTGAACATTTTGATGAAACTAGTGGAATCAAATATCGTATAGAAAAATCCAATTCTCATTTATCCAAAGTTGATTTGATAGCTTCAAAAGGAGCTGCCGTAGAAAAACTAAAGTTGCTTTGGGGATTAGGAGCTGGAAGAAAAGGAATAACTTTCGTAGGTCAAAGTGATAAAGGAGACTTTGGCCAAAGCCGTGTAAGTTGGTACCAAAAGATCAATAAGCTTGATATCACTACTGGTCTCGAAAAGAAACCAGTTGACGCTTATGATGCCCTGGCTGGCTGGATGAATCCTGCTGAAATAGAACACTGCCTGAAGTGTCACATGACTCGGAATGCAAATCATTCCCCTGAAACCATCAAGGTTTCTGACGCGGGAGTTAATTGTGAACGGTGTCACGGACCCAGCCGAGAACACATTCAACGCATGGTACAGGGCCAAAAAGATCCTACCGGAACAATTCAGAGTCCTGGGCACTTAGGTGCCCTTGAGCAAGTTTATTTCTGTGGTGCCTGTCATGGAATTCCTCCTGGCGGGGCAGACTTACGTGCTTTGGATCAAGCCATGGCTCAACAACACAGTGTCCGTTTCCCTCCTAAGCGGTTAGTGCTCAGCCGTTGTTACAATGAAAGTGGTGGGAAATTAAAATGTACAACTTGCCACAACGTACACAATAATTTACAGGTTTCTTTCGACCAAAAATGTCTTAGCTGCCATAGTGGTAAGAATGCCTTAGCTAGTCCCTGCCCTCAATCAACTAATGACTGTGTCCGGTGTCATATGACGCAGGAAACAGGCTTTATGACTCATTCTGAGTTTGCTGACCACTGGATCCGTATCGTTTCTTCATCTGAATAACTAATTCTTTAATGCTACTTTAGAATGAAAGTGTATAACCCCTTACAAACTTAAAACTGCATTAGAAATATCATAAATACTGAAAAAAATACCCGATCCAATTTTCTAACAGGAAAGCACTCTGGCTAGAAAATTTTTGTCCTTCTAGAGATTTAAATCAAGAACCCAGTACTATCGGATTTAAATTGCCTATTTTTAAAGTAAACTCTCCAAAGGCGTCTTTGGTTCTACATAGCTCTTGGGGGTCGATAGGTGCTAGTTAATTGATTCTTAAGTTTGTCTGCAATACTTAATTCCTTACGTGCTAAATCAGTTTGATTATTCTGATAATAAAGCTGTGACAAGAGGTACCGAGGTGAAGGAGACTGTGGAGAAAGCTCGACACATTTTAGTGCGGAGGCAAGCGCCTTTTTGGGCTGCTTTAGACTACGGTATACCTTGGCTAAAGCGTAATAGAGGTCAGGAGTGTCTGGACTTTTCTCTTTAGCTGCAAGCAAGTGGTTCAAGGCTAACTTGGGCTGAGCTAGCTGTAACAAAAGATCTCCAAGATCAAGACGTGCCATAGCATTATCGGGATAATAACTTACTTCAATAGTCAACTCCTGAATGGCTTTTATCGCCATCCCTAACTCGAGATAAAGAACGGCCAAGTGGGAATGTATTTGGGGATATTGAGGAGCCTTTTGAGCAACAGCCTTAAATTGTACAAGAGTTTCATCAAATCTATTTTGATCCGTGTAGGCTTTCCCCAGTCGGATTCGGGCTTCCAAGTGGTTGCTATCTAGTTCCACAGTTTTTTCCAAAACCTTAAGACCTTCTGGATCAATTCCTTCACTCCTTGATAAATTCAAGCCAACCCTTGTACTCCTTAATTTCATGACTGTTTGACTCTGGTCCAACAAAGCCGTTCCCAAACGATATTGGAATTCAGCGTTGGCCGGTTCCAATGATACAGCTTTTCGCAAATGAATCTCAGCTTCAGAAAACTGTTTCAATTCAGTCAATATCACACCATATAAGTAACGATAACTCGCCTGCTCTCCGTATTCCTTCACAGCCCGCTGAGCAGCTAGCATTGCCAGTAAATATTCTCCCTTATCAAACTTTTTTTTTGCCTCGAGATAATGGATCGATTCGGCCAGCAGTATGTTTCCACAAAACAACAAGGACCCTGCCAAAAACAATCTATTCAGTAACTGTTTCAGAAACAGTCTTCTATATAAGACAGTACTCTTATTGTTCACAACTCAGTATGTCCTTAAAAATTTATGTAATAAAGCAAGGTTAGTTAATTGATTCCAACATTCCACCCTCTTTCAGGCGGTAAAATTGATTTGTTTTTATGTTCTGAAATTCTTGTACCGTACCATCTATCCAACGAATTGAAACGGTGTCGATACTTTCGGCATCTCCTAGTCCAAAATGCACTCTGAAATCATGGGTTGATTGGTAACTAGAACCGCCACGGATTTCTCTCATTTGCGTTTTTGTACCTATCTTGACAATTACTCGTGCACCAATTGCGCTCCGATTTGACTTAACTCCTTCTAGAGTCAGGAGTATCCAGTTTCCAGCTTGGTTACCTCTTTCATTCCGCAAAAGCCATGGTTGTCCATCAAGATTATTTACGGCTACATCCATGTCTCCATCATTGTCAAAATCAGCAAATGCCACACCTCGACTTGACCAAGTTCTTACTTGATCGAGTCCAGCCGAGATCTCTTCAAACTTTCCATTACGTAGATTGTGAAAAACCTGGCTTCGTTGATGAAAACTCGTACCAACCTTGTAATCATCTACCTGAGGGAAGACATGACCATTAGCAGTAAAAATATCTTCCCAGCCGTCGTTGTCTAAGTCTACAAAACCCGTACCCCAGCCAACCATTGGCCAACTATTAAAGCTCAAGCTAGCTGCTCGAGTCACATCTCTAAATCTTCCTTTTCCTAGATTACGGAAGAGAGTATTGTAATCATCCGAGAAGTGCGTCAAGAAGATATCTAGTAAGCCGTCACGATCGTAGTCTCCAAAGTCAACACCCATACTACCCTGAGCAATACCGTCATCACTGAAAGCAGCTCCAGCAAGCAAACCAATTTCCTCAAAGATTCCATCTCCTTTATTCTCAAAGAGAAAATTAGCCATCTGGTCATTTGCAACATATATATCTTGGTCACCATCATTGTCAAAATCACTCCAAACAACTCCCAGACCATAGGAAGGGATTACCTCACTTATTCTACTTTTCTTACTGACATCCTCAAAGGTACCATTCCCCTTATTCCGATAAAGAATATCTGAATCACCTGTCATTCCTAATGGACCACACTGCACTATAATTCCACGATAATGACACTCCATTGGATCAGGATTCTGGTAATCAAATTGAACTGTATTAGTTACATAGAGATCTACCCATCCATCAGCATCATAATCTCCAAAAGCAGCACTAACAGCAAAGCGCCGATCACCCAATTTTGCTTCTTTTGTCACATCAGTAAACGTTCCATTACCATTATTGCGGTAAAGAGTGTTGGAACCATAGTTACAGACAAACAAATCAACCCAATTGTCATTATTGTAATCACCAGCGGCAACTCCCATACCCCAGTAGCGACTGCTCAACCCCACTTTTTGAGTAACGTTAGTAAAGGTCCCATTACCATTATTTTGAAAGAGAGCATTAGAAACGCTACGCTTCCCCTCAAGTAGTTCCTTCCAATGTCCTCCGTTAACAAGGTAAAGATCTATGAACCCATCACGATTATAATCGATCCAAGCCACACCACCACTCATGCTCTCTAATATGTATTGTTTCTCCGGACTACCACTAAAATGTAGAAAATCCAGTCCAGCTTTTTTTGCAACATCCCTAAAGAATATTGAGGATAAAGACTTTATTGGGCTAATCCGATCGTCTCCAACTGAAGCTTGAAAGCAAACCAGAAAAGTAGTTAAACAAATCAAGAATATTTTAACCATCGCTAATTGTTAATGACCTTTCTGAATAGTTCTAATCACTGTCCGTTTCCATTAGACATCCTGAAGATAAGACTCCATTTTAATGTCAAAGTTACATACCACTAGTGTTAAAAAGAAATAATAACATGGATCTTTAACTACACCTTAATTATCCAAAATGCCATTCTGAGGTTCATAAGATTTGAAATAGCTGAATAATAAGTCTCTGCTTTTCCCCTAATGGTTGGACAAAAAGCCTGGCAACTAGTCAAAAAAGGTTCTCATTTAGTTTTCTACTACCATACTTCTGCCGTTCATTGTCAGCTTCTCTAATCATTATATTAACCTTGCCATGTCTGCATGTTAGTGTAAAATTTTCTGGGGAGATTTAAAAACCTTTCATACATCTACCAACTAATCCTTCTTCATAAAATAGGGTAAATCTAATTTCTAATCCCACGGAAAGAGAATGGTAAACTGTAAAATACCCTTACTAACCCAATTTATTTATTTGATTTTTCCAAATAAGAAGTCAATTTTTTGTGTTTTGTTTTTATTTGGGTTAGTTAATCCGCTTTTTGCTCTCGCAGAAACTCCGGTTCTATCTGAGGAAAATAACTTTGTTGGATCAAGCCAATGCACCAACTGTCATGAAAACATAGCCTCTAGTCAAATGGAGACTGGACACGCTCGTACGTTAAGAAGGGTAGAATCAATACCGAAGCTACTTGAAGCAACACCACTTCAATTCTCCGATAAACAAAATAACGTTAAGTATAGAATCGAAAGATCCTCTGATAAGAACTTTGTCTTAGATCTCATCGCTACCAAGGAAAATAAAACAGATAGGATGCATCTTTTGTGGGGATTAGGTGCTGGAAGAAAAGGAGTGACTTTCGTAGGATTAACGGATAATGGTAATTATGGTCAAAGCCGCATAAGTTGGTATCAAAAAACTGGTGGGCTAGATGTTACCACAGGATTAGAAAAACAGGTCGAAGATGCCTATGATGCTTTAGCAGATTGGATGTCACCACCTCAACAAGAGAATTGTTTTGCCTGCCATACCACTCGAGAAGCTAATTTGCCTCCCATTGAAATAGATCCCAACAATGCGGGTGTACATTGTGAACGTTGCCACGGTCCGGGGGGAGAACACATTAGGGAAATCACGAGTGGGAAAAATCAGATTGTTAATACAATTAAAAATCCAGGAAAAATGAATGCTATAGAACAAATATATTTCTGTGGAGCATGTCATGGGGTACCTGCAGGGGGTACAGATTTACAAACTATTTCAAAGCATATGGGAGATAAACAAACTGCTCGTTTTCCAGGTCAAAGATTAGTTTTCAGCCAATGCTACACAAAAAGTAAGGGAAAACTGAAATGCATAACCTGTCATGATCCCCATGAAGACCTCGTTCAGCAGCCTAGGGCATATGATACTAAATGTATTTCCTGTCACCAAGGTAAGGAGCCTCTGTCCCAAGCCTGCCCTGTGTCCGAAAAAAACTGTACAACATGCCATATGCCTTACGAAAGAGGATTTATAACCCACTCTGAATTTGCTGACCATTGGATACGTATTCTTTCAAAGAAAGATTCTCCCTAAAGGAATGATCATTGTCCTCTAGGACTAAAGACAAGTATTTCAAAGTGCACCACATACGAAAAAAAAATGGGTTTTGGAGAAAAAAGTTAATGGTGGACTCTTTGCTTGTAATAGCTCTTAGTCTTCTACCTCTCAGTACTTTCTCCATGAAATCTCAGTCACAGGCTTTTCGAGAAGCTCGAGAAAAGTTCGAAAAGAAAGAATACCTCCTAGCTATGATAGCGGCCCAAAGGGTTACCGATGAGGAAAAGAAAAATGCTGACTTTCACCATTTATATGGATCGATCTTAGTTCAACTCAAACAATTTAGTGATGCTGATATCCATCTGCGAAAAGCAATTGCCTTAGACTCTACCAACGCTAATTTGCACTACAGCTTGGCAGCTATGCTGCTGCAGGAGCAAATGGAAACTCAAGCTTTGTATGGACCAAATGGGATGGGAAAAACGAGGAAGAAAACTGACGAAATCATCCAACTCCTAGAGCACACCCTTAAACTAAACCCAATTCATCTGAAAGCTCGATTACATCTAGGGCGCACTTTTCACAAACAAAATTGGAGAAGTAAGGCATTTCAGGAGTTTGCCAAAGTTGCTGATAAAGATCCAAAGTACCCTTGGGTTCATTACCATTTCGCTACAATCCAGCTAGATGCCGGAAAACTTATGGAAGCCATTCAATCCTTTAAGAAGGAAATTCAATACCACCCAAACCATGGTCAAGCACGATTAGAATTAGGAGACTTATTGTTTCAGACTGGAGAATTCAAACAGGCTTTGTTACAACTTAAAGCTGCTAACCAAGAGAATGTTTCGCTCCCTGATTTACACTACGGATTGGCCAAAGTTCACAAAGAGCTAGGCCAATACAAAGAAGCTATTGAAGCAATTCACCAATGTGTGAAACTAGTTCCTGAGGTCCCTATAGTCCATCAACTGTTAGCCGAGCTCTATTATGAGATGGGCAAGATCGAACTTGGCAACAAGGAAATGAAAATGTTTGAGCAACTTAAAAAGAAAATTACAATTACCTACACCAATTAAGAAAATCCTTGAATTTAATTTTGGTTGAACTTTACTTGCCATTTTTATTTCCTAAGTAAACTAATGAACGGATTGCAATGTGCACTAATATTACTAATTTATTAAAAATAAACCTTGCTTGGCTTTCAAAATTATACCTGTTGCTGGGCATCTTTATTTCCAGTTTAATTTTACCTTCATGCACTAATAAGATTTTAGACCAACCGTTCACTCTATCTAGTCATAAAAAATCCCGAGTTGTAGCAGCTGAAAGGCAGCGACGAATAATATTTAATGATGATACCTATGAGCTTTCTCGCGATGATGCTAATACACCAGAAGGCTTCTTGAAACGTCGGCTCAAACCCCTGATAGGAACTCAAGTCGATACTATTTCTTGGTCAATCTTAGGTGGCTGGGCTGATGCACCCGTATATGATAGCAAGCTACAAGCCATTTATGGTGAAGCCCATGGAGGTCCTCCGGAATATTGGTCAAAGGTTACTTCTAATGTAAAAGACTTGATCCAAAGTGGTAGAGGCCCTCTCCAGATTGTTATAGATTTTGCCCACAAAGAAGGGATGGAAATTTTTGCGTCGGTCCGGATGAATGATGTCCATGACAGCTTCATTGGAGGAGGATTGACTCTTTGGAAAAAAGAAAATCCCTACTTCTTGGTCAACCCACTGGGTATCAAAACTTCAATGGAGCTCTATATTACTGCCCAAGATTTTTCTCACAAAGAGGTTCGACAGCGAAAATTTGAAATTATTGAAGAAGTAGCTCAAAGATACAATGTAGATGGTTTTGAGTTAGACTTCATTCGTCACCCTGTCTTCTTTAGCCAAACCCTCCGTGGTCAGCCAGTCAACCAAAATCAAATAGACATCATGACAAAGTTTATGGAACGGATTCGCAAGATGACCGATAAAGAATCGCACCGACGAGGCAGGCCTTTATTGTTGGCTACTCGAGTACCTGACAGTTTTAAATTAGCATTAGATGTAGGTCTAGATGTAGCAAAATGGGTAAGAAACGACCTAGTTGATATTCTCATCGCAGGTGGAGGTTATTCTCCTTTTAGTTTACCCACCGAGGAATTTACCCAAATAGCACACAATTATAGAGTGCTTGTTTACCCCTGTATTAACCAAGGAGCTGCTCAAAACGTGTCCCGAGGGTCTTTTTTAGAAGGTGTAAGGGCCTTAGCCACTAATTGGTTTCAATCTGGAGCCAACGGGATTTATTTATGGAATCTAGGTACACCTTTTGAATATAAAACAGGACAGGATTTAGTAAACATCCGAACACAATCCTATGCTTGTCTTGTCGATATTGGCGAACCCCAGACTTTACTTTGGAAGGACAAGTTGTTCTGTGTAGACAACACTGCTGGTAATGTCTTCAGTTACTACAGTCATATTTCTAGTAAGCCTCCCCTGCCTATAAAAAAAATTGGACCAATTAAACAGGGAGTTGTGGGAAGAGTACCTTTGGTCGTGGGAGACAACTTAGCAAGAGCCAAAAAGAATGGCAAAATAAAGGGGATGAATCTCGTGCTTGATTTGAAGGGCCCAGTGCAGCCCGAAGCAATTGTTTGTAGAGTGAATGGAACGACTCTTGTCAATGGGCATTCGACCGTGACAGATATTCGAAAACAAGAGTATAAAATCAGTTATCCAGTAGACACCCCTCCTTTCAAACAAGGGACGAATTATGTGGTCATGGCCCTTAAACGGTTTCCTGAAAAACCAAATAAGGTCCGGCCAGAATCCCGTTATGTTCTGGCTTCACGTACACAACTCCATGGATTGCGTCTGAAAATTGATTATGTTTCTCATTGATCAGTAACATACTTCCTACCGCTCAAATAGAAGGGAACTCAAAAATGAAATTAAAGATTGATCACTTAACTGAGAAGTTTTAAGAAGACGGCTTTGTGATCGTAAAGAATTTTCTTGAAAAGAATTCGGTTGACGAACTTGAGAGGGCAATCAATCGCTACATTCTGAAAATTCTTCCTACTGTACCAAAGGTTCATGTAGTATATGAGTCGGGAGGAAGTGATCCTCTCAAGCAATTTTTTAGAATGGAACTTTACGATGATTATTTCAAAAAAATACTCATTAAACCAGTAACCTTAAAACTACTTGAGGCTATCTTGGAGAACCTCTAACTACAGAAGTTTTCTACAAACCTGCTCTTGTGGGCTCTCCAGCTCTTTACCACCAGGAAAATTCTTACTTTAGTTATTTGCCTCCTTATGGTTTAGTCCTTTGGATTGCTTTAAACAAAACAACTTTAAAAAATGGAGCAGTACACTTTGCAAAAGGTAGTCATCGACTAGAAGAAATTAGTCATATCAGAACAGGACTTCCTCTGTTCAATAAAGCCCTTCCCAAACCTCCTGATCCCTCGAATCATCCTGAAGTTTCTGCCTTGCTTGAACGCGGCGATGCTTCCATTCATCATTTTTTAACTGTACACCAAAGTGGCCCCAAACAAACAAAGTTCAACCGTCATGGTTTCGTTCTCGACTATCGGGCTCGAAGTGCCCAGATCAATCAAAGAGATGCAGAAACTCATTGAGTTTCTGCATCTCTTTGGTGGTTTTTAGTTTTTGAAAAAGTTCCATGGATTCACGTGACAGTTCCATTTGACCAATTTCACGATATATCTGCCCTAATAGGTAATGGGCATCCGCGAATTGGGAATCTACTTTAAGGCATTTCTTTGCTAAATTTATTGCCTTCTCTCGATCCCCAAGATTTCTATATACCTTTGCTAAAGCATAGTGCAGATCGGCAGGGTTTACTTCACGTTCGTTGGTATTCAACAAATGTTTCAAGGCTAGCTCAAATCGACTTACCTTTAGGAACAATTCGCCTAATTCTAGTTGAGCCTGTGCATGTTCTGGATAAAGCTCAATCTCCCCCTCTAATTCTTTAATGGCCTCTTGCACATTGCCAACATTGGAATAAAGCATTGCAATGTGGTAGTGAAGCCAAGGATAGCTAGGATTCTTTTCAGAAACATCCAAAAATTGTTGACGAGCTAAATCATGTAAGTTCTGATCATAGTAAGCACGTCCTAGATGAAGGCGGGCCTTAAAATGATTAGGATTAAGTGATACTGCCTTCTTTAGAGAATTAATTGCCTCCTTCTCAGTTCCAGTTACCAATAAAGTGTTTTCGTCACGACCATCCAATGACAACATTGCTTTTAATGCTATTTTCTCTCGTAATAGAAGAGCTGCTAGTCGATAATGAAATTCTGCATTGTCTGGTTGTAGGCTAACAGCCTTTTGAAGATGTTGTTTTGCCTCAGTAAATTGCTCCAATTCCGTCAATACAAGCCCATAGAAGAAAATGTGGTTTGCATTGTTGGGGTTCTCTTCCAAAGCCTTTTGAGCCGAGAGCATCGCCATCAAGTATTGCTTCTGATCATAATAATCTTTAGCTTCTTTATAATAACGGGATTCTGAAGCAAATAATAGAAGTGGCCAACTAACTAAAAGGAAAGAAGATACTAGCCACAAGAATTTTGTTTTCAATAGCCAAACTGGGTATTTTTGTAATCTATTTTTCATCTCGATGCCTAACCCAAAATTTTTAATTAACTTAAGGTGTAAATAACACGATCTGAACGAAAATTATCTCTTCCAAGAAATGAGCTTGAAAACTTCAATCTAATTTTTGAAGCTTACCTCCTTCTTTAAGCCGATAATGTACATTGGCAGAAACCTGATTAAATTTCTGAGTAGAGCCATCTGGCCATCTTACTTCTAAGTTTTTGATTTCATTTGTATTACCTACTCCAAAGTGCACTCTAAAATCATGAGAAGATTGATAGCTAGATCCACCTCTTACTTCCCTTATTTGTTTTCCCGTAGAAGTTGATGCTATTACCCTTGCACCTATACCACTTCGATTACTGCGTACTCCCTCTAAGAATAAACTAAGCCAACCTTGTTGATTACCACCTTCATTCATTAATAACCAAGGATTACCATCCAAATTGTTAACAGCAATATCTATATCACCGTCGTTGTCAAAATCGGCAAAAGCAGCTCCCCTACTAGACCAAAGCTTCACTTTATCAAGGCCGCCCATAAATTCTTGAAACTTTCCATTACCAAGATTTTTGAACAGCTGGCTACGCTGGTGAAAACTACGGCCCAGCTGATAGTTATCTACCTGGGGAAAAAGGTGTCCATTAGAAACGAATAAGTCCTCCCAACCATCATTATCGAAATCAATAAATCCAGTACCCCATCCTAAAAATGCCCAACTAGGAAAGGCAATTTCAGCCAAGAGGCTAACGTCTCGAAAATTTCCATCACCTAAATTACGATACAGAGTATTGTGATCATCAGTAAAATGAGTTAGAAAAATATCTAGAAGCCCATCATGGTCATAGTCTCCCAAGTCTACTCCCATACTACCCTGTGCTAAACCATCATCCGAGTAGCCTGCACCTGACATCAGCCCAACTTCAATAAAGCTTCCATTACCTTGATTCTGGAACAAAAAGTTTGCCGCCTGGTCATTAGCCACGTACAAATCTAAATCCCTATCATTATCATAGTCACTCCAAGCAACACCAAGGCCATAGGAAGGTTTCACATTGCCAATTTGGGTTTTTTCAGTCACATCTGAAAAGGTTCCGTCACCATTATTGTGATAGAGAATATCAGCATCAGCTACTAAACCAAAAGGACCACACTGCACTATGATACCTCGATAATTACAGTTCATAGGTGGTGGCTGATTATGATCAAATTGTACTGTGTTCGTCACATAAAGATCTACGTACCCATCCGAATCATAATCTCCAAAGGCAGCACTAACTGCCCATCGGTTATCCCCAACCTTTGCTTTATTCGTCACATCAGTAAAAGTTCCATCCCCATTATTGCGATAGAGTGTATTCGGGCCATAGTTGCAAACATAAAGATCAGTCCACCCATCGTTGTCATAATCCGATGCAGCAACACCCATTCCCCAGTTATCATTACCTACTCCTGCCTTTTCAGTCACTTCAATAAATGTCCCATTACCTTTGTTTCGGTATAGGGCATTAGAGACACTCCGCTTCCCTTCTAGCAATTCCTCCCAGAGGCCCCCATTAACCAAGTACAGGTCCAACCAGCCATCCCTATCGTAGTCAATCCAAGCGACACCTCCACCCATACTTTCCAAAATATAGGTCTTCTCCGAACTCCCACTGAAGTGTTGGAAGTCCAGTCCCACTTTTTGGGCAATATCAATAAAATTCATTCCCATAGTAGTGGATGAATCTTGAGTTTGACTATTTGGGTCAAACGGAGCAACTATTATCAAACTGCCTAAAAGCAAAATAAAAAGGTAAGAAATTTTTCTCATTTTTCTCCAACAAGTAATGCTCCCTTGAATTTAAGAGCAACTTTCTTCTTTGTGAGTATTACCGGAGTATTAGTTAGAATAAAAACAAAGGCTTCAGCGTTTTCAATGGAAAATCAGCACGACTGAATGTTTTGATTACTAATGACTTTGCCAGCTTTCTTTACTTCGTTTAAACTCCAGTTAGTCATTTTTCATTGATTATCTAAATGGTTTACCTCTTATTTCTTGTCAAAACCAAAGACTAAAAACCATTATTATAATGCCTACATACTTAAACAACCTAAATTTAAGACTAATAGTCCAAAACTATTAAGGAAAATATCCCAAAACATAATATCTCTCAAAGAACTAAAATGAAATGATCTTAGGTTAATTAGATCTTTATAACTATTACCAAACTTGTTACACATGAACCCAAGACCTAGGTATATAAGAACATTTCCTGTGCTACAATTTGATATATTACCTTTAAGAAGGAGGGTACTTTGCAGACACCTTACTATCGACCTCGCCGTTTACGAAGAAACGCCAAAATACGTTCTATGGTATGTGAGAACCAACTATCTTTGATGAACCTCATTTACCCACTCTTTGTCTGTGCAGGCGAGAAGGTAAAAAGAGAAATTGCCTCCATGCCTGGGAATTTCAACTTTTCAATAGATCAACTAGTCGAAGAATGTCATCACGTAAGTTCTCTTGGTATTCCTGCCATTCTGCTTTTTGGAATACCTACTTCTAAAGACAAAATTGGTTCTAGTGCTTATGACGAAGATGGTATTGTACCTTCAGCTGTGCGAGCTATAAAGTTAGCCGTACCTGATCTCTTAGTTATCACTGATGTTTGCTTGTGTGGATATACCGATCATGGCCATTGCGGAGTCCTCCACAATGGAGATGTGGATAATGATAAAACTTTAGATTTACTTGCAAAGACAGCCTTAGTGCATGCCAAGGCAGGAGCCGACTTGGTTGCACCTTCAGATATGATGGATGGTCGTGTTGGAGCTATCCGAGAGATTTTAGACTCGAGTGGTTTTGAACAGATTCCACTTTTATCTTATGCAGCCAAATATGCCTCTGCCTTCTATGGACCGTTTCGAGAAGCAGCTTCCTCTGCTCCAAAAGTTGGAGACCGTAAATCTTATCAAATGGATCCTGCAAATCAGAGGGAAGCAATTCGTGAAGTAGCCCTCGATATTGAAGAAGGAGCTGACATCATAATGGTTAAACCTGCTATGCCGTATCTGGATGTTATTTTTAGAGTCAAATCAGAATTTAATTTACCTGTAGCAGCATATCAAGTGAGCGGTGAATACGCTTCTCTAACAGCGGCGCACAAAAATGGCTGGTTAGATCAAGAAAAAACCATTATGGAATCATTGACCTGCATTAAAAGGGCAGGAGCAGATTGGATCATTACTTATTTTGCAAAAGTGGCAGCACAACACCTAAGATGATTATTTCAGACTCGGCATCGTAATAAACCTCTATATCTAATCCAGGGAGGAATCTTGTTTCAGAACTCAGAACAACTTTATAAGAGAGCCAAAAAATATATTCCAGGGGGGGTTAATTCTCCAGCCAGAGCTTTCAAAGCGGTGGGTGGTAATCCTTTATTTATAGATAGAGCTCAAGGATCTCGGATTTATGATGTTGATGGACATGAATACATTGATTATGTGGGCTCCTGGGGACCACTTATTCTGGGTCATTGCCATCCAGAGGTTATGGATTCATTACAGGAAAATTTAAAAAATGGTACTAGTTATGGTGCTTCAACAAAAAAGGAAGTTCAGCTTGCCGAGCTGATATGTGACGCTCTACCTTCAGTAGAAAAAGTACGCCTCACTAGCTCTGGAACCGAAGCTAGTATGGCAGCCTTACGATTAGCGCGAGCCTTTACTAATCGATCTATGGTTCTTAAGTTCGAGGGTTGCTATCATGGTCATGGAGATAGTTTTCTAGTCAAAGCGGGTTCAGGAGTTGCTACTCTAGGATTGCCGGATAGTCCTGGAGTTCCTTCCGAACTGGCTCAGTTAACTTTAACTTGCTCCTTTAATCAACTTTCCCCAGTTCAACAAATTTTTTCACAACATAAAGAAAAAATTGCAGCTGTGATTGTTGAACCAGTAGTAGGTAATATGGGTTGTGTGACCCCAAAGCCAGGATTCCTTGAAGGACTGCGCAGGGTAACAAGTGAAAATGACAGTCTGCTAATCTTCGACGAGGTTATGACCGGATTTAGGATTGCTTATGGAGGAGCACAATCGCTGTTTGGAGTTACTCCAGACCTAACTATCCTAGGGAAAATAATCGGAGGAGGTCTCCCCGTAGGAGCTTATGGCGGTCGGCATGAAATTATGGACCAGCTTGCCCCTACCGGGCCAGTTTATCAAGCAGGTACTCTTTCAGGAAATCCATTAGCCGTCGCTGCCGGTATTGCTACTCTAAACATCCTAAAACGGCCTGGAACCTATGAACAACTTGAAAACCTCACAAGTCAACTCCACAATGGTTTTGTCCAAATAGCTAATGCCACAAATACTCCTGTTTTCATGAACCATGTTGGAAGTATGTTTACCTTGTTTTTTACTCCTCGTGATTCCAATAAAAACCTAAATTCCTCCACTCAGGGTATGGGATTATCTGTTTTTAACTGGGATTCAGCCAAACAATCTGAACTTAACCGTTTCTCAGAATTTTTTTGGCAAATGTTAAATCGTGGAATTTATTTAGCACCTAGCCAATACGAATCTGGATTTCTTTCTACAGCTCACACCAGTAGGGACATTCAAAATACAATAGATGCTGCTGAAGAAATTTTTAAAAACTGGGCTCGTTGAAATTCAACAATTCGAGACCTGTTGATTGTAATATCCTGTAAAACTAGATCCTTTTCTTTAGGATAAATTATGGGATTCCACTGGATTGACTATTCAATCATATGCGCTTATTTGGCCGGTGTTACGTATCTCGGGATCCGAATTGCCGGAACGCAGAAATCAATAAATGATTATTTTCTAGGAAGTAAAACACTGCCCTGGTGGGCTGTTGGTTGCTCGGTTGTGGCGAGCGAAACTAGCACTTTAACCTTTATAAGTGTTCCAGGACTTGCTTACCAAGGTAATATGAATTTCCTACAATTGGCCTTTGGTTATTTTATTGGCCGGTGCCTTGTTAGCACATTATTTATTCCAGCTTACTACGAGGG
>Ga0310345_10002252_pt1 | contig 19870 bp, 21 predicted proteins | sample HC15DNA20500_MG_FD_204667 | JGI IMG/M metagenome (GOLD analysis project Ga0310345, IMG submission 204667) | Marine microbial communities from station ALOHA, North Pacific Subtropical Gyre - HC15-DNA-20-500_MG | ecosystem: Environmental > Aquatic > Marine > Oceanic | place: Pacific Ocean: North...
CTCTTCATCCTCCACCCCCGCCCAAAAGCAGAGGTCTAGCAGGACTGGCCCCTTTTTATTCCGGTGAGACCGGCCGATCCGTGGCCCCTTTTATTCCCGGTGTTCTCAGCAGGTTCCATGAAACGATCGGTCCTCTCTCTCGCTGGCGTGGGCGCGCTTCTTCTCGCCCTCGTCGGCCCGCTCCACGCCCAAACCACAACTGATGCTGCCAAGGCCGACGGCAAGGCTTTCGGGCGGGACAAGGCTGCCTCGGCGCAAAACGCAGCAACCACCAACCCCGATGCAAACCGCATTCCCAATTTCGGCGGCACGCCGAGCCAGTCGGGTTACTTCGACGATCCTGACCGGATGAGCCGCGAAGCGGAGAGCCAGGCGACGACCAACACCGGCTACAAGGCCATGCGGGATTCGATGGACCGGCGCGCCCGGTTTGCGCCGCAGGATCTCGATGCAACGATCGCGCGCAGCAATGTGATCAGCGATGACCCGCTCGCCTATACGAGCGGAATGGCCATCGGCGGCTCGCAGGGACGCTGCGTGCCCTTGCCGCCGGCCAGCGGAACCGCGGCGCGCTACATGGCGACCTGCAATGTCGGCTATACGGCGACACAGGAAACGCGGACCTGCCCCGTGACATTGACTGCGCGTGTCGAGCAGCGGCAGGTCTACGGCTACTACTGCGTTGGTGGCAGCGGCGTTGACCCGGCTTCGGTCTACAACTGCAACCGCTACCCCGCTCCGCAGTGCACGGTCACGCAGTCCTACCCGATCAACCTGTGCGATCCCTATTTCGGGATCTACTGGGGCTGTAACTCGGGCGATCTGAGGGTCGATCTCGTCAGTTGCACGTCGCCGGTCGATGGCGCGACACCCTACACAGTGACAGGCCAGAACGTCGTCACCACCACGCGCGATGAAAGCCGGTGTGCGGGTCTCGCAGCTGATACCTCGTGCCAGCAAGACACCGAGACGTGCTCGGACAGCGATCCGGTGACCCGCATCGTCGATGGCATCGCCGTGACGCAGCCTTGCTGGGCTTGGAGCCGCAGTTACAGCTGCGCACAGTTCACTGAGGCACAGGACTGCCAGACACTTGAAGCCACTCCGGGCTGCAAGCTGGTGCGCGAAGACTGCCTCGCGGGCGAACCCTGCCGCACCTGGGAGCGGGTCTACGATTGCCCGGTTCCAGACCAGCCTGCAACAACCGGGCAGTTCATCTGCGACGGCGATGTCTACTGCATCGATGGCTCGTGCGAGACCATCCAGCGCGAGGCTAACGACGAGTTCAAGGACGCGGCCGTCGCCTTAAACGCGATGAACCAGGCGCGCCGCGAATTCGATCCAGACAACCTCACTCTGTTCAAGGGGACCCGAGAAAGCTGCTCGTCCAAGGTCTTCGGCGTGCTCAACTGCTGCAAGGGCAAGGGTTTCCCGCTTATCCCCGGCATCCAGCTGCTCGTGGCGCTGGGCTGCAGCCGCGAGGAGATGCTGCTGCATCAGAAGGATGCGCAGGGTCTGTGCGCCTACGTCGGCACTTATTGCTCGTCCTCCTTCCTTGGCGTGTGCCTGACCAAGCGCAAGGTCTACTGCTGCTTTGAATCCAAGCTCTCGCGGATCCTGCAGGAGCAAGGCCGCCAGCAGCTGAACAAGCCTTGGGGCAAGCCGAAGACCGAGCAATGCCTGGGCTTCACCATCGACGAGTTTGCCAGGCTCGACCTTTCGAAAATGGATTTCAGCGAGGTCTACGCCGAGTTTACCGACGCCGCCCGCCTGCCTGACGAGCTGCAGGCCACCCAGGACATCCAACAGAAGATCGAGGACTACTATGCCCGCGCCCGCCAGTAAGGCCGCGTGGCGGCTGCTTGCCGCCTGCGCGATTGCCAATTCCGTTTGCCAGTTTTCTCCGGCGACCGCCCAGTCGGCCACAAGCCGGGCCGATGCGCCGCCGAGCGCGCAGCCGGCCGAGCGCCAGGATAGCTTCTATTGCGAGGAGCGGCGGCTTGGATACTGGTTCTACTGCGAACGTCCCAAGACGCCGGAGCAGAATACACCCCTGCCTGCGCCTACGGCCAGCGCGACCAGCCAACTTGATGCGATCACGGCCACGTTGCGCGAACTGAAGGCCAAGGCGATCCTCGAGCCGACGCCGAATAACGTTACGGCCTATATCCGCTTCCAGCGGGCCCAGCTCGACCGCGCGTCGCTCTTCAGCGACGTCTGGCAGCGGGCGATCTGGCAGGATCCCGAGCTCGACTACACGCTTCAGCGCCCGGTCTCGACGCTCGGCAAGCGCCAGTGGCAGGATTCGCGCAGCGCGGAACGGAACGCGGCAATGGCACAGCTCTCCGAGCGCTACGGCCTCTTCTACTTCTTCGCCCAGAGCTGCGGCGCCTGTGAGGTCATGTCGCCAATCGTGCAGAGCGTTGCCTCGACCTGGCATATCGCGGTGCGTGCGATTTCGACCGACGGCGGTCCGTCGCGGCATTTCCCGAACTACACGGTCGAGACCAACCAGCGCAGCCGCATGGGGCTCGAGCCCAAGGTCACGCCAGCGGTCGTCCTCTGGGACGCGCAGACCGGCCGCCCCATTCCGATCGGCTACGGCGTCATGAGCGCCGACGAGCTGCAGGACCGGATTTACCTCCTCACATCGAAGGAAGCTGGACGTGACTACTAGGATGAAAAGAGCCGTCGCTGCGCTCCTTGCAGCCACCCTCCCCCTCACCCTTCCGCTATCTGGCGCATCGGCCGATGTCGGCAGTTCGATGGACTCGTTTCTGAACGATGTCGGAGGCGCAGCCAACGTCAACGGGCCGACCGCGTTTCAGGGGCAGTCTGCCGGCTATTACAGCCTCGGCAATGTCTGGACGCGGTTCCCGCAGAAGACGACCAACATTGCCAACCTGCAGCTGCCGCGCGCCCGCGCCGGTTGCGGCGGGATCGACATCTTTGCCGGGTCCTTCAGCTTCATCAACACGAGCGAGATCGTCGCGATGCTGAAGGCAGTCGCGAACAATGCCGTCGGCTTCGCCTTCAGCCTCGCGATCGACACCGTCTGCCCGGAATGCTCGAAGATCATGCAGGAGTTCAGCCAGAAGGCTCAGCTCATGAACAATCTCAACATCAACTCCTGCGAGATGGCGCAGGGCCTTGTGGGCGGGATCTGGCCCAAGGGCGACCTTGCCGACAAGGCGATCTGTGAGGCGATCGGCAACTCCGAAGGCATCTTCACCGACTATGCCGCGGCCAAACATGGGTGCGGCACCAGGGGGCAGCGATCGAGCACGACCGCGCAAGGCTCGGGCAAGTATGACGACGTCAATCCCGGCGTGCCGCGCAACTACACCTGGACAATCCTCAAGAAGTCGGCGTTCTTCTCGCCAGGCGGCAGGTTCGACGAAGAGCTCGCCGAATATGCGATGACGCTGCTGGGCACGATCATCTACGTGCCCCCCAAGGACGACGAGCCGGGCAAGTTCGTGCCGATCGTCGGTGAGGCATCGTCCACCCTCGTGACTTCGCTGCTGGATGGCACCTCGAATGGCAACGTCCTCATCTTCGACTGCGACGAGCCGGAAAAGTGCCTCAACCCGGGCTTCAGGTCGCTGAGCCTGCCAGCATCGAAAGCGCTGCGGCCGCGGGTGGCGGCGCTCATAGGCGGGATGGTTCAGGCCATCCGCGACGACACCGCGATCAGCGCAGAGCAGAAGGAACTGCTGCAGGTCGCGTCCATCCCGCTCTACAAGATCCTGACCGTCCAGGCGGCCTATGGCCGGGGTATGCCGACCGACGACCGGGAGACCCTGGCCGAGATCGCCAGTGTCGACCTGCTGTTTGCCGTGCTCGACCGGATCGTGAGCGAGGCGGGCCGCTCGATGTCGAGCTTCATCGGAGCTGACGAAGCCAAGATCGCGATGTGGCAGAACCAGGTCAATGTCGTGCGTCAGGCTCTCGCTGACCGGCAGGCCAACACGCATCTCAAGGTCAATGCGGTGCTGCAGATCATTGAGAAGACGGCGTTCATCGAGAACGTGCTGGCGGCCTCGATGTCGCCCGGAATGGCCGCATCGCTGGACTGGTCGCGCGGCGTCCAGAGCCGCGCCCTCACCCACTGACCGGGCCAACCACATCCAGGCGGGATAACAGACATGGTCGAGATTTTCACGGTCGGCGGCGGGGACTATCTGGTCAACGTCTTCCAGGCGGTCGCCGCCTGGACCGGCAACGGCGGTTACAAGAGCCTGCTCCAGGTGGTGATGGTAATGGGGCTGGGCTTGTCTGCCCTGACCCTTGCGTTCAATCAGGACTGGCGCGCCTGGATCAACTGGTTCCTCGGCGCAACGCTCATCTACTCTTGCCTCATGGTGCCGCGGCTCGATGTCCATGTGACCGACCGGCTCAATCCGAGCCTTGCCCCGGCCAATGTCAGCAACGTGCCGTTGGGTCTTGCCTTGATGGCGAGCTTTACTAGCCAGGTCGGCGACTACCTGACGGGATCGGCTGAAGTGGTGTTCGGCCTGCCCGGTGATCTCAACTATTCAAAAAACGGGATGATCTACGGCCCGCGGCTCTACGATGCGACCCGGTCCTTGCGGATTTCCGATCCCGAGTTTGCCGCCAATCTGGACGAGCATTTCCGGCAATGCGTGTTCTACGACGTGCTGCTCGGCCGCTACTCGATGAAGGAGCTGGCGGAAACCGGCGACATCTGGGCGACGATTGCGCCGGGCAGCCAGGCGCGCGCGCAGCGGTTCCTGACCCGGGATGCCACTTCGGGCCAGGTGAGCTCGAACATCGTGACCTGCCGCGAGGCCTACGACACGCTCAATGCGCAGTGGGCTGGACTGGTCGACGCGATGGGATCGGTGTTCGGCCGTCAGCTTTACCCCAACCAGACCGCCGCGCTCGCCAAGGCGAAGCTCTTCGCCGACCTGCCGGTGGCCTATCAGTACCTGACCGGCGTCTCTGCCAACGCGACCCAGATCTTCAAGCAGACGCTGACCATCAACGCGATGAGTCAGGCCATGCACTCGATGTCCGCTACCAGCGGCACGGGCAATGTAGACGTCTACGCCCAGACCCGCGCCGACATTCAGACCGAGCGGACCTATGGCTCGATTGCGAGCAACGCGATGAAGTGGGTCCCGCTCCTGAACGTCGTGCTGACCGTGCTGTTCTACGCGCTATTTCCGGTGCTCTTCCCGCTGTTTCTGCTTCCTAAGACGGGACCGGTCGCACTCAAGGGCTATGTGACGGGCTTCTTCTACCTCGCGGCGTGGGGACCGCTGTTCGTGATCCTCCACATGATGCTGATGTACAAGGGCGCGGCTGACATGAGCGCGGTAACGGGCAGCAACGGCCTCAGCCTGGCCAGCTTTACCGGCATGGCCGACGTCAACAGCGACATCGGCCTGCTGGCTGGCTATCTCATCGCTTCGGTGCCGTTCCTGGCAGGCGGTGTGGCCAAGGGTGCCATGGCGATTTCCCACCACGCCACGAGCTACCTCAACCCGAGCCAGAACGCGGCTGAGGAAGCGGCCCGCGAGGCGAGTACCGGCAACGTTTCGCTCGGCAACACCAGCTTCGAAAACTCGAGCGTCCTCACCCGGCAGTTTGCGCAAGGTACGATCGCGCCGAGCTTCACGTACGGCGCGCCGCAGACACGGACCTTCAGCGACACCGGGGCAATGACCACGAGCTTTCCGGACGGCAGCTACGACCAGATCCCGACCTCCAGCTATCCCTTCACGCCGACGCTGGGCCAAGAGTTCACGGCGCGCCTTTCAACGATGGCATCGCAGGCCCGCGCCAATAGCGAGACCTATGCCAATGTCGCCACGGAATCGACGACCAGCGCCGTCACGAAGTTCCGCGAGCTCAGGGACCAGTTCAGCCGAGGCGCATCCTTCGAGAGCGCGACCGGCACCTCGAATTCCGACAGCATCCAGACCGCATTCAGCGAGGTCGATCAGGCATCAACCAATCTGCAGCGGCAATTCGGGCTGTCACGCAGAGCGGCCGATGACATCTCTACGGCATGGTTCCTCGGTGGTGAGGCCGGCGCCAAAGCTGGGATTTCAAACGGTGTCGCTTCGGCCAACGTCGGCCTGAAGGGCGGTGGAACACGTACATGGACCGACAGCGACATCGGCATCGCATCCGAAGACCGTTCCCGGATCTTTGGGAGCCTGTCCCAGATGTCTGACAGCCGAAACTGGTCGAGCACCCGCGATGGGTTCGTTCGCTCAGTCAGTACCTCATCAAGCTCGTCGATCTCGAGCACCGCGAGCGGCATGAACGCATCTCTGACGGAAGCTCAGAGCTTCACCATCGAGGCTCGCCGCGCCGAGGAGCTTGCCAATCGTCTCGAGAGCCAGGCGTCTTTCTTCGAAGGAAACAGCGCTGCAGGCAGTCTCAATCTGTCCCAAGCCTACCGAGAATGGGGCCTAGCCGAGATCGAGAGCAACCGCGATTTCTATGGCACTGCGCGGTTCGACGACGTCACTTTCCAGCTCAGCCCGGAAGGCCAAGCATTGCAGGCAAAGTTCATTGAAAGCTATGCCGAGCAGCTTCGCGACGGGATCGACGATCGCTTGGTACTCGTTTCCGGACAGCCCGTATCCCGTCCAACCGTCTCGAGCGCGGCGTCGGTGCGCGGCCGATCACAGATCGGCGGCGGCAATCCAGGCTCAGTGCCGAAGTCAGGAGCCGGCGATATCCACGAAGAGGTGCAAAGGGCTCAGGCGACAGGACGCCAAAGGATCAGCGGCTACAGGGGACGCCTCGACGCCGCTACGAAGGGAGCCCAAGGTGCCAGCGCAGAGGCAGCGGATGATGTGAAGGAGTGGTGACCTGCAATGGTCACCACAATCCGAATGACCCGCCAGCCAAGTACGAGAAACCAGCTGCAATGACGACTAGGACCGCTATCGTCAGCTTACGGCCCCAAGGGTCGGCCCACGACTTCTTGATCCTGTACTCCATTAGGCGATTGTCGCGAATTGCCTGATCAAGCTCAGAGAGGCCTTCCCACTTGCGGGATCCGTGCGCCTCGGAGGTATCAATGTCGAAATTCGTCATGATGGCGCTCATCTCGTTCCTCCTTGGAACATAGCAGAAACAGAGGCGGGGAACAGAAAATTCAACGAACGCCGGTGGAGTCGCATCAAAAACAGGACTCTCTCCTCTCGCATGTCGAGCGTTTGGACTCTCCGGTTAGTCCGTTTAGGATCGCCGTACTGTAAGCGTCCGGCCTTAACCGTCGGCGATAGAAAACGTCCCGTTGCGGTTGATCATGGTTAGCCATAAGCTGTCCGTGATCGGCCACCAGATGAGGAAGATGAATTGATCGAGCCAGGAAGCGTAGTTTCAAAGCGCTTGCAGATCGCACGGCGCTGGCAATGGGTAGCAGCCGCCGCCTCAGTCTTCTTTGTTCTTACATGCTTTGTCGGCTGGCCATTGCGGTATTTTTGGCCTTCAATCATCGGGTTCGCCGCTTTTCTGCCGAGTGTTTGGTTGTTCTCTGCCAAATGCAGCAACTGCGGCTGGCCCGCGTTCACTAATTATGAGGCGGATGAGAGGCTTCGCCGCGATGAACGGTTTTGGACCCGTTTTTTGGGTAAGGAACATGGTGGAATAAATCTGCCATTGCCATGTGCATGCACTAGGGTCCAGACTCGATCAGAGCCAGAATGCCACTGCGGCAGCGAGGCTTATGGCGGATAGGAAGTTCCTGGCGAGCTTGTCGTAGCGGGTAGCGATGCGGCGGAAGTCCTTGAGGCGGCAGAACATGGCCTCGACCCGCCAGCGGTCCTTGTAGCGCCGTTCGTCATACTGGATGGGGCGCTTGCGGTTGCGCCGTCCGGGGATCACCGGGATTGTGCCCTGCTCGCGCAAGGCGGCCCTGATGCGGTTGGCATCGTAGCCACGGTCGGCGATCACCCGCTTCATGCCGATAGTCTCAGCGATCAGCAGGTCCGCGCCCTTCACGTCCGATGTATTACCGGGCGTCAGGACAAGGCGGAGTGGTCGCCCGAGGACATCGACAAGGGCGTGGATCTTCGTTGTCCTGCCGCCACGCGAGATGCCAATGGCATTGGCCCGCGCCCCCTTTTGCGCCACCAGCAGAGCGGTGGGCCTTGATGTAACTGCTATCGATCTGACCCGTTTCCGCGATCCAGCCTTCCTCCGTCAGCGCCGCCAGGATGCGCGTCCAGATGCCCCGGCGGCTCCAACGGTTCCAGCGATTGTAGACCGTCGTCGAAGGGCCGTATTCGGAAGGACAATCCGCCCAGCGGCCACCGCACTTCAGCATGTGGATGATGCCCGAGATCACTCGCCGATCATCGACCCGCCGCGCTCCGAGCTGGTTCTTCGGCAAGTGCGGCTCGATCGCAGCCCATGCTCCATCCGACAACCAGAACAACGAACGCGACATCTCCAAAGGTCTCCTGCTGCAGCGGAGACCCTCTGAATCAATGCACGCGCTGATTTTCAAGAGGCTGATTGGGTTTGAACCCTAAATGCGGTGCAGGTTTCGTTTGATCTGGGCTAAGCGCTGTCAGTTCAGTTCTCACCCAAAAAATGCTCACTCACGTCTGCGTGGTCGACCAGTTCCATGGCAATAACTCATCGATCTGGTTGATAGGATGACCTTTGCCGATCCGGTCCAGCACGTCGGCCAGCCATGCCTGCGGGTTCGCATCGTTGAGTTTGGCCGTCTCCAGCAGGGAGTAGATGGCAGCGGCTCGCTCACCGCCGCAGTCGGCACCCGCGAAGAGCCAGTTCTTCCGGCCAACCGGCATCGGGCGCCGGAACAGTTTGTTCGCAGGCAACGATGGCGGGGCCCATACGTGGGCAGTGCTCGCATCCTTGCTCCAGACGGCCAAGCTGAATGGTCTCGATCCGTTCACCTGGCTGAACGATGTGCTGACCCGGATCGTCTCGGGCGATGTCCTCAACAACGCTTTGGATCAGCTGCTGGCGTGGAACTGGCAGCCTGCCGAGCATCCCGCCATGCGCATGACCGCCTCATGCTGCCATCGTTTGACGCGCTTCACGTATTCAGTGCTGCAGCGCGATCGCAAAGCGCAGCTCTGACAGGCGCTCAGGTTGCGGTAATGGTCGATGTCGCCGTGATGATCCGACCGCGGACGCGCCTTGGTCAGATATTCCCCTGCCGGGCAGGTATATCGGTCGTGGTCGGCGTTGTACACGAAGTCGGCCTTGGTGAATAAACCGCGCTGGGCCTTGCCAGATGTGTCGGTTCTGGGCACGCAGGGTAGAATGCCGGTGCCTTCGCATTCCAGCACCTGTTCGCCGTTCATATTGCTTTTGTCTGCCCGAGCGCCCGGAGGCGTCGTATAACCAGCCGTTTAACCACGCGAAAAGCGTCCATTGAAAAGCATGGCGTTGTCTCATACCAAGTCCCAGTGAGGCTGACTCACGCGGGGGATTCCCCCGGGGGTAATTTTCTGATTCACCAGAGCAAGCATGAGGAGGCTTGCGATGGCGGCAGCGATTGGGGTTCGATCAGATTTCACGCCGGGGGATTTACGGCGATTTTCTCGGAGCTGTGACGATCCGGACCAGGTCCGGCGGTTGCTGGCGTTGGCGTTGATCCTTGATGGACGCAGTCGGAGCGAAGCAGCCAAGGCAGCTGGCGTGACACTTCAGATCGTCCGGGATTGGGTGATCCGCTTCAACGCGCAAGGCCCGGACGGGCTGATAACGCGCAAGGCCCCCGGCAAAGTCTCGATCCTGAGCGCTGCACAGCGCCGCGCTCTTGCACAACAGGTCGAAGCGGGTCCAATCCCCGCAGCACACGGGGTGGTCCGTTGGCGCCTCATCGATCTGGCACAGTGGGTGTGGGACGAGTTCGGCCTCTCGATTACCAAGCAGACTCTGAGCCGAGAGATGCGCGCGTTGGGCTTCCGCAAGCTCTCGGCCCGCCCCCGCCACCATGGCCAGAAGGACGATGCCATCGCTGATTTTAAAAAAGCTTCGCAGGCCAGTTGGCAAAAGTCCGACGATCCTTGCCGCGCGGAACCGCGATAGAATTATGGTGGCAGGACGAGGCGCGCATAGGTCAGCAGACCAAACTCACGCGCCGCTGGGCCAGGCGGGGGACACGGCCTTGTGCACCCAAAGATCAGCGCCGGGCCTCGGCCTGGATCTTTGGCGCAATCTGTCCGGCAGACGGCAAGGGTGCCGGCATCGTCGTGCCCCGTTGCAACAGCGAGGCTATGAGCATGCATCTCGAAGAGATCGCCTTCCACGTCGCGCCGGGAGCGCATGCCGTCCTGATCCTCGATCAGAGCCTGATCCGAAATTAAGTTGAGTGGTATCAGCGGGTTAGCTTGACGCCATCCCAAGTCGTTGATTCAGGGGTTTTTGCGAAAACTTCCGGAGACCAACGATGTGGACCGATACCACTCGGGCGCAGTATGCCCGTGCGGCACTGGCTTTGCCAAGATGGGATGGTTGCCGCCCTCCCAGACGGCATCGCAATGTGCCAAATTTGTGGTGTCAAAAGCCACAGAGCGGAAAGGGCGGCAACCATGTCAAAGGATACTATGATCGGAGTGGACCTGGCAAAGCATGTTTTTCAGGTTCACTGCGCGGCGATTACCGGGTGCGTGCAGTTTCGCAAGAAGCTTACCCGGTCACATTTTCGGCAATTCATGGCGGAGCAGCCTCCCGCCGTCGTCGTGATGGAGGCCTGTGGCAGCGCGCATTACTGGGCCCGTGAAATGCTGAAACTTGGTCATCAGGTGAAGTTGATTGCGCCCCAATATGTGAAGCCGTTCGTGAAGTTATGTCCACCTGCGCATAACTTGACTAATCACGAGGTGCCCATAATGCGGAGGAACGCGGCCTAATTGGCGGATTTCTGCCGTTTTCGGATCGACTTGCTTTGCATTATTTGGCGCCGAACCTCTGCGGGTCAATCGACCAGCAGAGGAGTCGCCAATGTCGGATAACCGTCACGAGTTAATCGCCTCACTCAATTCCAAGCTTATTGGTCAGCGATATAGCCCCGTCGTAGCGAGGAATTACTGCACCTACGCATCTGGGTTTCTCGATCATCTGGGGCAGCGACGCATCCCGGTTGCGGACGCGAGCGACGTGCAGGTGGAGCAGTATCTGCGGCACGCGATCGTCCTGTTCGAAAAGCAGCGTGGTCGACGCCCCAGCGCGCGCTGGCACGAGGTTCCACGCTCCGGCATTCACGCGCTGCTCCGGCTTGTTCACGGCCAATGGCCGCCAGCTATCGAGCCTACTTGCGCGGCCGATGAGGTCCGATTTTCAATCTGCGCCGAATACGAAATCTGGCTGCGTGAGGAGCGTGGGTTGGCTCGCGCGAGCATCGCGGCGTTAATATGGGAAGCCCGGAACTTCCTTGCCTGGCAGTTCGCTCACGGGATCGATGGCTTGGCGGGTCTGAGCGTCACTGACGTTGACCGTTACATGGATTTGCGCGCGCCGAAACTGACGCGCTGCTCGCTGAAGTCCGTGGCAGAACGGCTTCGCTCACTGCTGCGCTATCTCCACACCACAGGTCGCGTCGCGACGGACCTGTCGGGGCACGTGATAGCGCCAATGCTATATGCATATGAAGGAGTACCTTCGGTCCTCGACCGCGGGCAGATCATCGCCGTGCTGGAGAGTGCCAAGAGGGACAAAACACCGGCGGGGTTGCGGGACCATGCAATCCTGCAACTCCTTGCGATTTATGGATTGCGCTCAGGCGAGATCCGCCATCTCCGGATCGAGGACATCGACTGGCGAACAGACACCATCCATGTTCGTCACAACAAGACGCGAGCCAGCACATTGCTGCCACTGCTTGCGCCGGTCGGCGAAGCTGTACTTGCTTATCTGCGTTCCGGGCGTCCCGAGACCGACGCCAGGGAAATCTTTATCCGCACGCGTGCGCCCTATCGCATGCTCGACAAGCTCTACAGTGCGGTTCGCCGGCGGCTCCGTGACGCTGGCGTCCAACCGCCTGGTAAGTGTGGCCCCCATATCTTCCGTCATGCACGCGCGGTCGAAATGCTGCGGGCCGCTGTTCCTCAAAAGGTCATCGGAGACCTGCTCGGACACCGTTCGACAGGATCGACAGCGCCCTACCTCAAGCTCGCGACCGAGGACCTCAGGGCCATTGCGCTCGACGTGCCGGGAATGGAGCTGCTGCCATGAGCGCTCGCTGGCCCGATCCCAACCGCGCGATCATTGACCGCTTTGTCGCGAGCCTTGATCTGCACAGCACGAAAAGCCGAACCTGCTACGCTCAAGTCTTGCACAGCTTCCAGGATGTCGCCGAACGTTACCACGTGCTCGATCAGGAGGTGCTGCTGGTTTGGCTTCGAGAATCAGCCGTGCGCCGAGCGTCGGCCACGCTCTTGCACCGCACACGCATCGTTGATCGGTTCCTCGAACGCCTGGTGGGAATCGGCGCGCTCCAATGCAATCCCGTCGTCGCCCTGCGCGATGAATGCAATATCAAGCAATGCATGCCGATCTGGCGGGCCTTGGCGTCGCGAGATCCGGATCAGGCTCTTGCCGAATTGCGCCAGCCCAGACCGTTCGGCAGCGTGCTGGGCGAAATGATGGTCGAGCATGTCGCGATGATGCGGCGCAGAGGATACAAATACACATCGCAGCCCCCGTTGCTCCTGCGGTTCGACCGGTTCCTGCAGTTGCATCCGGGACCGGAAGCTGAACCGTTTAGCGCCATGATCGATCGATGGGCGGCAACGAATGTCACGAGGCACCACGCGGAGGAATGTGAAAAGCTCAAGCGCGTGTTTGCGAAAATCCTTCGTCACCGCGACCCGTCGATACCTGTGCGGCGACCGGACCCGAGACCGAGGAAGGAGGCGGCGAAACAATGGCGAAAGCCCCATATTTACTCGCCTAGCGACGTGCGGCGGATGCTCGACGTTGCCTGCGCCTATCCGTCTCCCCGGGCGCCGCTTCGACCGCTGAGCATGTACACTATGCTACTCCTTGCCTATTGCGCGGGCTTGCGGCGCGGCGAACTCGCCCGTCTTGATCTTGGTGATCTTGACCTGCGCGCGGGTACCATCACCATCCGGCAGACCAAGTTCTTCAAGACCCGCATTTTGCCGCTACCGGACAGCGTTGTAGTCGGGCTTCGGGCCTACATCGATGCACGGCAGCGGGCCGGTGGGTCACAGGACGCGCGATCGGGTCTATTCTGGCACGAGCGAGGTGACGGCCATTACACGCCGGAAATGATCACATGGCTGCTCTCGGACGTCATACGCCGTGCCGGATTGAAACCATTGCGAGGAAAAGCGGGCCCGCGCGTACATGACCTGCGCCACTCGATGGTCGTGAACAGAATCCTCGAATGGTACCGAACGGGCATCAATCCACAGGATCGCCTGCCGTTTCTCGCAACCTATCTCGGCCATAGGGATATCAACTCTACCCTGGTCTACATCACCGTGACGCAGGAGCTGCTGCACCTCGCCAATGAGCGGTTCCGGGCAGTCGGCGCACAATGCCTCAGTCCGGGACGGGAGGCGCAGCCATGAGCAAGGCCGACCCGTTCCCGAACCTGCTGCGCGCGTTCTTCTACGAATGGCTGGTCGAGCAGCGTAACGCGTCCATCCATACGGTTCGATCATACCGCGACACCTGGCGGCTATTGCTGCGGTTCATCGCGCAGCGTGCCGGAAAGAAGATGGCTACGCTCACTCTGGCCAATCTGACCGCCAGCGAGGTGACCGCGTTCCTCGGTCATGCCGAACATGAACGCGGTGGAACGATCGGCACGCGCAACTGTCGGCTTGCCGCGATCCGTAGCTTCTTCCACTTCGTGGCAACCAAGGATCCCGCGTCGATCGCTCAATGCGTCGAAATCCTCCACATCCCGATCAAGCGGGCTCCCGTGTCGGAGCCGAGCTATCTGGATCCGGCGGAAGTGACGGCGATCCTCGCTCAGCCAGACCGTTCGACCGTCGAGGGTATGCGCGACCATGCGCTGCTCTCGTTCCTCTACAACAGTGGCGCACGAATCCAGGAAGCGCTCGATCTGTGTCCCGAAGCGATCCGGTTCGAAAGCCCGAGCTGTGCGCGCCTGACCGGCAAGGGGCGGAAGGAACGCATCTGCCCGCTATGGCCGGAAACAGTCATGTTGCTGAAGAAGCTGCTTGAACGGCAACCACGGGCGCCGGACCAGAGACTCTTCGTCAACCGCTATGGGGATCCGCTCAGCGCCTCAGGGGTCCGCTTCAAGCTCGCCGCCTACGTGAAGGCAGCGGCCATAACCGTGCCGTCACTGCGGGCTAAGCATGTTACGCCCCACGCCTTCCGACATGCCACCGCCGTGCATCTCATCTCGGCAGGCGTCGACGTTACAGTGATCCGAAGCTGGCTCGGTCATGCGAGCCTCGACACGACCAACCACTATGCCCGGGCCAATCTGGAAACAAAGCGAAAGGCACTGGAGAAGGTCGCCGTTCCGACCACACGCGGCGGCCAGCCATCGTGGAAGCGCGATGCAAGTGTGCTCGCCTGGCTGGACACGCTCTAAGATAATGTGGAGGAAACATGGACAGAAACGGCAGAAATCCGCCAATCAGGCCGCGTTCCTCCGCATTATGGGCACCTCGTGATTAGTGAAGTTATGTCCACCTGCGCATAACTTCACATAGGGCCGGACATACTCGGGCGACATCAGCCGGATCGTATGACCTTGCCGCTCAAGTGCGCGGCCCATGTGATGCGCACCGCAGCAGGCCTCCATTGCCACGATACATGGCGGCAGAGCGTCTGCGAATGCGATTACCGTCTCGCGCCGCATTCGCCGACGGACGACGACCTTACCTGTCGCGTCCAGACCGACCAAGCTGCAGCTGTTCTTGCCGAGATCAATTCCAAGAACCGATACGTCCATGACCTTCGCTCCTTCCTCAAACCCAACCGCTGTCTCGAGACAATAGCGGATCAGTTTAAGGGCGGGCCATCCATAAAGGGGGACTCATCGACGCGCTCTTGGCCGCTCGCGGGGCGGGTTCACCAGTAAGCTTCACTGCCTGGCTGATGCCCTCGGACGGCCGCTCGCCTTCCATCTGACGGTCGGCGAAGCGGCAGACTGCAAGGCGTATGAAGCCCTGATCGGCTTGCCAGAGCAGACACCTGACGCCTTGCTTGCGGACAAGGGCTATGATGCCGATGCCATCCGCGCCGACCTTACCGAGCGTAAGATCGAGGCTGTCATCCCCGGTCGATCAAACCGCCGTGTGAAAATCGAGCATGATCGGGCACTGTACAAGCAGCGCAACCGCATCGAGCGCATGTTCGGCCATCTCAAAATCAACCGCGCTATCGCCACCCGCTACGACCAGCTTGCCAACAGCTTCCTCGGCATGGTCCATATCGCCACCGCCAGATACTGGCTCAAATTTGTCCACGCTGCCTAACTTGATCTCTTAAACATGGCCGCGCTCGTTTTCCCGCCTCGGTTACGTTCAGGAAAGGCCGGGCCATGTCGGAGATTGGAGTACCGCGTGCGCATGCCGATATGCAAATCGCCATGATCCATCGACCATCGCAAAGTCGTCCTGGAACCAAACGACCCGAATCGCCGAAAGAGGATCGAATGTTCTGACCGCCTTAACCGGCTCGCCAGGCGAATGCAGGACCATGTTATAGACGGTGCCCCGCGCGGATAAGCTGTCCAGCGCAATAAGCTGAAAATTGTTCACGAAATGAACCGTCGTGACATCGGGCCGCTTCGCATAGGCATCAAGAATGGCAGCCCGGCCCGAAAGATGCTCGTCGTTGCGCACGAAGACGCCGTCATGCGTGAACAGATCGGCCAGTGCTTCGAAATTACGCTGGTCCAGATGCCAGGAGAAGGCGTTGCACAGCCGTTCGCATGCGAAGGAGGCGCTCATCCATTCAAGATCGTTCATGGCCGTCATTCTCCTTCCTGCCGCACAGAGTTGGCCAAGACGCCGATACCCTCGATCTCCACCTCAATCTCGTCTCCGGGCTCGAGCCATATCGGCGGCGTCCGCGCCGCGCCGACGCCGCTGCACGTCCCGGTCGATATGATGTCGCCAGGATTCAGCCCGTGAATATCGCTGACCAGCGCGATGATGGAGGCGACATCGAAGATCATCTGATCGGTATTGCCGTCCTGCATCACCTGGCCGTTGAGGCGTGTCTGCAAATGCAGCCCTCGCGCACCGGGAGGAAGATCTTCGGCCGTAACGATGCAGGGCCCGCACGCGCCAGAAGAATCGAAATTCTTGCCGGCTGCCAGTGCCTTGTTCAGCTGATAATCCCGCACCGAGCCATCGTTCACGATCGTATAGCCAAACACATGTTCGAGCGCGCGTTCAGCCGGAACACGCTTGCACGACCTGCCGATCACGATGGCCAGCTCACCCTCGAAGTCGAGCTGGCACGACGTCGCGGGCCGAAGCAACGCGGCGCCATGCGCGGCGAGCGAAGAGGGCACCTTGTGGAACAGGCCGGGAAAGGCCGGCGCTTCGCCGACCTTCGCTTCACTGAGGTGGTCGGCGTAATTGAGGCCGACGCATATGATCTTGCCGGGATTCGATATGGGCGGAAGCAGAGTCAGCGTGGCGGCGGTCAGCCGCAGATGCTCGGGCGCCGCCGCGCACGCTTGGGCGATCGCGGGCAGGATATCGCGATCCGCCTCGATCAGCGATGCCATCGACGCAGGGAATTGCGGGCCAAGGCGAGCGACTTCGATCACCGCATCCCGATATTGCACGCCAAGCGCCGGCTTTCCTGCGTTGTCGAAGGTGATGAACTTCATGGCGCTTTGTCCTTTATTTTCGCCAATATGCCGGCCTGCCGTGCCGGCAGGCGGGGGCCACAGAAAATCACATGTCGGCCGGTACGATCTTATTGCCGAAGAAGGCGATCTCCAGCATCGCGGTGTCGACGAACTCGACGATCTCAACGAGCTGATCGTCGCGGACACGCGTGACGAATGCGCAATGCGGCTGGTCGTAGACAATGCCAGTTGGCCCGACACCGCGGCCGGCGGCGAGCAGGACGGCGCGGTCGCCTTCGATGATCGGTGTGGAGAACGTCAGCTTCGGGGGATGCGCGAATGTCGCAAGCGCCGGAACCAGTGTCTCGAGCACTTCGCGTGCGCCGACATAGGTTCGGGATGCCGGCGTCTGGCCGACGATCGTGTAGCACCCATCTTCGGCCAGCATGCCGAACGCGCCGGCGAAATCGATCGCCTCAAGGCGTCGCATGAACTCGCCGACCACGGCTTTGGTGGATGTCATAGCCGGTCTACGCTCCTGTGTGATTTTGCGCCGAACCTCGTCGATGCGATTAGAAGTTCACCTTGGCCGACCCCTTCAGCGCCAATATTGCCCGCGCCTCGTCCGGGGTCGCGACCTCTCGGCCGAGACCGTGGATGACCTGCACGGCCTGGCGGACCTGTGAAGCGTTCGATTCGGCGAGCCTGCCCTTGCCCGCCCAAAGATTGTCCTCGAGCCCGACCCGGATATGCCCGCCCAGCGCGGCGGACTGCGCGGCGATCGCCATCTGACTGCGGCCCGCACCGAGCACCGACCAGTGATAGGCATCGCCGAACAGCCGATCGGCGGTGCGGCGCATATGCTGCACTTCTTCCGGATGGACCCCGATGCCCCCGAGCAGGCCGAAGCAGGTCTGGATGAACAGCGGCGCGGTAACGAGCCCTTCCTGGAAGAAATAGTTCAGGTTGTGCAGGTGCGCGGTGTCGTAGCATTCGAACTCATAGCGCGTGCCAGTCTCGTTCAGCGTATCGAGCGCGTAGCGGATGTCCTTGTAGCTGTTGCGGAACACGAGGTCGTGCGAGCCCTCCAGCATCGCGGGCTCCCAGTCATATTTGAACTCGGTGTGCCGTTTCAGCATGCGAAACAGGCCCAAATTCATCGATCCCATGTTTAGACTGGCGATCTCGGGCTTGAAGATTGCAGCGGGCTTCACCCGCGCTTCCATCGTCATATAGGGCGAACCGCCGGTCGTCAGGTTGATGACGACATCGGACTCCTGTTTGATCCTTCGCAATATCGGCTCGAACGCCTCGGGGCTCTGGTCGGGGCGCCCGTCCTCCGGATTGCGCGCGTGGAGATGGACGATCGCGGCGCCCGCCTCGGCAGCCCGCAGGGCCGAGTCCGCGATTTCCTACGCTGTTACTGGCAGGAATGGCGACATTGACGGTGTATGGATCGCGCCCGTTATCGCGCAGCTGATAATGACCTTGCCGGATGTCATCCGATTGCCTCCCGAAAAACTTTGTGCCTCAGCCGAACGGCGCGACGCCGCTCAGCACGCGGATGCCATGCGGGAATGGCGTGTTGGGAGCTTGCGGCTGCCCGTGAACCTCCACCGCCATCGACGCTTGTCCTAGCGATAGCAGCAGGCAGAAAAGCGTCGCGTTCTCGCCTTCGATCGCATCCAGCGGAAAAGGTTTGAGATAATCGAGTATCGCTGGCGCGCGCTCGACCATGACGTCGTAAAGGAGCATGATGTCTTCCATCGAAGCTTCGCAGCGCGCCTTGGTGCGCGCCTCGATGGTTCGCCCCGCCCAACGGTCCACCAGCGGCTCGAGATCCTTGAACCCGGCGGGCAGGGTGGTCGCGATCTTCGCGTCGGTCATGCCAGCGCCTCCCGCACGGTGCTCGCCTTCACCCATTTATCGAGGGTTGAATGGAGATGGCGAATGGCGACCTCATTTTCCTGCAGATACATGAAGCCCTTTGCGCGCGATTGCATGCCTTTCTGGGTACGGGCGACATTGGCCAGATCCTCGAGCAACACCTCGACGGCCCGGCTGATGAAAAGCTCCTGCCGGAAGCGTTCGGCAACGGTCGCCGCAGGCGGCACGTAGCAGCGCGATTCATACCGCGTGGTCTTGTGCGACGTCGGCCAGAAATTATGTGTCCAGAAACCGCCCGGCCCGAAGTCGATAAGGACGTGCGGAAAGACATGGTAGGCGTCCTGCGCCCAACTCGTCGATTTGGTGGGATTGACCGCCGGATGCTCGAGAAAGCTAACCAAGGCAGGATCGTTGCTGCACGAGGTCACGCTCGCGGTGCTATGCGTATCCTGCCCCAGCCGTTCGACCTTGTTCGATGGCTTGGCAGCATAATTTGCGTTGCCATAGGCCGATAGCAGCCTGTGCGCGCCGAGCATCCGCGCATCGAGCATGTGCGCGAACGGGTTTTCGGGAGAGGCGTAGGTCGTCCCGATCGTCTCGGCGTGGAGCACGGGGATGTGATAGGTCTCAAGGAAGGCATCGCAGATCGCCTTCCAGTTGGCATCGATATCGGCCTGGATGACGATCGGATGGCCTGCGGCGGGATATGGTATGCCCGCCATCAGGTCAGCGAGCGGACCCAGAAACTCTCGCAACGAAACCTGCGGCTCGGGCGACAGGTTGATGAAGACCCATCCTTCCCAGACCTCGGCTGCGATCGGGGTAAGTCCGCAGTTCTTCTTGTCGAAATTGAAGAAGGAGGACTCATCGGGCACGCCGACCAAGCTGCCGTCGTTCTTGTAGGTCCAATTGTGATAAGGACAGACGAACTTCCCGGCATTGCCTGATGGCTTGAGGACGACATGGCTGCCACGATGCGAGCAGACATTGTGGAAGGCCCGCACATGGCCTCCCTTGGAGCGCGTGATCAGGACATTCGCATCGCAGACATCGATGTCGCGGGTGACGAAGTCCCCCGCATTTGGGATTTCCTCCTCCCGGCCCAGCAGCAGCCAGGCGCGACGGAACACCTGCTCCTTTTCCCGCGCATAATGTTCGGGCGAGATATAGGATTCGACCGATACCGGGCCGGTCGAC
>Ga0310345_10002253_pt1 | contig 19870 bp, 19 predicted proteins | sample HC15DNA20500_MG_FD_204667 | JGI IMG/M metagenome (GOLD analysis project Ga0310345, IMG submission 204667) | Marine microbial communities from station ALOHA, North Pacific Subtropical Gyre - HC15-DNA-20-500_MG | ecosystem: Environmental > Aquatic > Marine > Oceanic | place: Pacific Ocean: North...
GCGCCTCGATCGGGGCGCCGGCGGCGATCCGGCCGTGCAGCGGAATGTCGATCACGTCGTTCGCCGCCTCGGGCATCCGGGCAGGCACACTGGTCGTCCGCGCGCCCAAATCGTTCGCCGCCTTGGGCGTCGAGCCGGCGACTGCACTCTCGGGCATCTTGAGCACTTCGAGCGCACGCGCGCGGTTGGGCAGGCGGCGGATGAAGCCGCGTTCCTCGAGCGCGGAGATCAGCCGATGCACGCCCGACTTGCTCTTGAGGTCGAGCGCCTCCTTCATCTCTTCGAAAGAGGGCGAGATACCGGTTTCTTCCAGACGTTCATGGATGAACCGGAGCAATTCATGCTGTTTCGCCGTCAACATCGGACTTCTTCTCCGCATTATGTGTTCGCGGGCTCATGCGAACGAATGCGGAACAACTAGGCAACCATCCGGAACAAGTCAAGCATATGTGCGGGTTTCCAACAGGAACGCCGGAACAAACGCCCCCGCTTCGGATGCTTCGGCACGCGCGGGCCGGTCGATGAGTACTTGCGCCTGTGCGAGCGGGGTCAGCGCAGAGCTGTCCTGAAGCTCCGCCGCGACCAGCCCGTCTGGCGTCCACCACGCGCGCAGAAACTCGCGCCTGCCGCCGCCGGGGGGCAGATCGCGGGCGAGCGGCATGGGGATCGCGCGCGGCAGGCAGTCTTTCGCACCGGCCATGCGCAGCAGCGCAGGGACCATGAAGAGGAACCCGGTGACGAAGCTCGACACAGGATTGCCCGGCAGCCCCAGCACCACCGTATCGGCGCGGCGTGCGACCAGCAGCGGCTTGCCCGGCTTGATCGCGATCCGCCAGAAGTCGAGCGTGAAACCCGCAGCTTCCAGCGCGGGCTTGACCAGGTCGTGCGGGCCCACGGACGCGCCGCCGCTGATCACCACCAGCGCGGCATCCTCGCTGGCTTGAAGGATCGCGCGCGTGATCTCCTCCGCATTGTCTGCGACCGGCCCGATCGGGCGGACCTGCGCTCCGGCCTCGCGCGCCATCGCGCCCAGCATTGCGCCGTTGACCGCGGGTGTCTGGTGCGGCTCGCAGGCCGTCGGATCATGGGCGAGTTCGTCGCCGCACTCGATCACCGCAACGCGCGGTGCATCATGCGTCACGACCTCGGCCAAACCGCCCGCCCGCGCCAGCGCGATCTGCGCCGCGCCCATGCGCATGCCCGCCGCCAGAAGCGTGCCGGATGCCTTGAAGTCGAGCCCGGCGCGGCGGATGAAGCGGGCGGTTGGCGGCTCGGTCGCGGTGAGGCGCGTTCCGTCGACCTGCGCATCCTCCTGCACCAGCACCGCGTCCGCCCCCAGCGGCATCTGCGCGCCGGTCGAGATGCGGATCGCGTCTCCCTTGCCTATCACCATGTCGTATGGCGCACCCGCGCGGCTCTCGCCCTTGAGCAGCCATGGCCCATCGCCAGCAGTGGCATAGCCATCCATGGCGGAGAGGTCCGTCGGCGGCTGCGTGCGGCGCGCGATTACGGGCTCTGCCAGCAACCGGCCCGCGCTTTCGTCCACCGGGCAGGGGCTGGCAGGGGTTGGTGAGAGTAGCTCGAGCAGCCGGGCCTGCGCCTCCTCCAGTTCCAGCGGTGCGCTCATGCCGCCGTTCCTCCAAGGGCCTCGTCCGCGTGCCAGTCGCCGGACTTGCCGCCGGTCTTGGCCAGCAGCCGGACCTGTTCGATCACCATGCCCTTATCCAGCGCCTTGGCCATGTCGTAGATCGTCAGCAGCGCGATGTTGCACGCGACCATTGCCTCCATTTCGACCCCGGTCTTGCCGGTGAGCGAGGCGGTGGCGGTGACGCGCACGGCGTCATCCTCGACCGCGCAGTCCACGCTCACGCTGTCGAGCGCGAGCGGGTGGCATAGCGGGATGAGGCCGGCGGTCTGCTTGGCGGCCATGACCCCGGCGATGCGCGCGGCGGCGAGCACATCGCCCTTGGGCACGGTGCCATCGCGGATCGCGGCCAGCGCGGCGGCGTTCATCGCGATCCGGCCGGTGGCGGTGGCGGAACGGGCGGTTTCCGCCTTGGCGCCGACATCGACCATGCGGGCGGAGCCATGCTCGTCCAGATGCGTAAGGCCGCTCATCTCGTCGCTCGTGCAGAACGGCTGACACACCTGACACACTGTCTAAAGGCAAAAAAACCGCCCGCCCGCATCACGTCGGACGGCGATGGGAGAGTGTGCAGCAAGGGCAGGATGCGGGCCATGCGCCGATCATGCCACGCAAGACGCGTGTAGGACAGACTCAGCGTGTCAGCAGATCGCGCGTCGCCGCCTTGACATCCGCTTGCCGCATCAGGCTTTCGCCGACGAGGAAGCCGTGCGCGCCCGCTGCTTCCAGCCGGGCGCAGTCGGCTGCGCTGCCGATGCCGCTTTCGGAGATCAGGAACGCGCCTTCGGGGGCGAGCGGGATCAGTGCTTCGGTGGTGGCGATGTCGGTCGTGAAGCTGCGCAGGTCGCGGTTGTTGACCCCGATCAGGCGCGACTTGAGCTTGTGCGCACGCTCCATCTCGGCAGCGTCGTGGACCTCGACTAGCACGTCCATGCCCAGTTCGTCCGCCGCAGCTTCGATCTCGGCCGCCTGCTGGTCGGTCAGCGCGGCGACGATGACCAGGATCGCATCCGCACCCATCGCGCGCGCTTCGCCGCACTGCCACGGGTCGACCATGAAATCCTTGCGCAGCGCGGGCAGGGCGCAGGCTTCGCGCGCGGCGACGAGGTAGTCGGCGTGGCCCTGGAAATAGGGCGCGTCAGTCAGAACGGAGAGGCAGCTTGAGCCCGCAGCGGCATAGGCCTTCGCATGGTCGGCAGGCTGGAAATCCTCGCGGATCAGGCCTTTGGAGGGCGAAGCTTTCTTGATTTCTGCGATCAGCGCGCGGCGGCCATCCGCATGGGTCTGGCGCAGTGCGGCTTCGAACCCGCGCGGCGGGGCCTGCGCTCCGATCCGGGCTATCAGTTCGCTGACCTGCGTGGCGGACTGCCGCTCGCGCACTTCGTCGCGCTTGGTGGCGCAGATTTCTTCGAGTTTGTTCATACCGCTACTTCGCCATCGCAATCCAGCGCTCGAGCAGGCGCTGCGCCCCGCCGCTGTCGATCGCCTCTGCGGCGCGCGCGGCGCCTTCCTTCCAGTCCTCGGTCTCGCCCGCTGCGATCAGCGCGGCGGCGGAGTTGAACAGCACCGCGTCGCGATAGGGGCCGGGCGTGCCTTGCAGCAGCGCACTCAACGCCTTGGCGTTGTGCTGCGGATCGCCGCCCCGGATCGCTTCGACCGGCGCGTGTTCGAGGCCCGCCATGCTGGCATCGACGCGGCGCATCGCGAATTCATTGCCGGTAACGTCCGCCATCTCGTTCCCGGCGGCAAGGCTCAGTTCGTCGAGCCCCTCGTCGCCCGAGACGATCAGCGTGCGTTCGGTGCCGAGGCGCGCGGCGGCCTCGCCATAGATCGAGACGTATCCGGGGCGCGCGATGCCGATCAGCTGGCGCTTGATACCGACCGGGTTGGACAGCGGGCCCATCAGATTGAAGATCGTTCGCCGGCCCAGTTCCTTGCGGATCGGCTGAATGCGGCGCATCGCCGGGTGGTGGTTGGGCGCGAAGAGGAAGCAGATGCCGATCTCGTTCAGCGTCTTTTCCGCCGTGCGTCCGGCGGCTTCCATGTCGAGGCCGAGCACCTCCAGCGTGTCCGCTACGCCCGAGAGCGAGGAGATTGCCCGGTTGCCGTGGCGCGCGACGGGCACGCCGCAGGCGGCGACCACGAGACCGACGGCGGTCGAGACGTTGAGCGTATGGTGCCCGTCGCCGCCGGTGCCGCACACGTCGATCGCGTTGTCGGGTCCGTCGACCGGAATGTAGCGTGCCCTGAGCGCGCGCGCTGCGCCCGCGATCTCGTCGGCGGTTTCGCTGCGTTCGGTCATCGCGAGCAGGAAGCGCGCGATTTCCTGGTCGGTGGCTTCGCCGTCGAGGATCCAGCCGAAGACCTCCTCGGCCTCGGCCTCGTTCATATGCGGGACGGCGAGTGGGAGAGACTTCATGCCGCCTGCCTTTCGCGCGCTTCGATACCGCATATCCGCAGGAAATTGGCGAGCAGATCGTGACCGTGCTGCGTCGCGATGCTCTCCGGGTGGAACTGCACGCCGTGGATCGGCAGCTCGGCATGGCGGAAGCCCATCACGCTGGTGCCGTCGAGCCCGGGCGTCTCGCTGGTCGCGTTGACGTGCAATGCTTCGGGAATGTCCTCCACCACCAGCGAGTGATAGCGGGTGGCATCGAAGGGTCTGGGGAGGCCCGCGAAAACGCCGCTGCCGTCATGCGTCACCGCGCTGGTCTTGCCGTGCATCAGCCCGCCCTGAACCACGCGCCCGCCGAAATGCTGCCCGATCGCCTGATGACCGAGGCACACGCCCAGCAGCGGCAGCTGCGCGTCGGTGCAGGCGGCGACGGTATCGAGCGTAATCCCCGCCTCGTTCGGCGTGCGCGGGCCGGGCGAGAGCAAAATGCCCTTCGCCCCAGTGCCCACCGCCTCGCGTGCAGTCAGCGCGTCGTTGCGCTCCACGCGCACTTCGGCGCCCAGTTCCTGCAGGTAGTGGACCAGGTTGAAGGTGAAGCTGTCGTAATTGTCGATGACGAGGATCATTGGTGCAGTCATGAATTTCGGTCTACTAGATATGTTTGACACCGGCCGCGTTCATGGCCGCAATCAGGCTTGCAATGTGATGTTCCTCCACATCGCGTTTGATGATGTAGTAATAGAATTGGGGAGCGCGATATATCAGCAGGACTGCGTCATTTGCAGCCCACCCATGGGCTTCACGCCAGAACAGTTCGCCACCGAACATTCGATCGGTGATCGTCAGGCCGTTTGTGTCGTATTGGAACCCGGTGACTGCTCCATCAAGATCGAACTGAGATGCCCATTGCTTCACCGGCGCTGCACCGGCGTAGCGATTCGCAAGTTTCATAAGCGCAATGAGCCCAGCGCCGACGCCAGCCGACAGAACAGCGTGTCCGACTAGCAATTCGATGTCAGCAGGGTCGTAGTGGATCGCAAAGCCGACGAAAAACAGGAAAGCGAATATCGCGCCTACGAGCAAGTATAACCACCAGCGCCAATGGCGGCTGTTGTGAAAGCGATAGGCCTCGACCATCTTTGCCTCGTCATACGTGACTTCGAAGTGGCCCGATGGGACGTCCATGCTCAGCTACTAGCCAGCTTGTCCGTCGCGCGGACCAGACCGTCGATAATGCCCGGTTCGCCCGCCGAATGGCCCGCGTCGTGGACGATCCACAGCTCGGCCTCGGGCCAGGCCTTTTTCAGCTCCCACGCGGAGACGGGCGGGGTGCAGATATCGTGGCGGCCCTGCACGATGATGCCGGGAATATCCTTGATCTTGCCGACATCGCGCAGCAGCTGGCCTTCTTCGAGGAAGAAGTTCTCGAGGAAGAAGCGTGCGCAGATGCGGGCGAAGGGTACGGCCTTGGAAGGATCGGCGAAGCTTCCGAGCAGTTCCTCGTTGGGCAGCAGCGTGGCGACATTGCCTTCCCACAGCGACCATTCCTTCGCCGCAGCAAGGCGGGTTTCCTCGTCGTCACTGGTCAGGCGCGTGTGGTAGGCCTTCACCAGATTATCGCGCTCATCCTCGGGGATCAGGCCGGTGAACTTGTCCCACTGTTCGGCCATGATCTCACTCGCGCCGTAGGAGTAGAGCCAGTCCTTCTCCTTCTGGCGGCCGAGGAACACGCCGCGCAGCACGATCTCGCTGGTGCGTTCGGGATAGGTCTGCGCGTAGGCGAGCGACAAGGTCGCGCCCCAGCTGCCGCCGAAGACCTGCCATTTCTCGTGCCCGCACATCTGGCGTAGACGCTCGATATCCTCGACGATCCGCCAGGTGTCGTTGTTCTCGATCTCGGCAAAGGGCAGCGACTTGCCGCAGCCGCGCTGGTCGAACAGGAGGACGTCGTACTTCTCCGGGTTCCACTGGCGACGATGATCGGGGCTCATCCCGCCGCCGGGGCCGCCGTGGAGGAACACGGCGGGCTTTGCGCCGGGCGTGCCGACCCGCTCGTAATAGAGCGAATGGCCTTCGCCGACATCAAGCATGCCGGTCTCGTAAGGTTCGATCTCGGGATAGAGGCTGCGTTCGTATTCCATCATCATTCCTTGAATTCGACGACGACCAGCGGGCCCAGATCGGCGCGGGTGTCCATCCGCCCGCGCGCAGGGTCCCAAAGGCTCGATACCGTCCCGTCGAGATAGAGAGCGTTGGGCGTCTTCGCCACGTCGCGGAAGAAACGCGCGAACTGGCCGAAGCTCACCGGGCGGCTCGAAATCACGAAATGCGCCTTGCCGTCCTTGTCTACGCCTACGCCGTTGCGGATGCGCTTGGAGGGGCCGTCCGCCGAAATCTCGGGATGGACCTTGCCTTCGATCAGCAACATCGGGCCGCTCTGCGTGCCGAAATCGGGGCGGTCGCCTACGGTGTGGTAGAAATCGTCCGTGGTGCGGATCCGCCAGGTGCCGCCGGTGCCGTAGAACACGCCATTGGGCTTCAGGTGGAAATTGCCCGAGCCGTCGTTGCGGTTGAGCTCCTGCAGCCGATCCTTGTTCTGGACGTAATAGCCGATCGGCTTGCCTTCGCCGTCATACATCCCCGCATTCATCGCGAAGGCGACGCGCGGAGCATCCTTGGGCCGCGAGACCGAATATTTGGCAAGGCTGCGATAAGGCGGATTGCCGAGGACCATCGCCACGCGATGCTTTGCCGGATCGGCGACGCATTCGGTAAAGACGACATCCTCGAAGCGGACCGGCTGGCACGCCGAATCCTCGGGCGCGGTGGTCTCGCTGGGTGTCGGCGTGGGCGTCGGGCTGGCCGAAGGCTTCGCCTCGGCCTGCTCGGCGCGCGCGATTTCGACGCCCTTCTCCCCGCTGATATCGGTGCGGATCACGGGGTCGCCCGCGGCAGGCTGGTCGCAGGCGGTCAACGCCAGGAGCGAAAGGGCGATGAGGGGGAGGCTGCGGCGCATCACTGGCCGAACCCCGCTTCGCCAGCCACCCGCACCGCTTCGCGCGCGGCGGCGAGCAGTGCGCCCGCCTTCGCCTCGCACTCGCGCTGTTCGGAGGCCGGATCGCTGTCCGCGACGATCCCTGCGCCCGCAGTGACGTGCAGCGTGCCGTCCTTCACCAGCCCGGTGCGCAGCACGATACACGAATCGAAACTGCCGTCGGGCGCGAAATAGCCGACGCCGCCCGCGTAGGGCCCGCGCTTCTCGCTCTCCAGCTCGGCGATGATCTCGCACGCGCGCAGCTTGGGCGCGCCGCTGACGGTGCCCGCGGGGAAGCCGGCGAACAGCGCGTCGAGCGCGTCTTTCCCGGCGTCTAGGCGGCCCTGAACATTGCTCACGATATGCATCACGTGACTATAGCGCTCGACCATGAAGCTGTCCGTCACTTCGACACTACCCGGTGTGGAAACACGACCAGTGTCGTTGCGCCCGAGATCGAGCAGCATCAGATGCTCGGCGCGCTCCTTGGGATCGGCGAGCAGTTCGCGCTCCGCCGCGCGGTCCGCCTCGGGCGTCTTGCCGCGCGGGCGGGTGCCGGCGATCGGGCGGATGGTGATCTGCCCGTCTCTCAGCCTCACGAGAATTTCCGGGCTGGAGCCGACCATGCCGACCTCGGGCAGGTCTAGCAGATAGAGGAAGGGCGAGGGGTTCACCCGCCGCAGCGCGCGATACAGCGCCATTGCGGAATGGGGGAAGGGGGTGGTGAAGCGCTGGGCGAGCACCACCTGGAAAATGTCGCCTGCAACGATGTAGTCCTGCGCGCGAGCGACCCGCGCGGCGTAATCATCCCCCGCGACGGTCGGGCGCAGGTCCATCGTCGCCGGATCGAGCGTGTCCGGCACGGCATCGCCGTGCGGAACAGGCTGCGACAGGCGCCGCAGCGCCTCCTCGATCCGTTCTTCCGCGGCGTCCAGCACATGATCGGGCTCGGCATCCGAAGGCCACACCGGCGCGATCACGAAAACCTCGTCGGTCAGCGCGTCGAACACCAGCACCAGCCCGGGGCGGGTGAACACCATGTCCGGCAGGCCCAGCGGATCGTCGCTGGCGCGCGGCAGCTTTTCGACCAGCGCGAAGGTTTCGTAGCCGAAATAGCCGACCAGCAGGGCGAGGGCGGGGGGCAGATCCTCCGGCGTGGGCATCGCGATCTCGCCCAGCAGGCTGCGAAGCGCGGCCAGCCCGTCGCCTTCGACCGGGGCGAAGGCATCGCGGTTCCGCCGCCAGTCGCGATTGAGCTCGGCGCTCTCGCCATCGGCGCGCAGCACCAGATCGGGATCGAGCCCGAGCATCGAGTAACGCCCGCGAATCTCTCCCCCCTCGACCGATTCGAGCAGGAAGTCTCCGCGCCCGTCCTCCATCAGCGCGCACGCAGCGCCGACCGGGGTCAGCGTGTCGGCGATGCGCCGCTGCCAGACGAGCGCGGGTAGGCCCTGCGTCAGCCGGTCGTGTGCGGCATCTCGGTTACGCAGCATCTCGCGCCGACTAGTTGGCGGACTGGCCGGTGAGCTGGCGGCGCACGGTTTCGATCGCATCCGCATTGCGCTCGATCCCCACTTCGGTGCGGATCGCATTGCGCAGCTGATCGCCATATTCGCGGCTCAGCAGCTGCCCATAGCCGCGCCGCGCCTCACCCATCAGCGGATCGTCCTTGGCGACCTTGCCTGCGGTAATCTCGTCCAGCTGGACCAGGAAGAACCCGGCATTGCGCGGTGCTTCGAGGCGCTTGGCAGTGCCCGCGGACATTGCGAACATCAGCGAGATCGGCGGGTTGGGACGCTGCATCTGCATCATCTGCTCACGCGTCAGGCTGAGCGGCTGGGGCGGGGGCAGGCGGGTCTCTTCGGCGCGGATCGCCTCGGCCAGCGATTTCCCATCCTTCACCCGCTTGAGGATCCGGTCGGAAGCCGCCTTCGCAGCCTTGGCACCTTCGGCCATGGTCCAGCGTGCCGTCACTGCATCGCGAATTTCCTTCAGCGGCGGGACTGCGGCGGGTGAGATTTCAGACGCTTCGTAGAGCGCGAAAGTCTCCCCCGTCTCGACCTCGGCGATCTGCGGCTGGCCTTCGCGCATCTGGAACACGGTCTGGATCAGCGGCTGGACCACTTCGGGTGCCGTCTCGCCCTGCTGGACACCATAGACCTGGCCATCGGCGAGCAGGGGCCGGGTGGTCTGGATGTCGAGGTCGAGTGCCTCGGCGATGTCGGCGAAGGATTCGCCGCTGGTCACGCGGGCATCAATATCGCTGGCCAGCTCGGTCAGCGCACGGCGCTGCTTGTCCGCGCGCAGCGCATCGGCGATCTCGTCGCGGGCCTGCGCGAGGGTACGGGCGGGGATCGTTTTCACATCGTCGATCCGCACAACGTGATAGCCCAGCGGGCTGCGTGCGATCGGGGCAATTTCGCCCCGATCGGCGGAGAACACCGCCTCGGCGACCGCAGCATTGGCCTGCTGGGCGTAATCCTCGCGCTTGATCGGGCCGATCTGCTGCGTTTCGAGCCCTGCCTCTTCGGCGATCTGGGTCAGCGATGCACCATCGGCCACGCGCTGGCGGAAGCTTTCTGCCGCCTGCCTGGTGGGCACGATCAGTTGGGTGAAGGTGCGGTCCTCGCTCGCGCGGTAAAGATCGGCATTGTCGTCGTAGCGCTTCTTGATCTCCGCAGCGGTCGGCTCGACCGAGTCGGCCAGCTGATCGGCGCCAAACAGAGCATAGCGTACCTGCCGCCGCTCGGGCCGCATGAAGTCTGTGCGGTTTGCGTTGTAATATGCCTGCAGCTGCTTGTCGGTCGGGTCGTCCTTGGGCGCGAAGAGTTCGGCGGGCACCAGCGCGATGGAGCCCTCGCGCTTCTCGCGCAGCTGGGTCGCGTAACGCGCGACGATGCTGTCGGGGAATTTCGCGCCGAACACCGCGGGCACCAGCACCTGCTGGGCAATCAGCCCGTCGGACAGGTCGTCGCGCACGATCTGGTCGGTCAGTCCCTGCTGTTGCAGCGCGGCGCGGTAGGCCTCGGTGCTGAAGCTCCCGTCGGGGCCGCGGAACGCGGAGATCATGCGGATCTCGCTGTTGATCAGGTTCTCGCCCGCGCGCACGCCCAGCATCTTGCCGAATTCGGAGACTGCGACCCGGTCCAGCAGCGTGTCCAGCACCTGCATCAGGCCGCCGTCTTCGACGAACTCGGCCATCGAGAGCGTCGGTTCATCCTGCTGCACCTGGCGGAAGGCATTGTCCGCCGACTGGCGCAGTTCGGCGGTGGTCACGTCTTCATCGCCCACCACGGCCACGCTGTTGGTCCCCGAAAGGCCACCGAAAGAGCCCGAATTGCCGACATCGCCGGCGGCAAAGGCGATCGCGATCAGGACCAGGAAGCCGATCGTCAGACCGAGGCCGATCTTGGACTGGAAGAAGGACCGGAAGAAATTGATCATGGGTGCGGGGGCCTTACGGGTGGAAGCTGGCAGATTACTGGTAAGCACCGGCGCTGTGTTGCGCTGGCGCATCGCGCGCAAGCCTTAATTCGGCGAAGAGCGTGCCGCAAGGCGAGCATGGTTTTGACCTTCGGGCTGTCCTTCGCTACCGAGCCGCGTCTGCGTAACGGGAGAAACCCGTTGCGCGACGTAATTTCTTAGAAAAATAGCAGGAAACCTATCGGAATGGCGATCCGCCCTTTCATCGTTGGCAATTGGAAGATGCACGGCACGCGTGCGATGCTGTCCGAAGCGCGCGCGATCGACCGCGCGGCGCAGCGGCTGATGCAGGTCGAGATCGCGCTCGCGCCGCCCTACACCCTGATCCATCCCGTCCGCCGCGAGGCCGAGCAGATCGGGGTCGGCGCGCAGGATTGTCACCCCGCAGATGGCGGCGCGCATACCGGCGATATTTCCGCCGCGATGGTCGCCGATGCGGGCGCGGGCTTCGTGATTCTGGGCCACAGCGAGCGGCGCCAGGGTCATGGCGAGAAAGATTCGCTGATCTGCGAGAAGGGCACCGCCGCGCTTGCCGCCGGGCTCAAGCTGATCCTGTGCTGCGGTGAACCGATGGAGAAGCGCGAATCGGGCAAGGCGGTCGATTTCGTCCTCCGCCAGCTCAAGGCGTCGCTTCCCGCGACGATCGAGGAGCCGGGCGAGCGGCTGACCATTGCCTACGAACCGATCTGGGCGATCGGCAGCGGCCGCGCAGCGAGCATCGATGAAATCGTCGAGATGCACAGCGCGATCCGCGCCTTCCTGGTCAAGACCTATGGCGAGGAAGAGGGCGCAGCGGTCCGCATCCTTTACGGCGGTTCGGTCAATGCCGAGAATGCGGCGGAGATTATCGCCGGGGACGAAGTTGGCGGTGCGTTGGTCGGCGGGGCGAGCCTGTCTGCCGAAAGCTTCATGAACATCGTGCTCGCGGTGCAGGAAGTTATCACCAACCGCGATTGAGCCGGGGCCGGGCGCAGGCATTGCTTGCCTAACGCGCGCCAAGATCCCATCTGGCACCAAGATATCAGCCGAAAGCAGCCATCATCATGTTTCTTTTCCTCACCGTTCTCCAGGCGATCATCGCAGCCGCGCTGGTCGGCGTGATCCTGATGCAGCGTTCCGAAGGCGGCGGCCTCGGGATCGGCGGCGGCGGTTCGCCTGGCGGCATGATGAGCGCGCGCGGCGCGGCGGATTTCCTGACCCGCGCGACCCGCTGGCTGGCAGTCGTCTTCGTCGTCCTGTCGATCGTTCTCGCTTCGCTCGCGGTGAACATGACCGGCACCGATTCGATCGAATCGACGCTCGACCGCAACGTCACCCCCGCTGCGCCGGCCGATCCGCTGGCGCAGGGCGGCGCGACCGCACCTGCTGATGCACCCGCACAGCAGGGTGACGCGGCCGATCAGGGCGACGCGGGTGACCCGCTCGCAGGCGCAACCGAATAAATTTCCTCAAAAGGCGGTGATGGAGCCGGGCCGGCGCGTTGCAACGGCTTGCCTTCGCACGCCCTTAACCCGTAAGGCCCACCTCCCATGGCGCGGTATATTTTCATCACCGGCGGCGTGGTTTCCTCGCTCGGCAAAGGTCTCATGGCGGCATCGCTCGGCGCGTTGCTGCAGGCGCGTGGCTACAAGGTCCGCATCCGCAAGTTCGACCCCTATTTGAATGTCGATCCGGGGACCATGAGCCCCTACCAGCACGGCGAGGTCTACGTGACCGACGACGGCGCGGAGACAGACCTCGATCTTGGTCACTACGAACGCTTCACCGGCGTTTCGGCGCACCAGGGCGACAATATAACCTCTGGCCGCGTCTATCAGGACATCATCGCCAGGGAGCGCCGCGGCGACTATCTGGGCGCGACGGTGCAGGTCGTTCCGCACGTCACCGATGCGATCAAGCAGTTCGCGCTGGCCGATCAGGGCGACCACGATTTCATCCTGTGCGAAATCGGCGGCACCGTCGGCGACATCGAATCGCTGCCTTTCATGGAAGCGATTCGCCAGCTGCGGAACGAACTGGAGCCGATGCAGACGCTCAGCGTCCATGTCACACTGGTGCCCTACATTGCCGCGGCCGGAGAGCTGAAGACCAAGCCGACGCAGCACTCGGTCCGCGAACTGGCCAGCCTCGGGATAAAGCCCGACGTGCTGCTGTGCCGCGCGGAGCATCCGATCCCGGATAGCGAACGGCGCAAGATCGCCAATTTCTGCAACGTCCGCCAGCAGGCGGTAATCCCCGCGCTCGATGCGAAATCGATCTACGCGGTGCCGCTGCAATACCATGAGGAAGGCCTCGACGCCGAGGTTCTGCGCGGTTTCGGCATCACCGACGCGCCCGAGCCCGATCTGGACCCGTGGCGCGAGGTCACCGATCGCTATTTCCACCCCGAAGGCGAAGTCACCATCGGCGTGGTCGGCAAGTATGTCGGCCTGAAGGATGCGTACAAGAGCCTCAACGAAGCGCTCGTCCACGGCGGGATGGCGAACAAGGTCCGCGTGAAGCTCAAATGGATCGACGCCGAGGTGTTCGAGCGTGACCCGTCCGACATCGCCGCCCAGCTGGAGCCGCTGCACGGTATCCTGGTGCCCGGCGGGTTCGGAGAGCGCGGCAGCGAGGGCAAGATCGCCAGCGTGCGCTTTGCGCGCGAACGCAAGGTGCCGTTCTTCGGCATCTGTCTGGGCATGCAGATGGCCTGCATCGAGAGCGCGCGCGCTGCGGGCGTCGAAGGCGCATCCTCCACAGAATTCGGTGACACGGACCAGCCGGTGGTTGGCCTCATCACCGAATGGATGACCAAGGAAGGGCTGGAAACCCGCGCTGCCGACGGCGATCTGGGCGGTACCATGCGCCTGGGCGCCTATGATGCCGAACTGCAACCTGGCAGCCGCATCAGCGAGATATACGGCGGCGCGACCGTCGTTTCGGAGCGTCACCGCCACCGCTACGAGGTGAACAACGCCTATCGTGAGCAGTTGGAGAAGGACGGCCTGATTTTCTCCGGCATGTCGCCCGACGGCCTGTTGCCGGAAATTGTCGAACGGCCCGACCATCCGTGGTTCGTGGGTGTCCAGTCGCACCCGGAATTGAAGTCGCGCCCGTTCGCGCCGCACCCGCTGTTTGCCGGTTTTGTAGCGGCTGCGCTGCGTCAGTCGCGTCTGGTTTAGCACTGCTGTAACTCAACTTGGATCGCTCCAAGTTAAAGTTAACATCGAACAGTCTTTATCTTTCAGAATTTATCCGTCATAGGATTCCAATGCGTTGTGGGGGCAACGTAAGGATTTTATGGGGGGGCCCATCTATCCAGCTTGTCCCGGGTTTGAACGTCTTCTGCGACCCGGACGGGCAGACTCGGTCAGGGCGGCCATGCCGCGGGGCGGTCCTTTATTGGGCCGCCCCAAACCCCGCCCAAACTTATAGAAATAAAGAAAAAGCCCGCCGCTCCATTGGGGTGGAGCAGCGGGCGACTGGTTTGCGCGATAGCCTCTCAGGCTATCCGTGCCGCGTCAGGCGGCGTCTTTTTCCGACTTGTCGGAGCTGTCGTCGACAAGGCTCAGCGACGACTTCTGGCCGTTGATCGCGATCTTCTTCGGCTTCATCGCCTCGGGGACTTCGCGCAGCAGGTCGATCACCAGCAGGCCGTCCGCCAGATCGGCGCCGGAAACGCGCACGTGATCGGCCAGTTCGAAGCGCCGCTCGAACCCGCGGTTGGCGATGCCGACATGCAGCATCTCGCTATCCGCGCCGCGCGCCTCGTCCTGCTTGCGACCGGTGACGGTCAGCAGGTTCTGCTGCGCGGTGATGTCGATATCCTCGGGCTTGAACCCGGCGAGCGCCAGCGTGATGCGGAACTCGTCCTCACCGCGCTTCTCGATGTTGAAGGGGGGGTAGTTGTCGCCGCTGTTGCGGACCGAGCTTTCCAGCAGGTCGAACAGGTGATCGAAGCCCACGGTGCTGCGGCGATAGGGAGTGAAATCGATACGTGCCATTGAAACAAATCCTCCATTGAGCGATTCTGTCAGTTACATGGTGTCCGGATCGACCCGTTGTGGCATCGCCGGACAGATCGAATGTAGGGAGCGTGCGAAGGCGCGCAAGAGCCCTCAAACACCGAAAACGCGAGGAACAAGCAGTGGCAGCCAAGATCGATATCTATACCAAGTTCGGATGCGGATACTGCTTCCGCGCCAAGTCCCTGCTCGAAAGGAAGGGCGTCGAATTCAACGAATACGACATCACCATGGGCGGCCCCAAGCGGGACGAGATGCGCGAGCGTGCGCCCAATGCGACCACCGTGCCGCAGATCTTCATCGGCGATACGCATGTCGGCGGATCGGACGAGCTCCATGCGCTGGAGCGTGAAGGCAAGCTCGACGCGCTGCTCGAAGGCTGAGCGCACTCGTGAGCACAATCGCCGTCCTCCAGATGACCTCGGGCGTCGATCCCGCGGGCAATGCCGATACGCTGATTGCCGGCATGGCGCAGGCGCGCGAGGGCGGGGCGGATATGCTGTTCGCGCCCGAGATGGCGCTGCTGCTCGACCGGGATCGCCGGCGTGCCGGCGAGACGATGGCGGCGGATGGCTACCCTGCGCTGGTCGACCGGCTGCGCGATGCCGCGCGTGAACACGCGATATGGGCGACCTTCGGCCTGCCGGTCAGGCTGGAGAACGGGATGCTCGCCAACCGCTCCCTGCTGATCGCGCCCTCGGGCGACATCGCGGGCCGGTACGACAAGCTGCACATGTTCGACGTCGATCTCGATAGCGGGGAGAGCTGGCGCGAATCCAACGCCTACCAGCCGGGCGAGGCGCTGTCGGTGACGGGGGATACGCCTACCGGGCGGCTCGGCCTGACCATCTGCTACGACATCCGCTTTCCCGCGCTGTTCGATGCGCTGGGCCGCGCAGGCTGCGATATGATCGCGATCCCCGCCGCCTTCACCGTGCCAACCGGCTCTGCCCACTGGCATACGCTGGTGCGCGCGCGTGCGATCGAGGCGAGTGCCTTCGTGGTCGCCGCCGCGCAGGTCGGTGAACATGCCGACGGGCGCCGGACGTATGGCCACAGCTTGGTGGTCGACCCGTGGGGCGAGGTGCTGTTCGATATGGGCGGCGAAGAAGCGGGGCTGGGCTTTGCCGAGATCGACCCGAGCCGTATCGCGAAGGCTCGCGCGCAGGTGCCCAGCCTTGCCAATCGCCGCGCTATTCCGGAATACCGCGCGTCATGATCGTGTTCGACCTGTCCTGCGACAATGGCCACCGGTTCGAAGGCTGGTTCCGCTCGTCCTCCGATTACGAGGATCAGGGCGCGCGAGGCCTGATCGCGTGCCCGCATTGTGGCAGCGGTGAGGTCGGCAAGGCGCCGATGGCCCCCGCCGTGCCCGCCAAGGGCAATGCCCGCAAGGCGGAGGTCGCGCGCACGTCCGAGGACGCGACCGGGCAGGGCGGCGCACTGCCTCCCGCATTGCGGGAAGCGATGCGCAAGCTGGCGAAGCTGCAGGCCGAGACGATCAAGGACAGCACCTATGTCGGCGATCGTTTCGTCGAGGAAACCCGCGCGATGCATTACGGCGAGAAGGACGCGGCACTGATCCACGGTAAGGCCGATGCGCAAGAAGCGCGCGAGCTGCTGGAGGAGGGGATCTCCTTCGCCCCGCTGCTGATCCCGTTCACTCCCCCCGACGAAACCAACTAGCCGATAGTTCTCCCATTTTTGACAGCGGATATGGGGGCGGTAGGATCGGCTCGGGTCGCTAATCGGGGGAACTGCATGAAAATCGGAATTTTGGCGACATTTGCTGCGGCGATCGGCACGGTTGCAACGACGGCTCCGGCTCAGGCTTCGGATACGCCTTATCTCGGCGAAATCATCATGGTCGGCTATCCCTTCTGCCCGTATGGCTGGGCGGAGGCCAACGGGCAGTTGCTGTCGATCAGCCAGAACACGGCGCTCTTTTCGCTCTACGGCACCACCTATGGCGGAGATGGGCGGACTACGTTCGCTCTGCCCGATCTGCGCGGCCGTGCGCCGATCCATGTGGGGGATCGCAACCGGCTGGGAGATCGCCGCGATGGCGGGCCGACAATGGCCGATCGCGCCGAAGGCCGGCTCGACGTGCCCGGTACGCAGACCCTGCGTTTCTGCGTGGCGTTGCAGGGCGTCTATCCTTCGCGGGGTTGACCGGGATTGCGGGCGCGCGAGGCGGCGGTTAAGGCTTCCCACCGGCGCGCCCGTAGCTCAGTCGGATAGAGCATCAGATTCCTAATCTGGGGGCCACAGGTTCGAATCCTGTCGGGCGCACCATTTCCATTCGAGGCAGCGCGCCATGCTGCGCGCGGAATTTTCCCATGATTGCGAAAGACCTTGGACAGGCGGCCCCTGGCACGTCTGCCTTCGGGTGGTGCTTGCCCGAGCCATTTCCGCGCGTTAGCGTGCGGCCACCTACTTGGTAGGTGATTGTTGGGGGTTTTTCCGGTTTTCACCAAACGGGTCCATCGCTTTATCGAACAGGCCTGTGCTGCGGGACCGATCGTGGCCGTCTGCGCGCCGCCCGGGTTCGAGACCAGGCGGCTGCTGCAATCGCTTGCCGAGCCGGATGCGGGGGAAGGGGGCGTCTCCTACTTCGACAGGCTGGACCATCTGGCCGATCCGACATGCGCCGCCCAGGCGGTGATGGACATGGGCGACGCGGCGCGCCGGATCATCGTCGAGGATGCGGATCTGTGCGACGCCCGATGGCTCGGCTCGGCCCTGCAGAGGTTCGCACGGGGCGCAGGGGCAGGGCAGATCTTTCTCGGGATGAGCAACCCGCAGGGCCTCTCCGTTCTGGAAGAGGGGCTGGCGCAGCCGATCCCGATCGTGGGGCCGGCGGTGCTCAGACTGACCCGAGCCGAAGCCGCGCGTGCCTTTCGCAAGATCGCCCGGCCCGCCAACCGGACGCGCATTCTCGATCTGATCGGGGGCTGGCCGCACGCGGCGGTCAGGCTCTCGCACTGGGCGGCCAGCGCGCAGACCGATGCGTGGGGCCGGGAAGATATCGATATCCTGCGCGATTGCGGGATCTATGATGTCGTCGAGCGGCGGGTACTGCCGCTATTGGATGACAGCCAGAAACAGGCTCTGGCCGCGGCATCGCTGGTGCCTTCTCCGGATCGGGAATTGCTGCATGACGAGGTCCGAACGGACCGGGTGCTGGCGTCGGTTGCGAGGGTTCTGTCCGGTCTCGTCGACATCGAAGGGCGGCACTATGCGATCAATCCCGCGCTTGCGGCATGCGTGCGCGAATGGTCGCTGTTGCAGGACCCGGCCGGGCACAGGCACCGTGTGATTGCCCTTGCGGACCGATGCTCGCGTAACGGCAGGCTGACCGATGCAGCGCGCCTGGCCGGAGAGGCCGCAATGCCGGAGCGGGTCCGCGCCTATGCGGAAGAACACGGGGCGCTGCTGATCTGGGTGCTGTGCGGATTCGCGGATCTGGCCGCGCTGGTGAAGAACGCCAGCGACGAGGTGATCGCGGCGTCGCCCGAGCTGCGGATGATGCGGTGCATCGTCAACCTGAAGTCGGGCCGGATCAATCTGGCGGAGCAGGAGCTGCGCGATCTGTCCGAAGACCCTCGCGTGGCGAACTCGATGCAGCGGGAGATCGAGATCGTCCGGGTGACCCTGCTGGTCTATGGCTGCGCGCTCGCGCGGCGTGACGATCTGGAGTTCCTGACCGAGCTTCTGTCCGAACAGTCGAGCGAGCCGGGCTGGCAGACCTTCCTCGCGACGCTGGCCTGCGTCCTCAATTCGCAGCGTGCCCGTTTCGATGCGGCCGAAGCCAATCTGCGCGAGGCGCGGCTGGAGGGGGAGCGCGCGGGTTCGCGCTACAACCTCATGTTTCTGCACGCCCACCAGGCCACGATCGACATTGCGCGCGGCAAGCTGGTCGAGGCGCGCGCAAGCCTGGCCAAGGCACGCAAGATGTGGCGCGACGAATTCTCGACCGATCAGGGCGTCGAGACGGTAATCGCCGCGCTGGGGGCCAAGGTCGAATTCGAGACGGGACGCCTGACCAGCGCGCGCAACTCGCTGCGCAAATCGGCCCAGCGCATGCCCGAGGCAGAGGCGTGGTTCGACATCTACTTCGCGGCCGACGAGCCGATGACCCGTATCTATGTGAAAGATTACGGGATCGCGCGGACGATCCAACTGGTCGAGCAGGAGCGGGCCAAGCTGGAGGCACGCGGGCTTGGCCGCATCGGCAACCTCCTCGGCGCGGTGATGGCCTGTCTGGTGGGCGAGGCCCGGCTGGGAGGAAATGGCGTCGACGTCGAGCCGCCTCTCACCGACTTTTCCGGGCTTGCCGCATCGAGCTGGCAGGAGCGCGAGCTGTTCTCTCTCGCCGCCGCGCATGAGATGCACCGGGCAGGGAAGACGGCGGAGGCGATCGCGCTGCTGTCGGCCGCGCGCGAGGAAGCGGGCAGGAGCGGGGTGGTCCATTCGGTTTCGCGGATGACCCAGCTGCTGTTCGCACTGCGACATGTTTCGGGCGACCGTGAAGGCGCGCTGCGCGAGGTCGCCGAACTGGCGTCGCTGGGCATCGCAACCGGGATGCGCCAGACCTGCGCCGATATGCTTGGCGGCTATCTGGCCGATTACGTCGCGCAACTGGCCGCGCAGCCCGATGCGGACGAGGCCCAGCTGCACTTTCTGCGCAGCGTGATGAATTGCGACCGCACGGCGAGGGCGTCTGCGAGCGAACTCAGCAAGCGCGAGACCGACGTGCTCCGGGCGCTGGCGACCGGCGGATCGGACAAGGAACTCGCGCGCGAACTCGGTATTTCCGACCACGGCGTCCGCTTCCATCTGAAAGGCGTGTTCAAGAAGCTGGGCGTTCACGACCGGCTTTCAGCCGTGGTCCGCGCGCAAGAAAAGGGCTGGATCTGACGGCCGACCTACTTGTTTCGGTAGTGCTGCAAGCCGCGCCGGATTCAATGACTACCAAGTAGGCTTGCCACCCTCCACACCGCTTCAATTGCTCTGCGTGCCGTGACGGGCATGCTCCAGATCGACCATGAACGGGAGATCGGGTTTGCGCATAGGGGTAGACGTAGGCGGCACCAATACGGATGCGGTGTTACTGTCCGATCGTGACGTCCTCGCGACGGTGAAGGTGCCTACCACCAGCGATGTGGGCAGCGGCATCGTCGCCGCGGTCCGAACGATCCTGGAGCAGGGGCAGGCGTCCCCCGCCGCGGTCGAAGCGGTGATGATCGGCACGACCCATTTCACCAATGCTTTCGTCCAGCGCCACGATCTGGCCAAGGTGCATT